>Ga0064014_10273_pt1 | contig 12932 bp, 15 predicted proteins | sample CrowatWCoCulture_2_FD_61584 | JGI IMG/M metagenome (GOLD analysis project Ga0064014, IMG submission 61584) | Marine cyanobacteria communities from the University of California, Santa Cruz, USA, analyzing cyanobacterial DNA methylation -... | ecosystem: Host-associated > Microbial > Bacteria >...
TTGTTCGCGGATACTTTCCGCGAACAAAAACCTCCCTATCTAAAAGAAAGAAATACGCTAACTTTTAAATTAGCTTTGACTATTTTTAAAAAGGAAATTCACTTAATTTACACTCTTATTAACTTTTTAGACTAACTGGGTCTAATCAAAATATCCCATTTAGGTAAGTGAGGATTACGTTCTAAACGTTTCTCAATTTCCTTCATCTCTTTTTTCGTTAAAGAAATGCCTTTTTGATAAACTTTTTTACTTAACTTAACTATCGGATTTAAGCCTTTCCATGTCATAGTTTTTACCCAAGCTAACATCGTTTGAGCATTTCTCAGAAGTGTTCCGTTCCAATGCCTCTCTAAAATTCCCCCAACATCTTTCTATGGGATTATATTTACTGTGATAAGGAGGAAAATATAGTAATTGAATAGATTTCTTAGTTTTGGTCGGCAAACTCTACCATTCTCTTCAAAAATTGCCTTCTTATTCCACTATTTTCTGCTCCATTATCAACTTTAATTTGGATGTTCTCTAGTTGCTGCTTTTCAGTTATACTCAGACTTGTCCACCATTGCTCCAAGTTATCTACCATAAAATCACTCGTTTTATAAGAACTTCCAAAAGTTACATAAAGTTGCCCTGTATCTTCATCTACAATCCCACAAGGAACGTATTTTTCTTTAGTTCCCATATCATGATCTTGAGCTTGATTATAACCTCTGGTTTGTCCGCCACGCGAATATTCTCCTATTTCCACAGTTGCTTTACAATCCATACTTAAACGTTTCACAGAATGGTCTTTTTTTCTATCTTTTTTCTCTATATTCTCGAAGATAGCGTCCGTCTCCGAGATTTTTTTTTAGGTTTAGCTTTTACCACTTTTCTTAATCGATAGCCCAAACGATTTAAAATATCTGCCATTGTCGAAGCAGCAGGAACCTCCTCTCCATTATATCCTAGATTTCTTAATTGTTTAATGGCTTCAGCCGCCGTTAATCTTGTATAGGCAATGGGGTTATTAAATGTGGGGTTTTGTTGTGCGTGAGCTTCGGCTATTTCTTTCAATGATTGGGCAACTATTGGGTATCTTTCCTCCCATTTTTTACATCCACTATTGACTGATTGTAATCCTAAACACACTATCCCAGTTCGTTTTTCATGTAATCCAAGTTGAACATTTTTTCTCCCCCAACCAAACACGATTTCGGTTTGTCTGGCACTTCCTCCACAATACTTGAGACACATTTCAGCTTGAAATGAACGACGCTCTGCTCCCGTCATTTTTGAGGCTGCTAAACGTAAATCATCGACCATCGACGGGGTTAAGGGATTATTTGTCTGTTTTAGCTTCAATTTACTCTCTCTAATCTTTTTACCTCTTCATTTTAATCTATTTCTTCTGTTTTTTCAGACAAGCCAATTATGAAATTTTAAAGTTGTGTACCAAGATCCGCTAACTCTCTGTTCCTTTTATTTCTTGAAAGCCTTTAGTCCAAGCGATTACCCCCTATGGGAAAAGCTTTCTCGGAAATAACCTTAAAGAATAGGGTTTTGCTTTTATTCAGCAAACCCTAAGTAGTTATAGCGTTATTCTTTAATTTTGCGCAGCAAACCGTGAGCCTTGAAAGATAGCAACAAAGATGAAAAATTCATAGATGCTATTTTAAGAAAGACACAGTTTTATATTGGTCTAGATGATCATTACTGGCAGCAGAAAATAAAGGTTTCCTCTATGCCATCAACTCTCGAAACCAAAGAGCATTCATACAAGTTTGAATGTAGGAGAAGGCTAAACCCGCATTTCTCACAAACTGATCAGTAATCAGCTAGAGGTTAGATGTGGCTTATTTTTCAAGCGATCGCTTAAAATGGCACACTGTTATTTTTTACTCGCCCCTCAAATCAAGGTTAAACTCAGACTACATAATGGTTTGAAGTTTAGCGATCGCAGAATTTGTGAGAAATGCGGGTCGCGCCTCTCGCGACGTGAGGTTCAATGAAATAGAAGAAAGATTAGGGATGAACAGCGACATCAGGATAAAATAATTATCGATATTTACAGGGGGCAACACATATGAACTCCACTCCAGACTCTACACCAGTCAGTTCTCAAGGAACTCAAGAGAATGGGAAACCAGTAACTGCAGAAGACCTAACAGAAGTCATTGAAGAATTTGAACAATATCGAGAGCGACTCCTCTCCGAAACAATGGCAACGGCTAAACGAGCTAAATTGCCTAAGAAAACAGCTATGGCTCAAATAGAACCTGAACTAGCCAAAATTGACGCAACACTCTTAAGTCTCCGCCAACAACAGGCCAGTCTAACCGCCAAAAAGGATATTACGTGACGTTCTCTCCCCGTTAACCGCTTAGGCGGTTTAACGGGGGCTTCTAAAATAGAGATAGCTGAACATACTCTTTTTCAGAAGTTTCCTGCTTCACAGGCTGTCCATCGACTAAGCCTCCACAGGCAGACAGGGTGAGTGTGAGATTTAGTGAGAGGTGGATCTACAAGACTTAATCGGGAATTTGAATCTGGATATGTCTCGTGAACTACCCCAACTAATTGCAAGCAATATAGTTGGGGCTTCCAATCTCATCTTCGTGTTGCGTCTAAGAGGTAAGAAATCTTCCCTCCTAGCCGTCTTACACTCCCTCCCTTGGCAGTATCGCTAGTTCCTAACGACAATATCCGTAAGGCTTCATTTCTAATGTTTATTGAGGCGTTTATGTCGCGGTCATGGTTTGTATAACAATGTTCACAAGTCCAGTTTCTAATATCAAGAGGTAAGCTTTCCACTTGATAACGACAGACATGACAAGTCTTAGAACTAGGAAAAAACCTATCAACTTCAACATAAGTTTTCCCTTCCCTTTCTGCCTTGTATTTAAGCATTGTACAAAACATTCCCCAACCACAATCACTAATAGCCTTAGCTAATTTGTGGTTTTTAACCGCTTTCCACCTTGAATTAAATTCAAGGCGTGGAACGCGGCAGTGGAAAGCGGCGGTGCATTCCGCACCATTCCCTTGACATTGACGAGCGACCCCGCGCCGTCGTACGGCGCGCCTGGTAGCGCGAGGAGATTTTCTACAGCAATAACTTGGTTTTCGTTGACTATCTTACAGGATAGTTTGTGTAGAAAATCTCCTCGACATCTAGAGATTTTGGACTGGACTTTGGCTACTAACCGTCTAGTGCAGCTTGGCGAAAGTAATCCACCAGATTTTTACAGAAACTTTCGTGACTAGCCACGACAATGTGTTTCAATGAAACTAACGGAAGAATCTCGAAGTTGATGTCCATGATAAAAGCATTGCCAATTAACCTCTCCAACCTACAGAAAACAGTACTCCAACAAATAGTGAGAGGGACAACAAACCCCTATCGCCTTGTTAGACGAGCCAAGCTAATCTTAGCCGCAGCATCAGGAGAGAGCAATAGTTCGATTAGTCGAAGATTAGAATTAGACCGAGTACAAGTGCGTCAGTGGCGATCGCGATGGTTTGAGGAGAGAGAAAAACTGAGTGCCGCCGAAGAACAACAGGTAACGGAGAAAGCATTAATGGTCTTGATCAAAGGAATTTTAAGCGATCGCCCAAGACCTGGAACAACAAAATCCTTTACGGTCGAACAAGTAGTCCAGATTGTAGCGATCGCTTGTGAAGAATGTGAAAAATCAGACAGACCAGTGAGCCATTGGACACCTTCAGAGTTGGCGGATGAAGCCATAAAAAGAGGAATTGTCGAAAAGATTTCCCCCCGTAGTGTGGGGCGTTTTTTAAAAAGAAGCGACATTACAACCACATCTCGTTCGTTACTGGTTAAATGCCAAAATTGATGATCCCTTAAAATTTAAAAAGCAAGTCAAATATATCTGTGAACTTCATAAAGAAGCTAAAACTTTGTTAGAACAAGGAATTCATTTAATTAGTACAGATGAAATGACAGGGATTCAAGCTCTTGAGAGATTATTTCCGAACAAAAGAATCAAGCCTAAACAAGTAGAAAAAATCGAATTTGAATATGAAAAACACGGAACTTTAAGCTTGATTGCGAACTGGGATGTGGCAAGAGGAAAAGTTGTTAGTCCCTCTATTAGACCGACAAGAACAGAACAACCCAGATTCCGCACTTCAAAATGTAGTATAAAAAAATACATAGTTTTAAAAAGTCCGAAAATCATACCTGGGCAAGAATATTTCTCTTTTCATTAAATTTTTAGGAAAAATAATCAAATTAAGAAGATTTATACTCATTGAAAACTTAGCAAGACTCAGCACAAACGAAGGAGAGTTTCCTCTTCTCATTTGATATCATTAGACTCTTATTCTTTTATTATTTTTGCTTTATCCAATTCAATTTATAGATAATATCTTTGACAAGATGCAGGTAATAAACTCAATATAAAACGCCTTTCTTCTGTTAAATTGACAATTTGTTTAACTCCGTTTAAAATCACATAATGAATACCTTGAAAACATTGAAATATCCACCTCAAAGTCGGACGCAATGTTACTTTCCCTACTTGATTATTTATTCCTTTTTTGACTCTTTTTAAACAATTTCTTAATTCTCTTTGCCCCAAGTTATAAATCAACAAACACAAAGACATTAAAAATAACATTGTTTCTATTCTTTCTGGTTTTTCAACGAAGAAACTATCAGTAAAAAATAAGGATCTTTCAAAAATCGAAATCCTCTTTCCGTAGATTGCTGGTTTTTATAAGTTATCAGAATTTCACTAGCTTCTAATTTATTTTCCTCTACTAAGTTAGTTGCTAAAATAAATTTTCCTGCTTCTTTAGTCTTTCTACTTATCTCTTCATCTTTTTTGATGATCAGACTAATCATTTTATAAATCTTTTCCTTTTTTTTCGAGTAAGTTTCAATCAGTTCAACTTCTTTTATTTCCAACAATCTCAATTTTTTATTAATAGCTTTTAATTTATATCGAGCAGCTTGAGGATGTTCAAATTCTTCAGATTGTATTTCTTTAAGAAATTTTTGGGATTTCTTCTCTTCTTGGGAAAGTTGTTTTTCTAGTTTTTCCAAATCACTTTTCTGTCTTTTTTCACTCAAGACTATTAACCAAGTTTGCTTGATTCCACCATAAGTAACAATTTCTTCTTTCCAGGTATAACTTTCTAAATTTAGGTCACTTCTTTTTCTTATCTTCATCTTTTACTTCTTCCACCTCTATATTTTGCACTAATTCTTTTGCTTTTTTTATGGTCATTGGAACTCTCGTTATCCATTTTAAATGTTGGATTAGTTGGAGATTTTCTTGACCATATAAAGCACTATCACAAACCATGATACTATCAAACTTTATTTGCTTTTTGAATTCTACTAAAACTTTCCAAATACAGCTTTATCAGATTCATTTCCATCTCCTACTCTCACAAATAATGGAATATCTCCATCTTGGCTTGTTATTAAATCCAAGACACATTGTTTTAAGTCTGGTCTATGATCCCGAGAATATCCTTTCTTAATAAAAATTGGTCTTTCTTTAATAATTTTTTCTTCTTCCTGTTTCTCTTTATCTTCTTCCCTTTTATATTCTCCATCTAAATGAAATGATGTGGAATCTAAATGGGAGTATTTAAGGTCTATTTTAAATTTTTTAATTACTTCTAAAACTACTTCAATAAAAATATCATTTAGTCCATATTTATATAATTCATCCATTACTCTCCCAATTTTATCATCATTAAGGTAATCAGGTTTAATTCTTTCTCCTAACAATTTCTCAATGGCTTTATCTTGAAAAAACTGACTGAATAAATATAGAGGTCTTGAAACAAATCCTAGTCCATTGATTAAAATAGACTTAACTACTGTACCTGCTGAGATTTTTTCTCTAACATCTATTCCTAATTTATTATTAATTATTTTGACTATTCCTATTTCATCAATTAAACCAGCTACTATCCCTAAATGGTCTAAATTTTTAACTTGTATTTCTTCTAAATAAGACATTTTTCGCTCTTTTTTTACAGAGGAAACAACTTAAACAATTATCCCACTTTTTTGTCTTCAAGAGCTTAAGCAATTATACTTAATTATTAACCCCAGGCTTGTAGTATTTAATGCTACTTTTTGAAGTGCGGAATCTGGGTTTAAACATAAGCCAGATTTAGTGTTAATTGATTTTTCCATGCCTGGTATTAATGGCAATAAACTTTGTCGTATTATCAAAACCAGTCCTTTGTTTAAGAATACTCCTCTAATTATGATCAGTGGTAATAGTAAAATGTTGACCCCTGAAAATATGAAAGAAGCAGGAGCAATAGACTATTTAGCTAAACCTTTTCGTAAGGAACAATTGCACAATATTGTTAATAAATATTTGTCTAATAATAGCAAAGTTAATCAACGTTTAACCAAAGGAAAAAATGATACTCAATCTTCTTTTAAACCCGTAGAAAAACCTAATATTAAACAATCTGAAGATTTAGATAGAAAACCAATAACAATTACGAGAAATGAGCAAGATATCGATCCCATTACTGGCCTAGCTAACCGTCAATGTCTTGAGCAGTATTTATCTGGAATTACTAAAAATACTGAAAACACAAAATCTTCTTTTAGTTTAATATTTATCAAGATCAATAATTTAATCGATATTCAAGACACTTTAGGAGAAACAGAAAGGGATAACACTCTACGGAATGTGACAAAACAGATGCACTCTTTAGTAAGAGCAAATGATGTTGTCGGGCGTTGGAGTGATAATGAGTTTGTGATTGTTTTTAATAATATTGAGCATCCCAAAATTCTTGCACATATTAGCCAACGAATTCTTAATACTATTAAACAATCTCTCCTTCTAGTAGAGAATCAATTGAATTTAAAATTGAGTCATACTGTCAAAATTAATTCCTTAGTTTGGGCTTAATTAATTAACAATTAAAAAAATAAAAAATCCCTAACCATAACATTACCTATTATGATTAGGAATTCAAAGAGATTACTTGTACATCGAAATGACAATTATTCATTGTCCATTGTCCATTATCAATTATCTGATGTACAAGATTTTTCCTCATGACTACGGGGACAAGTTTCTAAGTCTTCAGTCACGGGTTTATCTGGGTTTAAACCGATCCAAGCATCAATTTTTTCAGGATCAAAACCTACCCGAAAAACCCCATCGACATGAATTAAAGGGCGACGAATTAATAAGGGATCAGCTATCATTAATTCTAAGGCTTGTTCCTCGTTTAAATTATCAGGAATAACCTCACCAGACTTAATTCTCGGCGCACTAGGATTAAACCATAAATTAATAGGCAAATCACCAAAAAAGAGACGCAGATTTTCAGGTTTCCAAGGTTCAGTTAAGAGACTTTTTTCTTCTAAATTGTGACCAGCTGCTAATAATAAATTTTTCTGTTTTGTGTTATTACGGCAACCAGGTTTCTCGTAAAAGGTAACGTTAGCCATTATTTTTCCCAGAGGTAATATAGTGTTCTTCTAGTAATCCTGCAATGTTTTTAGGATTGGGTTTACTATGTTTAGATCTCCCCGGCATTAAGATCATATTAGGGGCTTTTCCACAGCGTTTTTGACAGCCAGTTTTCTGGATGGTTACGTGCTTTTCTAACCCTAAATTAGAGATAGTTTTTTCGAGGACACCATATAGTTTTTTACCTCCTCTTTTGGCACAATCAGACTTATTACAGATCAGGATTTTACCTTTTTTTGCACAAGCTTTACCTTTACCCATAGCATTAGTCTCCTCTTGTGGATTACATTTTACGTCACAACTGAGCCTGTCAATTTCATAAGCTTTCAATTTTAACTTAGTAAATTTTTCCTTCTTAAACTCCTGTTCTCCTGTTATTGAAATCCAATCTCCAGGTAATAAGTTTAAAAAGTGGGTATCCTGTAAACTTTTATCAATTTTAATCCTTAATTCTCTTTCTCCAACTGCTAGAATTAAAGATTTTGCTTGACCATTAGACTTATAAATAAAGCCCACAAACTTGCCTTGTAATTGAAAGGGAATTATTTCACTAGAATGAATTGAACTCATGACAGCTTTCCTTAAAGGATGGAGGAAGTATCGGTTACCAGTTATCAGTTATCGGTTGTTGCTCACTGCTCACTGTTGACTGAGAAAATTACCATTTTTTTTGAAGTGATGAGAGATTTTGTCAATTAAAATGACAATTAAGTTCATCTAAGGTTTTGCTAGATTACTCAACCCAAAGTCAAATTATAAATTCTCTCAATAAGTAAGAAAAATGGTGTAAAAAACTTGAAGAAAGGGGCTTAATTCAGTTATCAGTTACCAGTTATCAGTTACCAGTTGTTGCTCACTGTTAACCGCTCACTGTTCACTGTTCACTGTTCACTGTTCAATGTTTAATGTTTAATTAAGCCCGATAAAAACTGGAGGAAGACTAAAGACGTTTTGCCTCTAAGGTTTGGGCAAAGTGGTTTCATCGGTAAGCTCAGGAAATTTAATTTCCAACCGTTGGCTAAGGTTAAAATTTTGCCGTTTCCTTCAACGGTTTGTTCAACAACCAATTCTTCTAAATCTTTTTTGGGAACATAAACAGATAAATTTCCCTCATCGGTGTTACTTAGCATAACTTTCATAGCATAACTCCTGAAATAGTTGACAATTGACAATTGATAGTTGATAGTTTTTAACTATTAACTAAACCTGAGACTCTTGTAGAGAAGGTTCGACGGTTTCCACGATTTCTTCATCATCGGTATCATCAATAAAAGGTTCATCCGCAGGAACCAATTCTTTACGACGACAGCCAACAACATAACCATTTTCGAGGAAATGAACGGCATAAATGTAATAACTTTGCAAATAGGTGCCAATGCCAACAACATAACCCACATCGCCTTTTTTGGCTAAGGTTTCGCCTATTTCTTTCCCAGGAAATGTCCCATCATTGCGAATCATTTTCCGCAGACGAACCTTTTGTTCCATTTCAAAAACCGGTGGATCATTGAGTTCAATTTCACCTGCACTATACAATCCCATGAGACATACTCCTATTAGATACAACATCAAGTAACTCTTCAACGGTTAGACTGCGTTTCATTTGCACCGATAAATGGCGCACGGAGTCTAACACCACTTGGGACTCTTCATGGTTTAAACGAATACCATGTTGACTCAATACATTGGTCAATAAATGTCGTCCCGAATGTTTGCCCACCACTAAACGGCGTTTCCAACCCACCTCATCGGGGGAAAAGGGTTCGTAGGTTTGGGGGTTTTCTAAGACACCGTGGGCGTGAATACCCGACTCGTGGGCAAAAACATTGTCCCCGACGATCGCCTTCCAAGGGGGAAGGGCAATACCAGAGGCAGCTATCACCTGTTGAGATAATTCCCGTAGGCGAGAGGTTTCTATGGCTAAATCAACCTGATAGAGTCGTTTGAGAGCCATAATCATCTCTTCTAAGGCCGCATTACCAGCTCTTTCTCCCAAGCCGTTAACGGTGGTATTAACCGCCGTTGCCCCTGCTTGCAACCCGGCTAAGGCGTTAGCAGTAGCTAAACCAAAGTCATTGTGGGTGTGCATTTCAATGGGAATCTTCAGGCACTCAACCAATTTTCCCACTTTTTGCGCCGTGGTTAAAGGCTCAAGAATGCCCACCGTATCGCAAAAACGGAAACGTGAAGCACCTAAAGACTGAGCAAACTGAGCTACTTCGAGTAAAAAGGATTCATCCGCCCTCGAAGCGTCTTCAGCCCCCACAGAAACAAATAAATCCTGATCTAAAGCAAAATTCAGACTATCTTTTAAGCGTTGCCAAACAAGATTAGTTTTTCCTTTAAATTTTGCCTTAATTTGAATTTCAGAAACAGGGACAGAGATATGAACCCTTTTTAAGCCACAGGCAATGGAGGCTTCTATATCGGAACGGACGGCACGGTTCCAGCCTAAAAGCTTGGCCTTTAAACCTTTTTGGACAATGGTGGTGATGGCTTGGGCTTCTGAGCCTCCCATAGCAGGGATACCCACTTCCAATTCAGGAATACCCATACTATCCATCATCGAAGCGATCGCTATTTTTTCGGCGGCACTGAAAACAATACCAGCAGATTGCTCCCCGTCCCGTAGGGTTGTATCATTGATATGAATATTTTTCAAGGCTTAATCCTCCTCAGATTGACCAATAATTAGGGAGCTTGGAACTGAATTTGAGCATCTAGCCAATCCCAAATTCTTTGTAGTTCTCCCAAAGAGATTAAGCCATATTGCCAAAGCAACATAGGAATAGGATCTCCTGGTTGTCTTCGGTTCTTGATGACCACTGCTAGGTCATCCCGTGATAAGGCCATCTCTTGTTGCAAGAATTGACTAAATTCCGTAGAAATTGAATTGTTTTCCATGACAGCACTGAGAAGTTCAGTTATCTAGATAGTGATCAAGTAACTGAGAAAACCGGAAAGCGGTTTCAGAGGAAAAAACCTAACTTTAATAATAATAATTAGCGTTCTGGATGGGGTAAAAACCCAAGCAAGGCCATTGATTAGTGAATTTTCTCAGTGTTTTGTCGGTGAGCTAGGCAGAGATTCACGATTTTACAGTTGTCTATTTTGATAAGACTTAACGGACTCATAATCAACCGTTTGCCAACATCGCTCTAGCCAGGTGATTAACTCTTGACGGGGAGCGATAGTTCTAAAGACTACGCTGCGCAGTAAAATAGCATGGATTCCATTTTCTATTTCTACCCACAACGAGCCATCTTCAGGACACCAGCAGGGAATTGTTAATTCTTGAAGACGTTGACAAACAGTCCAGCGATCGCAGCGAGAAACTTTCTCAACTTGACTGATTAGAGCATCGGAATTGATAAGGTTGCATCATAATTGTAAGGTAAAGGTCAAGATAGTTTTTGTATCTTTTTGTTCCAATTTTTCAATTCTGTCCAATAAAGTCCGAATCACTTGACCTTCAACATCTGGTAATTTACCGTGTTCTAAAGGACAAAATGGACCACTACGGGAGATAATACGACCAGGAACTCCTACTACAGTACAATCGTGAGGAACATCGTCTAAAACGACAGATCCTGCTCCAATACGAACCTGACTACCAATGCAAATATTGCCTAAAACTTTAGATCCCCACAATTACCGAATGGCCTAAAGTGGATGAGTTTACCGCTTTCTTTTCCGGTACCACCAAGGGTAACATTCTGGTAAATTAGGCAATCATCGCCAATAATAGCCGTTTCTCCAATCACCACCCCCATACCATGATCGATAAACACCCCTTTACCAATGGTAGCTCCAGGATGAATTTCAATTCCCGTGAGGAAACGGGCAATATGAGAGAGCAAACGGGGGAAAAAAGGCAAATGGCGTTGCCATAGGTAATGAGATAGACGATGGATGGCTAAAGCGTGTAAACCCGGATAGCAACACACCACTTCTAACCAATGATGAGCGGCGGGATCTCTTTTAAAAATAATTTGAAAATCTTGCCGTAAAACGCTCAATAGGTTAGCCTCAGAAGTACGCGCCTCTGCTATCGAGCTTTTTGAGGGACTTCCATGACGCTCTCTGACTGGGAGTGATCCAAACATTAAATTCCGTGCTTACGCATAGACTTAGTTGTTATGCTTATACCAAGCCCTCTATTTGCCCCATGGGCAAAGATGGTGAGTTAAATTCATTGGATTTATTAGTGGGTAAGTCCTTTGAGAAAAGCTAGATATATTCAACGTTTCAAGGATTTAAAAAGTTTTTATGGGGTCGGGGACAAGTATTTTTTGACAGGGGATAGAGTATTTTTGGGCTTGGGTTTTGTATTTATGTACTCAGGCATAATCAGCATCTAGCAAGACTTTGAAACCTTTTTTGTCCCTATAATAGCCCAAATGGGGGACTACTCAAAATTAAAAAACTATAAAGGGGCTATAAGTACCATCAAATCTAAGTTTTAGCTATGTTATACCCCTTTCACTCGAACTTAAGCGGTTTGTAACAAATTTATCAACTAGAAAATGTTACATTGGATACAGAATTGAATTCCGTGACAGCACTGGGGAGGCAAGAGGAAGCTAACTCGGTGTTTCTTTTAAAAGTGAGGAGTGAATAGTGAATAGTGATCTTAAATTGGTGAGTGGTGAGTGGGAAATTAGAGGGAAAAAAAGCCAAGAATAATAGGGTCAAAGCCTTACGTGATCAGACTTAGAGCCTGAGTACAGAAATGCCTGACTCCCTCTGTAAAAATACAGGAGCCTCCCCAATAAATACCCGTACCCCGTACCCAAAAATTTTTTTTTGTAGCCTCAAACCCTTGTATTTTAGAGGGGTTGAGGATATGAGTACAGATTAAGTAATCCAATCAATCCCAACCTACTCACAAACACCGGACCCAAAATGAGGGGGGTGGTATAAATGACATAACGCCGAAGACATACAGTTCATTTGTTTTATATTGCTCGTTATAAAGTCTTTGACTAATTCCTCTAACAACAATGGCAGCTTGGGCAACAACAGCATCATGAGATAAAAACTTTTCCTCTGTTTTTCCTATGTGCAGCCCTCATGCCTCTTGTTTTTAGTCAAACTTTAATCCATCCTCTAACTCACGGAATTCAATGTTACAATCTACTGGTCTCATTAACCCTAACGCATCTACGGCTACAAAAGCGGCTCCTAAGGGGAACTCATTCATTCCCAATTCTCAAGGAGGTTGTGCTTGTCCTTCAAGTGAGATAGCACACAGACTATAGATGCAAGGATTCAAGAAAGAATAGCCAAACACCCTTGTTATAGTGAAGATGCTCATCATCACTACGCACGGATGCACGTTGCTGTTGCCCTGCTTGTAACATTCAATGCAACTATTGTAATCGTAAATATGACTGTGCTAACGAAAGTCGGCCAGGGGTGGTAAGTGAAGTATTAACCCCGGAAGAAGCGGCCCACAAAGCG
>Ga0064014_10274_pt1 | contig 12805 bp, 16 predicted proteins | sample CrowatWCoCulture_2_FD_61584 | JGI IMG/M metagenome (GOLD analysis project Ga0064014, IMG submission 61584) | Marine cyanobacteria communities from the University of California, Santa Cruz, USA, analyzing cyanobacterial DNA methylation -... | ecosystem: Host-associated > Microbial > Bacteria >...
ACATGGCTGCCCTGCAGGCAGCTTCTCTCAAAGTCTTCGGATATGCCAAGCAATTTGCGCAAGCGCAGGCTGTTGAAACGATCGAGAACGAATTTGCAGGTGCGCTGACGTTACTGCAGGCCCGAGCCAACGATGTTCGCATGGGCGGGATCGAACACGTCGCCGCGTTGGAATCGGATATTCAGAATCAAAAATCGAACATGACCGTTATTTTGGTTGTGGTTGGAGTGGCAGCGCTGACGGGTTGCGGAAGTGTGAGCCTCTTCATCGCCAACAAGATGTCAAAGCGGATCGCCAACATGATGCAATTTGCATCCGCCCTTGCCGAGAACACAACTGAGGCCTTCAAAAAACCGGATGTTGGTAGCGACGAATTGCGCAATCTCTACGATGCGCTCGAAACGCTCCGCATGGCGCTGCTGGACAAGGCCAGGCTGGAACAGGAAAACGCGGCGGCTGAAGAAAAGCGTCGAGAGAGCGAGCGATTGGCGATGCAAGCCGAACAAGACCGCCAAAAAGCTGAACGGAAACGCGAACTTGAACAGGCCGAACTCGACAAGGCCGCGCAAGAAGAAAAACTCGCCCTGCAACGTCAGGCCGAAGAGGAACAAGCTGCCAGAAACAAAGAACAGAAAGCTGTCGTTTCGAGTCTGGCCGAAGCGCTCAATGCTTTGGCGCGCGGTGATCTGAACGCGGAAATCGTGCAGGAATTTCCCGAAAGCTACAAGAAGATAAAATCCGATTTCAACGCAACAGCCCAAACGCTGCGCACGGCAATGAGTGATGTCAAAGACGTGGCAGAAGTGATTGATGGCTCCGTGGCTGAAATCAACCAATCCTCATCCCAATTGGCCAAACGCACCGAAAGCACCGCTGCCGGGTTGGAACAAACAGCTGCTTCGATCACCGAGCTCACCTCGTCCATCGACACGTCAAATCGCATTGCAGCCGGTGCCAGCGGCGTCGTTAAGGAAGCAATTGCGCGCACCGAGCGCGGCCTGACCGCTGTCGAAGAGATGAACAAGGCGATGAGCAAGATCCGTGACAGCTCAGGTGAGATCGCCAAGATCACAGAGATGATCGATTCCATTGCCTTCCAGACAAACCTTTTGGCGCTCAATGCCGGTGTGGAGGCTGCGCGCGCGGGTGAAACCGGACGGGGATTTGCGGTGGTTGCGTCTGAGGTACGTGCGCTGGCACAACGATCGACCGACGCTGCAAACGAAATTTCGCAACTGATCCAACTCAGCGAAAAAAACGTGAGCAGTGGCACAGTCCTTGTTGAGGCAACAGGCCAGTCGTTGACAGAGATTTCCGAAGCCGTCTCTGAAATAAAAGGCACGATCGACTCTGTGGAAACCGCTTGTACGGAACAGGCTTCCACGGTGAATGAAATCAACAGTTCAATCTCTGATATCGACAAGGATACGCAGAAAAACACCGCAATGTTCGAAGAAACTATGGCGGCGACACTGGTTCTGAGCGATCAGGTTCAAAAGCTGTCAACGTCCGTCGGACACTTTAAAGTTCTGTCCCATGAGGAAGCTTCATTAACGGCGCGTGAAACGCCAAATCCACAGAACCAAAGCGACGAACAGCACCGTATCTCCGCGTAGGGCGTTCATGCGTTCTAAGTTCGAAAATTTCCTGTTGACGGTCGTCGATATCGCAACCCCCCAATACAATTGATACCAGAGAAACGAGCAATTCCGTATTAGTCGCGGGGACAACTGTAATGTATCTCGGAAACGACTTATGACTGTGAGCACCTTGCTAGACGGGCAAAGTCTCAAAAAATATAGTCTTTGGCAGGGTTGCTACGAGCCGCTTCATGCGCGACAGACCGCTTTGGGCTCAGAGCCGCCATTCAACGGGTTTAGGACTATCACGGCTTTGCGGACAAAGTGGACTGGAACTCAAACCCAGGTGATCAATTGAGAACCGGTGCAAGAGCATCACGCAACCAAAGGTGCGTTGCTGGCAAGGCCGGTTCTTGAACAAAGAAGTTTTCGCCGTTGTCCAAAGGTGCTGCGAGGGCTTCTTCTTTCTCGGCATCGTTGTGTCGCCCTGCCTCCTTAAGCGCCAGAACAAGCAATTTTCGAAAGCCACGGACACTTGGCTTCAATTCAATCATCTCGCTCAGTGTCGCAATCGTGCCCTCGAAATCCCCCCCGCAGAACTGAGCTGATGCCATATGAAATCTGCGATAGGTCCAATAGGGGTCATTCTTAAGTGCAGTGCCTTCTCTGAACTCAGCTATTGAGCGCTCGTAATCGCCGTTCAGCAGATGTCCGTAGCCAAGACAAATGTGGGCTTGTGGATAATTGGGGCTGAGTTCGTAGCACCGCTGCGCGTCCGACATGACCTTTTCCGGATCACGGATGACGGTGGCCCGAAACAGGCAACGCGCGAAAAAGATGAAATCGCTTTGCGGCATCAATTCTACGGTTCTGTGAAAAGCAGATACGATTTGCGCAAGCTGTTCGTCGCCAAATTCTTCGAACCGAATTCTGTTGCGCATAACGACGCCTGTCGCCCACATGCTCAAACTCATGCCATCGTTGGGGTTTAGGCGTCGAGCCCGGTCCATCACGGAAATACATCGCTCAAGACCGGGTATTGTGCATTCATAGAACAGGCCGGCCGCTCGAGTTCTGAGCTCCGATACACTCAGGTTCTCATCAGCAATTTCGCCGATGCGGTTGTTATCGAGCGAATTGACGAAAAGGCGAAGTTGGGCATCAACTTGTGCGGCAACATCATCGCAAAATGTGAACAAATCAGTGGCATCCCCATCAAAGACTTCGGCCCAAACGGTTGAAGCATCATCCAGCAACACAAGTGAAAGGTTGACCCGCGCACGACCGCCGGATCGACGAAATCTACCCCTTAAGTTGTAAGTGGTTTTTTGGGTGGAACCCACGGACATGTCGCGCACTTTTATCCCCGTGCGCCGTGATAGGCCGTAGACGATCTGTTCATGCAAATCGTCAGCCGCGTTTCTTGTTTCTTCGTCGGCGGGCGCTGGTACGAGTTTCTCAACACCAATTATGGGCACCTCTTCGGACCGGCTTCCAATGATGAGTTTTTCCGGTCTCCACTGAAAACACTGTGTGGGGCGGGGTATGTTTTTAAGATTGAAGGTTCCGGCGTCGAGAAAGCCTTCTGCTTGTTTGGAAGACAGCTGATGATAGATGTCTGATGACACCATCACACCGCCTGGCGGCGCTTCGGTTTGCAAACGACACGCTATGTTCAGCCCGGCACCATAAAGGTCGGCTTCATCGAAAAAGATGTCACCCATGTGCATCCCGATGCGCAGTCGGATCTTTGGGTGATCCGCAAGGCCCTTCTGGATTTCAATGGCTGAAGCAACGCTTGCAGCTACCGATGGGTAGGCAATAATCCAACCATCACCCATGCGCTTCAAGATTTCTCCCCCATGCCGTTCAGCAATTGGCTCGAGCGACCGATCACGCAGTTCGTGTACACGTGAAATCGTGGCGCTCTCGTCCTCCGCCATCATCAACGAATAATCCACAATGTCTGCTGCTTGAATGAACGCAAAGCGACGGGACATGGCTAACGAAATTCTCCGAGATTATTTGCTTTTCGCAGCTTAGGGTGTCTTTTTGAGGAACGCATAGGGTTTTGTTTCAGAAGTCCACTGGCAGACTTATCAGTTTCCAGCTCGTCCATCCCCTGTTTTGAAGCGTTTTTCAGTTCCAATTACAGAGACACAGGGCGCTCAACGGAAGGCGGATGAACGTCTACTTTGGGCTCAGTGCCGTCATCTGACGATTTTTGTCGGATGACTGGTTCGGGATGGATAGCGGACCTTGCGATGGTCGATTCCATTCACCCATGTAACGTGATTCATGTGCGACAGGAGGATTGTCCATGTCGCATCTATTCTGGCTCGACCAAAAGCGTCTCAACCGCATCAAGCATATGTTCCCAAAGCCACGGGGGGTTGCTCGTGCTGACGACCGAAAGGTTCTCAGCGGCATCATCCATGTCATTCGCAATGGCTTGCGCTGGCGGGACGCTCCGTCCGATTATGGGCCACATAAGACGCTTTACAACCGATGGGCTCGATGGTCCCAGATGGGCGTCTTTGTGCGCATCCTGACCGAATTGGCCGCTCAAGGCGATGAAACAGGCACGCTAATGATTGATGCGACCCACCTGAAGACCCATCGTACAGCGTTCAGCATGGGGCTTAAAAAGGGGGGCGTGGACGCCTCATTGGCCGCACCAAGGGTGGCCTGAACTCCAAACTCCATGCTGTGACCGATGCGGTGGGTCGTCCAATTCAGCTATTCCTGACAGCGGGGAACGTCAGCGACTACATCGGCGCACGGGCGCTTTTACCCTCACTACCTGCTGCGGAATGGATGTTAGCGGATCGCGGATATGATGCCGACTGGTTCCGAGAAGGCTTGAAAGAAAGAAGCATTAAACCCTGCATCCCATCGCGGCGGAACCGCAAAGACGTCATCCAACATGACACCAAGATTTATCGAAGCCGTCACAAGATTGAGAACATGTTTGGGCGGCTGAAAGACTGGCGCAGGGTCGCAACCCGCTATGACAGGTGCCCTGTTATCTTCATGTCTGCCATCGCCCTTGCGGCAACGGTCTTGTTTTGGTTATGAGTCCAGAGCCTAACTACGTACAGGTGGTCGGTGCACCTTGAGCAACCATTTCCTGCCATTCCGAACCAAGCGCTTGTTTCGCGGGAATAGCGTTACGCCCCTCCGGATCACCTTCATTGAACATAATAACAATCATGGCTGCGTCATGGCTGCCACCGTAAACCGGAAAAGCAGTGCTGTTTGCGTTGTAGCTGCCATACCCGTAGGTGCCAGTTGTGTTTCCTGAGTATCCAACCACCCGAACATTATTTGCTTCGTCCATGGTTGCGATGACATAACGGTCGAAGCCCGCCTGGATAGTCTCTACTGCAGCCATCTGGTTGGCTATCTTGATTGCCCCCGTGCGTCCACAGGCCGGTGCAGCAGAAACATCGATCCGAACGACATTGTTGGCCAGTCGAGTTGTCTCCGTAGATGCGCAACCCGAAAGCCATGTTGCGGTCGCGAACAGAGCCAGAAAGCGAATGAGGCCTAACATGCTTCGTTCCTCCTTAGACAGATTCTCGACGCAGCTTACATACTTATACGAAACTATCAAACTGTGCGATTTGACCGTTACAGAACCGCATAAACCCAACCATTCATGATGTAAGCATGTTTGATCTGGTCCATGGCCAATCTCCGCGCACGACAATCGAACTTGTTGATCTCCTCTTCTTCAAGGCGATCCACAACGAGTTCGTCGGCATATTCCACCGTGGTTATTCGGTCGTTGTCCTTGGCGAGGAACTCCACCTCTTCGCCGTCCGCATCCTTAAACACCGGTAAAATAACCCGCCATCTATCGGGGCGTTTGTTCTCAATCTTCTTAATTCTGCTTCGATGGCTCATGCTTAGTTCCTCGAATGTGTGTTTGATCAATCAAAGACAATCTGCGCCGCGCATCAGGATGATCGCGTTTCCAAGTCGCGTTCGAGCCAAGTTGTGCGCTCGCACCTCGAAGTCACGGAAGGACTCACCTTCATGCCGATCAACGGATACGTCCTCTCCAAACCGAATTGATGCGACGCGGTCGTCGGAGAGCTTCTCGCCGCAGTCTTCAGGCGCTCCATGTGCATCTCGATAAATTGGACAAACGACACGAAACTCCGGGTTCCTGACCTCAAGTTTCTCTATTCGTGTTTTCAAACTCATGCTCTCATCTCCGTTTGCGTGGGTGGGCTCGAACGCCTATTTTGAGACCCATGCAATTGCTCTTTGTCATTCTGCTTTTGGGTGTTTCGATTTTCGTCGGACAGTCTGCACCGTGGGTCATGGTGGTCACGCTCCCGCTTGCCGTCTTCTTAATGGCCGGATGACGCCAGTAGCCCCATCAACCCCGGTAGCGGTTGCAGGGTAGGCGTGCGGCGCGTCAGGATTTGATTGGCGAGATAACCCTGACCAAAAGGTGAGGACGTCAGTGAACGGCGCAGTGAGGGCGCCACAGTGGCACCTGCACCGATTAGCCCGGTCGCGACGGGGCCTGCGCCCATGTTGCTGGCCAGAAGCCCAGTCATACCGCCTGTCGTCGCCCCAGCGGCCACATCCAAGCCTACGGCAATACCTCTCGGGGTCGTGCCGGATTGAGGCAAGGCCTCCATTGCGATGCTGCCAGCGCGGGACAACTCACCCAAATCGCTCTCGCCGGTGACGTATGACCGCTTGCCCTGCCGAACCACGCCAGGGCGCAAGTTCTGGGGCGTAACGATACCGCCCTTGCCGCCAGGCTTTGCCAAAGCATCTTCAATCGCCAACAAGTCTTTGTACTGCTGACGTGCTACTTTGTAGGTCACAATGTCCTTTGCATTTCCTTTGCCGACCAACGTGCGCCCCATGGCGTCGTCGAGCGCCGCACGCACCTGTTTGGCTGCCTCGTACGCCTCGTTTGACGGCTTTACGCTGCCGAGCTTTGTGCGGGCCTCCTGATACTGTTTGCCGGTGATTGGCTTCCCACTTTTGAGAGCCTCGTTAACGTCCCGCGCGATATTCTTCAGAAGCGGCGGAATAACCGCGTCGGACGTGGTCAATTTCTCTTTGTAAGAGGCGAGGGCTTTCCCAACATCACGGACAAGCTGCTTGTCAGCCGCAATGCTGTTGCGTTTCGCGAGATCATTGAACATTCCGCCAATGCGGGCCGTGGCCTCTTTCATGACTTCCGGGCTTGCCCGATCAGAAGTGACGCCAATCCTCCGCAACGCAGCTTCGGTGAATTGACGCGCCTGCTTGTCCACGACTTGCTGTGTGCGCTTGGCAGCATCCTCCTGATACATGAGATTGCGATTGCCGACTTTCTGCCCCGCCGTAAGGTCAACGCCTTCAGCTTTAAGGCGCTTTGCTGCTTCAATCCGCGCAGGCTCTGCGGGATTGGGGGTGACAAGGTTCTTCCCCGTATTCAGCAAGCCACTTGCGACGGTCGGTGCGGCAATAGCTGCGGCAGTACGCGCTACAGGCTCAGCATCCTTGCCTCCGACAACCGGGAGCCCATCTGGAAATTGAATCCCTTCAGTCGCTTGCCCGGCGGCTTCTGAAGCAGCACCCGAAACGGCCATTGTGAGCAATCCACGCCCAGCACCTGATGGACCTGCAACGCCATAAGGCAAGAACTCACCGATGGTTTCGGCATATTCGCCGACGGTCGTCTTGGGCTTGTGCAAAGGAAGGTGCGTGGTTGCCAATTCCGACACACGGGGCCGGTTGGGCAAATCGCGCCCTGTGACCCTCTCTGCCAAGCCAAGTGCGCCATCGAGAGCCTTACCACCCATGAAGTCATAGAACTGATCAGCGATGGAAGCTACACCCTTAGCAATCCCCGATGCGCCCGATTTGGCAGCATCAATTGCTTGCCCTTTGGGGCTTTCAAGTTGCTGCTGTTCTAGCGCCATGCCACGTTGAATGAGCTTCTTTGCAGCGACGGTGTCACCCGCCTCCAGCGCTGCGCGAGCGGCGTCTCTGAACTGCTGAACGCTATAATCACTCATTTCGTTTCCTCCAGCCAGCGCATCTCATCTGCGTCGATTGCATCACCACCGTTGCGGGCAGCATCGGGTGGAACTGTGATTGCATCGATTGCGTCTTCAAAGTCCGAGACAGAGGGCATGCCAGGCCCCTGATACCCCCAAAGAGTGCCCTTCTCGCCGAAGTACGTTGCCATAGCATTTTGCGCGGCATGTGCAGCCTCAAGCTGTGCATAGAGTGCGCGAAGGCGTCGGATGTTGTACTCCGGTGGCAGCGCCGGATTGTATGCCCGCGCGATCAATCGCTCGCCTTCCTTCTCCGCGAATTGGGCCCCAAGGACCTCGCGCAAGCTGCGTTGAACCACCTGCTCGACGCGTTCTTGGGCATCCTTGGCTTCAGGCGCGAAGACGGCCCGTGCAAAGTCGGGGATCATACCAACTTTTGGTCCGGTCAGTTCTTCACCTGCCTCCAGCTGATCCAGAACCGAGCCAATTTGGGCGGCCTGATTTGCCTTGTCGGCACCGCCACCCTTCATCCACTCAATGTACGTGTCCGCGTATGCCTTATCGACCGCCTCTTGACCGGGAAGGAGGCTGTCACCAGGTTTTCGACCGCCCGGTATGCTGAAGTCATAAACCTCGCGCCTGCCGTCCGGAAATTGCCGGTACTTGACCTCGAAAGGTTCTGTTCCTGCCGTGTTTGGATCGATACCAAATTCGGCAAGCTGTTCGCTATTTGTCGGGTCCAGCATGGTTGCCAGCTCGACTGGATCAGGCGTGGCAGCGACACCTTCGATCAGGGGTGAAGTTGTCCCGCTCCGGGGATCAAAACGGAAAACGCCACCATTCGGCCCCTTGACCGTCTGGTAGTTGACTGGATCCGGCTTCGCAAACATCTCGTTGTAGATGACGCTAATAGCGGCCTGCGGTTCCATCTGTGCAAGAATGGCAGCCCTTTCGGGGCCAAGGCGATCCAACAACGGCTGCAATTGGCGTTTTTGCTCAGACCGTGCCCGGCGTTGCATCAACTGTGTCATTGCGGGGTTGTTGCCCAAACGACCTTGATCAAGCTGCATAAGGGTTGTGCCAATGGACTGCAAAGCCAGCCCGCTCTCCAGTGAGCCATCGAACATTCGGCCAAACCTGCCGAGAATGCCCTTTGAAGTGTTCATTGTAGTACTCCCATTGGTTGTTGGGTGGGGAAATTCGAAGAGAGGGCTTCCGACATTGCCTGAGAGGCGTCCTTGAGGGGGGTCATCACGTCATCGGGCAAACAGAGTGCTTCGCCCATTTCGATGAAGCGGTTCAGGTCGTTGTTCCAACGCTGCTGCTGAATTGAACCGAAGTCGGGAAGGGCTTCGACATATGCGCGTGCTGCGCTTATCGCGTCTTCGATCCGATCCATTGAATACCGGGCAATCTCTTCAGACAGTCCGGTTTCGGGGTTCCAGATCATGATGCCGCACCCACCGGACGCGTACGCTCTTAGCTCTGGCTCCCAAGTTGGATGCCCTCCAAGTTTCGCCGCAAGCCGAACTTGCAAGTCCTTCAGCGCCGCGATGACGTCTGTTTTATCGGTTCTATCCGTCACCTTTTTCTCCTATTTCCTGTTTTCCAGCGCAGTCAGGCGGGCCTCAATTTCCGTTGTGTCCAACACGCGTCTGTAGTTCTCGATGAGCCCCATAACCGTTGCACCCTCGAGTGGGGTGAGATGACCGTCAGACACTGCCTGTAAGACCGCTGAGGCGGCTTTTGAGGCCTCCTGAGCGTTGTTCATGGCTGGCAGGTCAAACTGGACTGGTGCGTCTTTCCTCGGCGGTGAAATACGCTCGAGGCAAATGCGAAGGGCCGTCGTGTCGCCCTCAAGCGCCAACTCGATTGCTTTGCGGCTGAGCTTGTCTGCTTCACCTTCAAGCAGTTCCTCGACGGCTCATGTGACCTTGAGGCGAGTTCCCTTGGGTCTGCCGGGGTTGCCGTGCGCAAAGGTTCCGTCAGGATTACGTCCTTCCGCTATGGGGCCGCTGTTTCGGATTTCATTGTTCATTTGTCTTTGACTCCGCTGAGACGTTTGTGACGCCTTTGGACCACCGTCACAGCGTCACACCCCTTAAGGGGTGTGTGACGTTTGTGACGCTTGGATGGTCTGCGCGCAAAGCGCGACATGTGACGGTTTGTGACGGTCATTCTTCGACCCTCCAGACCATGCTGTTCTTGATGCGAATGAAGCCTTCGTCCTGGAGTTTTTCCTGCGCCCGCCCGAATGCTGTGCGGAAGGACGAGCTGCTCTCTCCGTCTGTCAGATGGTTCTCACGGCACGTTTGCTTCCATGTCTCGATGTGAACGCAGCGGCGATTGACAGGGTAGTTGCTCGTGTCCTGCATGACTTTGCCGGTTGCCGAGATGGCGTCATCAAGAGCAAGCAGTGCGACCTCAGTCTTGCCGGTGAGGCGCTTCTTCTTTTTGACTGGATCACACGGTTCAACGACCGCCGAAGAGACGGGATCGCCATCTTCGTCAGTGCCCAGTCGGATATCTTTCAAACGGTAGGTGAAGGTCGCTCCAACCTCCATGTCTCGCTGCTTCCGGGTCTCTGCCTGGATTACGTCGTCCGTGCGTGTCAGTTCGATTTCCGTGTCGACGGCGGCTCGCAGCGCTGATGAACCTCTAGCACCCTTTGCTGCGTCTTTCCCCGAGTGGTGAACCAACATGACGTGGGCGCCGGTCGCAGACCGTAGATGATCCAAATTGCGAATGAGGTTGCCGACGTCACGCGCGACATTCTCGTCACCAGAGCCCATTGCTCGCGCCAAGGTGTCGATAACAATCAATACGGGCTTTTGCAGCCACTGAGAAACCACCTCGGCAATGACCTTCCAGTCACCCGAAGCGTGCAAGTCGATGGTGGCCTGCAAAAGCGCGAAGTCTTCACACCGACTGGCAGGGAGCGTTTCCTCAAGCGCACAGAGGCGGTTCCGCAGGACCCTTCCACCCTCACCGGCAACGTAGAGAACAGGAGCTGCTGAGGGGATGCGGCTGCCGTGCCAGTCTTTGCCCGCAACGACATGAGATGCTACGTCGAGACAGAAGAAAGTCTTTCCGACATTGCTCTCGCCGTAGACAACAGAGAGCGACCCTTGGTCGAGCCAGCCCTTGACCAGGTGCCGTCCTGACAGTTCGGGCTCAAACGTGCCAAGCCTCAGGATCCGCGCAGATAGCCTCGCAGCACGCGGGGAGAGGGGAGCAGGCGCCGGTTGCGCCACCCGATCCCGTTGAGCCCTGTAATCCTGCGCGGCTTCAGCAAAGATATTTGAACCGTCAGCCGTCATGCGGCCTCCACCAATCGGGCTTTGAGGCGCTCGTAGATGACTTGCTCGGCATCGTTCTCGTCGAGCGACCATGTCAGTGCGCGTGTCAGCATCATACGATCCGATCGAGGGAGCGTGGACGCAATCAGGATTAGATTGTCCCACCCTTGGTTGCTGTCTTGCTGCAGCGCGTAGGTGACGTTTCGGCCCATGCGCTCGTGAACAGGATTAAACAAACTGACGTCAGGAGCCCCTTCGTCCTTGAAATGCGATTTCGTGGTATTTTCGTGGATATTCATACTCTTGCCTCGGTTGCGAGACAGGGCACGACACGCTATATTCATGTTACCCAAAACGAATACAGCGCCTGCCCAGTCTCTGATTGGGTGGGTGTTTTCGTTTAGGCCGCTTCGCGATCCAACTTTGCGGCCTCGATATGGGACCTGATCTCCGCCTCAGACCACCGCGTCATACTTCCGATTTTGAGAGGCTTGGGAATAGTGCCATCAGCCGCTCGCCGCCAAACCGTTGCGACGCTACAGCCGTAAGCCTCGGCTGCATCGCGAACGTTTACAAGGCGGTCATTTTGCGTTGCCATCATCTGTGTCTCCATGCGCTGAATTGCGCTGAGGAGACATTACGCGAGGCATATTATACTTGTAAAACAATACGTTATACCAAAAGCTGCCGAGGTTTTGGTATGCCTAGTCTTTGGAGTTCGGGGTCTCGATCCCCATTCCAGCCAGATTGTCCAGCATCGCCGGTCCGTTCTCGTCGAATGCTCGCTTAACGGTTCTGTAATTGATGCCGTCGCGCTCGCTCACGCCCGCACATGCAGCGTCGATACTGATCCTGGCCCCTTCAAGATAGGAACCCACATAGTCCGCAACCACCGCGTTACTCAGATGCCTGTCGCGGTCCCTTTTCATCTCTAGTTTAACGGCTGGCGAACCACCCTTCTTCGCCGCGTTGATACCCAGAGCCTCTTCCAACGACTTCTTTTCGTTACCGCGTGAATACTCAAGCCAGCCTTCGAGAATTGGCCGCATTAGCGCAACTGGAACTTCCAAAGTGTCTTCGCGCCAAGCCTTCACTGGATACGCCGAGCGAAGTCGTTCCGCGCCAATTTGCCTTGCGTCAAAAATTGCGCAAAGCAACTCAAACGACGCAAATGCCTTAGGCATATCGCCAGAGGCGGCCTTATCGGCCATCTGCCGAGCCCTAGCATTCAATTTGCTTAAGAATTTCGCTTCCTCATCCATGGCCAATCAACCGAACTACATCGCCGGTTTCTCCATTCACGTACCGCCCCCACCGTTCCATAAGCTCGGCACGACGGTCGAACAGGTCGCTACGGGCATAGGCTCGCTCTGCTTCAGTTCCCACGGCGTGCGCCAATGCGGCCTCAGCAACCTCGCGCTCCGCACGGGCACTCTCGCTGCACCAATCCCGAAACGTTGAGCGAAAACCGTGAACAGTGAACCCGTCCCTATCCATGCGACGGAGCAAAGACTTAAAGACCATCACAGATTGCTGTTTGGTTTTTCCGCTTGGGTCCATCTGTGCACTGGGGAAGACATAGATTTGGGTCTAGGCCCCGAACCTTTTCAAGGACGGCCTTCGCAGCGGAAGACAAAGGAACACGATGCGGCAAGCCGAGTTTCATTCTCTCGCCAGGAATGGTCCATACATCGCCTTCGATTTCACCCCAGCGTGCACCCCGTGCTTCACCCGAACGCACAGCAGTCAAGATGATGAACTCAAGAGTTCGAGCCGAAACACTATCCCTGTCCCGCAAATCTGAAATGAAGCCTGGAACGTCTTGCCAATCCATCGCGGCAAGATGCTCCGGTCGCCTCTTTATCGCTGGAAGCGCCTTCTTGATGCCGTTGACGGGGTTTTTCTGCCG
>Ga0064014_10275_pt1 | contig 12801 bp, 12 predicted proteins | sample CrowatWCoCulture_2_FD_61584 | JGI IMG/M metagenome (GOLD analysis project Ga0064014, IMG submission 61584) | Marine cyanobacteria communities from the University of California, Santa Cruz, USA, analyzing cyanobacterial DNA methylation -... | ecosystem: Host-associated > Microbial > Bacteria >...
TTTGTTTGATCGCTCGGCATGTTGGGCCTCCTATTCTGCGGCGACGGCGCCGCTTGGCACCTGCTGCGAGATCGTGGGCTGGCTGACGCGAGTCTCGGCTGCTTCGGCTAGAATCTCTGCGACCCTCTGCGCCTCGGGGATGCAACGCAGTGCAGGTTCTGGCTGTTTCATGCGCCATGGTCGGACGTGCGGCCACAAAACGAGGTAGCTGAGTTTTGCCGCCCCTTCGGTGCTAAGTGCGATGGTGCCGGTCCCGCTTTTGCGAAGATCCAGATCAGCGCGTGTGATGCGGTTGAATGGCAGGTTGAGCGTTACGGTCAGCGCCGCACCGATGCGCATCGCCACCCGCGCCGTGGTGATCGTGTAGACCGTCGTGCGTGCCAAGATCCAAGCGATCCCAAGAATGACGCTGCCTACCAACAGGCCCGACACCAAAAACGGGACGGCAAAAGGTAACGCGGTGGTAAATCCGACGTCTGCTGTCGATGCGCCAACGCGCCATACCGCGAGTAGCACGAAGTAACCAACAACCCAGCTTAGCATCATGGACTCGCGCGCCAGCGCCCAAACTTGAGGGCGCCCTTGCCACAGGATCGTTTCGCCCGCTGGCGGCTTTTCGGGTAAGCCGCGGACGGGTTCATAGTGAAATTCGTTCTCGTCGGGCATGGCAGCGCCCCTTTGTTCCCTGGTTATGCACCGGGCCAGCCGGACTGGCCCCGGCCGGTTGTTTACGAGTAAAGCGTTCCGCCGGCGTACCAGCCGCAGATCTTTTCCTCTTCCAACTTTGTGATCTGTCCCGGCGTCGCGATCTGCGGGGTTCCCGCGAAGTGACAGCGATTCAGGGACCGAACCATGACCCATTTGGGCTTAATCCGAGCCATCGTAATCGGGACGAGGCGCGTGCCTTGGCCGTATTCCTCTTCCAGTTCGTATTCGAGATACCGAACCTCATGCTCGGCCGGGTCGACCCACATATCGGTCACTGTTCCCACAACCTGATCATCCCGGCTCAGAACAGGGAGACCACGTGGATCACGCCCCGCGGACACGAAGAAGTCTTCGAGCCCAGCCATCGGAACGATCTTCGGGTGTCCGTGGCCATCAAGCTCAGGCACATCGTGGCGGGGTGCCCAGGACGCCGGACCGACACCATCGACCATTGGATCCCCAGTTGGCATGAAGGGATTCCCGGACGCTCCGGGAATATGCTCAAGCGCCAGGTCATCGCGATCCCCGCGTGCGCCTGACGGGACGGTCAATTCACCCTGACCATTTGGCAAAGTAAATGTCTTGTCCTTGGGCAAAGGGAACGGACCCTGATTTGCCGACGGATCGCCGTTCTCGTCTTCGAGGGGATAACCCTCTCGCATGTTCTCGGTCTGCAGGTAGAAGATCAGACCTGCAAAAAAGAGCCAGAACAACCAGATGCTGACGCTTGCCAGATCTACGTTTCCAAAAAAGGTGACACCGACCATGTTGAGTACCTCCGCCGGTTAAGTTGGGAATTCGACAAGTCCGATCTTGCCGGTTTCCGTTGGGTTGGTTTGAGACGATCGGAACGGCAGTCGTACAAGCGGGCCAAGAACGACGAGTGTTCCGAAGAGAAGAGCGATTTCAATGTGATAGACGATCGAATACCCGGTCGCCGGGGTCATGAGCACTGAGCCGAGGGAACCGGCCTCGGCAAGGGAATTCACCAGATCACGCAGGCCGCCGCCCAGCGCGATGGCCAAACCCGCAGCGGTGGCTTGCGCCGCACCCCAGGCGCCCAGAGCAAGACCGCGCCCGGCCCGTTGCCCCATGTTTTGCGTCATGGCACCGGTGAGCGTCGCAACGGCAAAGAGCCCACCGCCAAGCCCGATGCCGGTCGCCCCGGCAAAGAACAATCCTGGCGATCCCATGGGATGCGAAAAGATCACTGCAGAGAAAGCAACGATGCCGACCAGAATCCCGCGCGACGCCATGCGATAAGGGTTGAGCCCCTTGTGCAACCACCGCGCCGCGATCGCAAAACCGAAGAGTGCGCCGGCGGCCCATGTCGCGGTCAGAAGCGTCGTGGCCGACACGGACAGTCCAATGATCTCACCGCCATATGGCTCTAGCAGTACATCCTGCATGTTGAACGCCATCGTGCCAAGGAAGACGACCATCAAAAGCCGTCCAGCGTCTCCACCCGCGGTGTAGTCGGACCAAGCGTCCTGAAAACTTGGGCGCTCGGCCGTGCGCTCGGCCTTGGTCATCGGCTTCACCCGCTCTTGCCGCCAGAGCGCCACGAGGTTCAGAAGAAGCGTCACAACGGCTGCGCCTTGAACCACTTGGACAAGACGCAACGCGCTAAAATCCCGCAACAGCCATCCAACGACAATGGCAGAAAGACCCATTCCGACCAGGAACATCACATAGAGCAAGGCGACCACCCTGGGCCGCGTCTCTTCAGTGGCGCGATCCGCTGCCAGCGCCAGCCCTGCGGTTTGCGTCATATGCATGCCAAGGCCGGTCATCAGGAAGGCAACGGCTGCTAACGCCTCTCCCGCCCATGCCGGGCCCAGCGTCTGGTCACCCGACAAAACGATCAGCGCAAAGGGCATCACCGCGAGACCACCGAACTGCCAGAGCGAGCCGAACCAAAGATAGGGGATGCGTTTCCACCCGATGGACGACCGATAGGTGTCGGACTTAAAGCCCAAAAGCGCACGGAACGGCGCAATAAGAACCGGTAGGGCAATCATCGCCGCCACGACGAATGCAGGAACCGACAGCTCCACAATCATGACCCGATTGAGTGTGCCCAAGAGCATCACAGCGGCCATTCCGACAGAGACTTGGAAGAGCGACAACCGAAGCAGCTGACCCAAAGGCAAGTCTTCCGAAGCCGCGTCCGAGAAGGGAAGCAGCCGGGTCGAGGCCTGTTTGATCATGCCGCGAGTCAGGATCATCGCCGCACCTCGAGACATTGCGAGATGTAGAACCCGTTACTGATCCTCCGCCCACGGACAAGGCCACCCGTCAGATGCTTTTCCAACTGCTTGGGCGATTGTGGGACCATCGTGGGCGAGCGATCGCTACGAGGAAAGACCTGGCCCAACCCCCAGAACGCCATCAAAAACGGTGTGCGAGGGGCGACCGTGAACACGATGGAGCGCGAGGTGCGCAGTTTGAGCGTCGACAGCGCGGATCCGAGATCCGGCGTCTTATAGTAAATCAGGCTGTCCATCGCGACGATGTGGTCGAAGACGCCCCAAGAGGGGTCCAGCATATCGCCTGCTACATAGCTGATGTTGGAGTCGGCATGCCGTTCCCGCGCAATCTCAATCAGACTGGGTGAGATATCGACCGCCAGAACATCTGCACCGCGCTTTGCCAGTTCTGCACTCAGCTGACCGACACCACATCCAGCGTCCAGAATACGTCGTCCTTTGAGGTCTTCGGGCAAGCGACCAAGGATTTCGTCGCGCATCGCATCCCGGCCGGCGCGCACCGTTTGGCGGATCCGGCTGACGTCTTCGTCAGAGGTCAGGCGCGCCCAAACCTTGGTGGCGCTCTTGTCGAAATACTGCTCAACGCGATCCCGCGTGGCCGCATATGAGGCCTGAACGCCAAGACCGGGCTCAAGGCCCGGCGGGTTCTGTTCTGGGATCGGTTGGTCGCTCATCAATCGAATCCAAGCAGTTCAAAGATTTCACGGTCAGGCAGGGGCGCGGGGGCCAAAGGCTCGGTTCCATTCCAGAGCGTTTCAGCCAGTTTGACGTATTCCTTGCGCGCCAGAACGATGTCCTCGTCATCTGGCATCTCAAAGAGTGTCTTTTTCTTCAGGCGGGACCGACGGATGGCGTCGATATCGGGCATATGCGCGATCCGCCGGAACCCGACGGTGTCGCAATAGCGATCAACCTCATCCGTGTCGCGCGACCGATTGGCCACACACCCGGCAAGACGCACATTATAATTCTTGGACTTGGCCTGAACCGCCGCGATGATCCGGTTCATGGCATAGATCGAGTCAAAATCGTTTGCCGTGACGATCACCGCCCGGTCTGCGTGCTGAAGCGGGCCGCAAACCCACCGCAGACCACGTCACCCAGCACGTCAAAGATCACGACATCGGTGTCTTCCAGCATGTGATGCTGCTTTAGCAGTTTAACGGTCTGACCGACGACATACCCGCCGCAGCCCGTCCCCGCTGGGGGTCCACCCGCCTCAACACATTGGACTCCATTGAAGCCCTCGGTGACGAAATCCTCAGGCCTGAGTTCTTCGGCGTGAAAATCAACGTCTTTCAAGATGTCGATGACGGTGGGTTGAAGATGACCCGTCAACGTAAATGTCGAGTCGTGCTTGGGATCGCACCCGATCTGCAGAACGCGCTTTCCAAGCGTCGAAAATGCAACTGACAGGTTCGAACTGGTGGTCGATTTTCCGATCCCGCCTTTGCCATAGACCGAAAACACCTTGGCCCCTTCGATCTTCATCGAAGCGTCCTGGTGAACTTGCACCGAGCCTTCGCCGTCTTGCCCTTTCAAAACGGGCGGCGACACAAGCCCGCGCTCCTTCAGGCCGGCTTGCTCACGCGCATTTGCGCGTGCGGCGGGGGGATTTTTAGCGTCTAATGGGCTCATGCGTCCCTCCCTTCATTGGTCCCGAAATACTTCGGGGTTCTGGGGGCAGCGCCCCCAGCGGGTCGCGCCGCAGGCGCGAAACTGATGTTCGAGATCCGGGTCATTCGGCGGCGACCCCCTCAACCCGATCCTCAAGCTCGTCCGCCGCATCCTGAAGTGCGGCGAGCGTGTCGTCGTCGGGGGTCCAATAGTTGCGATCGTGCGCCTCAAGCAGACGGTTCGCCATCCGGCTTGACGCCTGCGGGTTCAACTCGGCCAGCCGTTTGCGCATCTCGTCATCGAGAACAAAGGTCTCGGAAATGCGCTGATAGACCCAAGGCTCAACCGATCCGGTTGTGGCCGACCAGCCCATCGTGTTGGTGACCTGCGCCTCGATCTGCCGCACGCCCTCATGCCCGTGGTTCAGCATGCCCTCGAACCATTTGGGGTTGAGACTGCGCGTACGTGTCTCAAGAGCCACCTGATCTTTCAGGGTCCGCACCTTGGCCGAGCCACGCGTCTGGTCGCCGATATAAATCGCCGCCTCTTCCCCGCGCGCGCGTTTCACGGCGCGAGAGATGCCACCGAGCGTATCGAAATAATGATCCACTGTGGTGACACCCAATTCGACCGATTCAAGGTTCTGGTAGGCAACCTCGACATCCTTAAGTGTCTTCTGAAGAAGCGCTGGGTTTGCCGACGCCTTACCGTTCATCCCATAGGCAAAGGACTTCCGGTTCTGATAGGCATCCGCCAGTTCGTCTTCGTCACCAAAGGCCGAGGAATCGACCAGCGCATTGACGTTCGAGCCATAAGCGCCCTCAGCGTTGGAAAATACGCGCAACGCCGCGGTCTCCATATCCACGCCCATTTCTTCCGCATAAGCCAGTGCGTGCGCGCGAACGAAGTTCTGGTCCAACGCTTCATCTGCCGTTGCGCATTTGTAGGCGGCTTCGGCCAGCATCCGTGTCTGCAAGGGCAGGAGGTCTCGGAAGATTCCTGAAAGCGTCATCACCACGTCGATCCGCGGGCGCCCAAGCTCTTCTAATGGCACCAAATCGGCCCCACAAAGACGCCCGTAATGGTCAAATCGTGGCGTCGCGCCCATCAGTGCAAGCGCCTGACCAATTGGTCCGCCATCGGTCTTGATATTGTCCGACCCCCACAGCACCAGCGCAATCGTCCGCGGCAGGGCGTCATGCGTCTCAAGCAGAACCTGCGCTTGTTTCGCGCCGTCTTGCAGCGCAAACGCGGTCGGCATGCGGAACGGATCAAAGGCATGAATGTTTCGGCCCGTCGGCAGAATCTCTGGCGACCGGATCAGATCGCCACCCGGAACCGGCGGCACAAAGTGACCGCCCAAGGCGCGCATCAGCGCCGGAAGTTCATCGTTCTGCGACAAGAGCGCGTCGATGCGCGCCCACTCGTCCGCGTCCAAAGACATGTGGCTCAGATGCTCGGCGCGTTCCTCAGCCCCCATGGACCGACCGACAACATGCAGCCCGTCCGGGATCAGCGCGTCTTCGGTTTCAAGCAGCTTCAGCCAAAGCTGGTCCGGGTCCGCCCCATCCATATCCACACCACTCGCCTGATCCGCGATCAGCGTTGCGAGGTCAGACCGCTCTGCCGCATTCGGATCCAACGCGCGCCAGCGTGTCAGGCTGTCTTTGAGTTCCGCCAACCCTTTGTAGAGGCCAGATGACGCCAGCGGCGGCGTTAGATGCGTGACCGTGATCGCGTTCGCACGCCTCTTGGCGAGCGTCGCCTCGGACGGGTTGTTGGCGGCATAGAGATACACGTTCGGCATCTCGCCAATCAGCCGATCCGGCCAGTCCTTGCCGTTCAGACCGGTTTGCTTTCCCGGCATAAACTCAAGGGCGCCATGCATCCCAAAATGCAAAAGCACGTCGGCCTCAAAGCTGTTCCGCAGCCAGGCGTAGAACTGCGTGAACGCATGCGTTGGCGCGAACCCCTTCTCGAAAAGGAGACGCATGGGATCGCCCTCGTACCCAAAAGCAGGTTGCACGCCGACAAAGACGTTGCCGAATTGGTGACCCAAAACGAAGACGCCGGTGCCATCCGACTGCACCCGCCCCGGTGCCGGCCCCAGGCGGCTTCGATCTCGTCGAGATGGGGGGTGGACTGGACGATCTTGTCAGCGGGAACATGTGCGGCGACATTGGCTTGCTGTCCAAACTGCGCGGCATTGCCGTTCAGAACCGCGTCCTTTAGCGCAGCGACCGTCTCAGGCGGCTCAAGGTCATAACCCTGTGCCTTCATCGCATGGAGCGTGTTGAACAGGCTTTCAAACACCGAAAGGTAGGCCGCCGTACCCACCGCACCCGCATTTGGCGGAAATCCGAACAGAACAATCCCGACCTTGGTTTCTGCTGGCGTCGCGTGTCTGAGTTTCGCAAGCCTGAGCGTCTTTTCAGCCAGCGCATCCACACGCTCTAAACAAGGTGCCATGGCGCGGTGATCGGCGCTCTCATGGCGGCCCGCAAAGACAGTCGGGTTTGTTGCACCATCAATCTCAGGAAGGGCGACCAGCATAGTGGTCTCAACTGGGCCCAAACCTCCGCCCGAATGCTCCCACTGTTCGAGCGTCTGAAATTCGAGCGGATGTGCGGCGATGTAAGGCACATCGAGATCGGTCAGCGTTTCAACCGCCGCTGAACTGTCGTTATAGGCCGGCCCCCCGATCAATGAGAACCCGGTCAGGGATACCATCGCATCAATCTGACCACGGAAATAGGCATCGATCGCCGGGCGACCATCCAACCCGCCGGCAAAGGCTGGAATGCAGCGGATGCCGCGTGCCTCAAACGCCCGGATCACCGCATCATAGTGCGCAGCATCTGAGGCCAGAATATAAGACCGCAACATCAGCAATCCGACTGTCGCCACCGGTTCCTTGGGGCCAGGCAGGGCGTTTAGATCGGTCGTGATATGGTGATCGGGCAAATCGGGATGATAGAGACCAACCTCAGGGTAATCGATGGGCGCCGCCGCCTCGACCCGGCGCCACGCCGCTTCATGTGCATAACGCGATACGAGGAACCGGATCATCGATTCCACGTTATCGTCCGACCCACCGAGCCAGTATTGCATGGTCAGGAACCAAGCGCGGAGATCCTGCGCCTTGCCGGGTACATATTTCAAGATCTTCGGCAAACGGCGCAGCAACTTCATCTGCTTTTCGCCGGACGAGGCCGAAGGCTTGGCCGATCCGCGCAGCTTCTTGAGAAGCTTCATCGCGCCCGACGCAGGCTTTGACATGTCGAGGTCGCCCATGCGGGTCAGTTGAACGACCGAGGGATCCGCAATCATACCAACCATGGCATCGCAGTGATCACGCCGCGCAGTCAGGTCGGGCAGGATCGCGCGAATATGCTCTTCTATGAACAGAAGATTACTGATGATGATATCGCCATGGCGCACATCATCACGTGCACGCTCCAACGCATCCGCATCCTCAGCCCATTGCGCGGCGGCGTGCACCGAAACCGTCAGCCCGGGAAAGCTTTCGGCCAAACTGTCCGAGACCCGCGCCGCGGGTCCCGCCGCATGCGCGTCCAGCGTGACAATCACCACGCGGTAGCCTGGGATATGATCGCTATCGCGCAAAGTGAGCCTTGGCCTCATACAGAGTTTCGATTGAGATTTCCGACACGCCGCGTTCAACGGCGAAAGCTTCGGTGTTTCGCTTGGCTTTGCCGCGCACAAAGAACGGGATTTTCTTCAATTCGCGCTCTGCAGCCTCTTCCCAAACGATGGAACCATCGGTTTGAACAACCGGAACCCCAGCTTCCATTGATCCAGAAATATCCCGGGGGGAGTCGGCATCGCCGACGGGGGGCTGGCCCCCCTCAACGCGCGGTCCGGGATGCCCGCCATGATGGCTCGCACCTGCATCGTCGTGGAACTCAAAATCTTCGCGGAACATATGAAGAAGGTGCTCTTCGAGACCCATCACAAGTGGATGGACCCATGTGTCGAAAATGACATTGGCGCCTTCCCATCCCATCTGGGGGGAGTAGCGGGCCGGGAAATCCTGAACATGTACAGGTGCTGAGATCACCGCGCAGCCAATGCCCAGACGCTTGCCGATGTGACGCTCCATCTGAGTGCCGAGGATCATCTCAGGCGCGGCCTCCATAATGGCGGCCTCAACTTCGAGGTAGTCGTCCGTGATCAGTGCGTCGACACCGAATTCGCGCCCCAAGGCTCGGATGTCGCGGGCGAATTCGCGGTTGTAGCAGCCCAAACCACAGACCTCGAAGCCCATCTCGTCACGGGCAATGCGTGCAGCGGCTTTGACATGGGTCGCGTCGCCGAAGATGAACACACGCTTGCCGGTCAGGTAAGTGGAATCGACCGATTTTGCGTACCAAGGCAGGCGAAGGCGGCTAATGTCTGAGCGGCCTTCCAGCCCAGCAAGCGTCAGGATCTCGGCAATAAAATCCTGCGTTGCTCCGACGCCGATCGGCACGGTCTTGGTATAGGGTTGGTCGTGGTTGCGCTCCAGCCAGCGCGCCGCGGCCTCGGCGGTTTCGGGATAGAGAAGCACGTTGAAGTGCGCCGCAGGAAGGCGTGCAATTTCCACGGGCGACGCGCCCATCGGAGCGGCCACATTAACAGTCACGCCAAGCTCTTCCAGCAAACCGGTGATTTCGGTCACGTCATCGCGGTGGCGAAAGCCGAGGCCGGTTGGCCCCAAGATATTCGCGGTCAGGTGCGGTGTCTTTTCCTGAGGCTGCGCAAGGTGGCGGACGATCTGAAAGAACGTCTCGTCACAACCAAAATTCTCTTTCCGCTGATAGCTGGGAAGCTCGAGCGGGATGACCGGGATCGGAAGACCCATCGTTTCGGCCAACCCGCCGGGGTCGTCTTGGATCAGCTCGGCCGTGCAAGAGGCGCCAACGATGATCGCCTCTGGCTTGAACCGTTCATAGGCATCGAGACAGGCATCCTTAAAGAGGCTTGCCGTGTCGGACCCCAGATCACGGGCCTGAAACGTGGTGAACGTCACTGGCGGGCGGTGATCCCGCCGCTCGATCATCGTAAACAGCAGATCGGCATACGTATCGCCCTGGGGTGCGTGCAAGACGTAGTGGAGGTCCTTCATCCCCGTCGCCACGCGCATCGCACCGACATGCGGCGGGCCTTCATATGTCCAGACCGTCAGCTTCATTCGGCGGCCTCGAAATGCAGCATCTCCGACCGTCGTAGCGGGCGCGAGAAAAGGCCCGCGAGATCTCCGGCCTGCTCGTAGAAATGCACGGGCGTGAACACGAGTTCGATCGCCCACTTTGTGCGAAGGTTCTGCGCCTCCAGTGGGTTGGCGAGACCGAGCCCGCAAACTGTCAAATCAGGGTTGGCCGAGAGGGCGCGGTCGAGCTGTTTATCGACGTCTTGCCCTTCCGAGATGATTGGACCCTGTGGGATCAGGTCCAGATCGGGTCCGCAAAGTGCCTTGTGTAGGTAGGGCGTCCCGATCTCCAGCGCGTCCATCCCACATTCGGTGACAAGAAAGCGCGCAAGCGGCACTTCCAATTGGCTATCCGGGAAAAAGAAGACGGATTTCCCGGCGAGTGTTTCACGATGTGCAGCGATGGCTTTCTGCGCTCGTGCGCGGGGCGCAGCGGTCACTCGGTCGAATAGGTCCTGATCGACACCAAACTCGGCGGCCACCGCTGCCAACCATTGGGTCGTGCCCACCTCGCCAAAGGGGAAGGGAGCCGAGATATGGCGGGCCCCGCGCCGGGTGAGGGCCGCATGGGTATCACCAAGGAACGGCTGCGTCAGAGCAAAGACTGTATTCGGTCCGATCTCTGGCAGCGCATCAGCGGTACGTGAAGGGAAGAAGCTGACCTTATCTATGCCAAGGTCATTAAGAAGTGCCTTTGCCTGATCCTCAACCACGTCAGGCAGCGCGCCGCCGACGACGAGCTCACGCGCGTCGGTATCGCCCATGATAGGAACCTGCGCCGCAAGGCACGCATCCTCGCCTTGTGTAAATGTTGTCTCAATTCCTGAACCGGAAAAGTTCACGACTCGGACCTGCGGCGCATGGACGCGGGTCAAACGCTCGGCCGCGCGCGCAAGATCAAGCTTGATCACCTCCGACGGGCAGGAACCGACAAGGAACAACTGCCGAATGTCAGGGCGGCGTGACAGAAGCCGCGCAACTTCACGGTCTAGCTCTTCGTGCGCGTCGGCCAGTCCAGCGAGATCCTTTTCTTCGAGAATCGCTGTCCCGAACCGAGGTTCCGCGAAGATCATCACCCCAGCCGCGGATTGCAAAAGATGCGCGCAGGTGCGCGAACCAACGACCAAGAAGAATGCATCCTGCATCTTGCGGTGGAGCCAGATGATTCCAGTCAACCCACAGAAGACTTCCCGTTGTCCCCGTTCACGCAAAACCGGGGTGTCGCGACAGCCGGTTGAGAGAGGGATGTTGGGCGCGTCCTTCATGCCATCGCCTCCGCCTGGAGGCGCGCCTGTCGGAGTTTCCAAAGGAACTGGCCTGCATTGATGACATAGGCAGCATACGCCAGCAGAGCGATCGTCATCAAAACGTCGGAACTGACCGAACCCATTGAAAGTGCCACAATATATGCCGTGTGGAGCGCGATAACGACAAAGCTGAAAACGTCTTCCCAAAAGAATGCCGGAGCAAAGAGCCACTTCCCAAACACGACCTTTTCCCAGATGGAGCCAGTGATCATGATCGCGTAAAGAAAGCCGGTCTTGATGAGGATCGACACAGTCGCCGCTGTGTAGCCTTCGCCAGTCCACAGATACCGCAACACAAGCGCGAGCGAGATCAGGAAAACGGCGAACTGCAATGGAGCAAGAATACCCTGAATCAGCGTCCAGACGCTTGCGTCACGCCTTGCCCGCTCGGCTTGGGTATAAAGCGGTTTTTCTGGAAAAGGCGATTTTGCACCGCGCATCATCCCAGGGTCTCCCCAGTTGGCTCCAAGGAAAACCTAGCCATCACGTGACGAGAGTGTCAACCAAAACTTACACTTTTGAGATTCTGCTCGTCGGACCTGACAGCGGCGGCCTTTACATCACGAGACAGTCAAGAAACCCTATAAAAACTTTGGTAAAACCTACGGTCGCCACCGATATACTGGACTGGCAATTTCTCACGGCTGTCAATTCTCTTTGACAATAGTCGCCTTGCCACCGACAATGAACAATATGCACGGGCGCGCACTGAGTCGGATGGTCAAATTCGCTTTGCTGCACGCCTCGGAGGTGGTCTATGAGCGACCGCGACGAAGAATACGACCGTAGCGCCCCGGACCTTCCGACGGGCGCTTCTGGTGCTGCCAGCGTCGTGTCTTTGGCCAGCAAAGCGCTGCATCTGGTCGCAGAGCGCCGCGTGGGCGGGTCACCGCAGCTGTTTGAGCGCTTCCTCGGACAACTCATTGACGCCATTCTGGATCCGAACCCGCAAGCACGCGATGAGGTCGTCGCGGCTATGCGTCGGTCGCGCTTTTCCAACGATGAAATCGCGGAAATCTTCATTCCCGAGGCCGCCAGGCGGCTTGGCGAGGAATGGTGCAGCAATGGGTTCAGCTTCGCGACCGTTACCATCGGCTCGGCGAGATTACAGTCTATGCTGCGTGATCTCGGCCCAGATGGGGCACTGACGCGAGGGTATGCGCAAGATGACGTCGGGCCTGCTATTTTGGTTGTCGCAACGGAAGATCATACGCTGGGCGCGATGGTCCTTGCGCGCATTCTTCGCCGGCATGGCGCGAGTGTTCGGCTTGTCGTCGGCGGTCGGATACGGAGGTTGTCAGAACCGCTGTTGATGGCGATTTCGACGGGGTCATGATTTCGGCAGCCAGCAGCGATCGACTTCCTCGCGTTAAAAGGACTGGTCGAAAAGCTAAAACGCGCTAATATTAGGGAAATTCCCGTCATCGTGGGCGGGGAGGCCGTCAAGCATTTGAAAAATCCAAAGAAGGCAACAGGTGCGGACTACGTTGAATCAGACCCCAAGAAAGCGCTGGGCCTATGCGAAGCGATGATTTCGCAGCGAGGCGCCGTGCAGCGCGCGAACTTGGAGTAGAGCATGGTGAGCTTGATCCACTCTTTGCTGAGGCGGTTAATGTGAGTTCCCGCGGCGCAAAATTTTGGAATATCGGTTCTATTCCTCTCATTGCGCCTGACGTGCTGGCGGCAT
>Ga0064014_10276_pt1 | contig 12691 bp, 14 predicted proteins | sample CrowatWCoCulture_2_FD_61584 | JGI IMG/M metagenome (GOLD analysis project Ga0064014, IMG submission 61584) | Marine cyanobacteria communities from the University of California, Santa Cruz, USA, analyzing cyanobacterial DNA methylation -... | ecosystem: Host-associated > Microbial > Bacteria >...
CTCGAAGATAGCCAAGCGCGAACGTTATCGAGGCATATATTCGGAGGCTGCGAAAACTGGTGGGAAATTCCACAATCTCAACCCGACGTGGCCAAGGCTATATGTTCAATGACAACGTTTAAGAAACCTGCCTCTGTAAAAGGCACCCTGCTTGTAATACTGCTGCCCGCAGGTGTTGCCTTGATGGCAATAGCCTGGTTTGCACATGGTGCTCTGCTCGAAAGAATGTCCCGTGAATTTGTCACGGACAGGCTGAAAGAGGAGGTTTCGTTTTTAGAGCATCAGATTCGGGACAGTGACGGAGCCTTCGACGGACTCAAGACGGGCGATTACTTTCAGCGCGTATTCCACCATGCTTTTGTTCAACACTCCGATTCCAGGACCATCATTTCGCCAGAATCATGGAAACCGCTACTATCGCCGCTCATCAAATCGGAAAAAGAGGGCACGATTCGGGTCGAAAATTCTGAAATAGCAGGGCCCCAACGGACATATTGGCATATCGGAGTTCCTTCATCGCAAACGAAAAACCGTTTGTTGTTATCGTTGCAGAAGACCTCGGCGCATTGAAGAATAGCCAGGCAGAGCTACATGCATGGACGGCAATCGCATCTCTTTTACTTATCTCGCTATTGGTTTGTGCAATCTGGCTCGGCGTCAATTTGTCCATGCATTCTGTCACACGACTCAAGGCGTCACTGAAAAGACTCCAGGATGGGAGCGTCTCGCGTATAGATATGACTGTCCCGAGGAGTTCCACCCTCTCGTCGAACAGTTGAACCAGCTGCTTGACTCACTTGATCAACGATTGGAGCGCTCGAGGAATGCGCTGGCAAACCTATCCCACAGCGTTAAAACTCCGATTGCGTCTGTCCAACAAATTCTCAGCGACACTTCTACGCCGCTAGATAGCGAGTTAAGGCAGCAAATAGCTGCGCGTCTCGGGGATATTGACAAACAACTTGAAGCTGAAATGCGCCGCAGCCGGTTTGCTGGGCCGCAGGTAGGAAAAAGCTGCTATCCAGTAGAAAAAGCACGGGACCTTCTGTGGATGATGGGAAGACTATACCCGGCAAAATCATTTGAGTTATCAAGTTCTCTCCCAGAGAATAGCCGTTGGCCAATTGTAGAATACGACCTATCTGAAATACTGGGGATCGTGCTGGACAATGCGGGGAAGTGGTCACATAGAGAGGTGGAGCTAATATTGGAACAATGCGGCCCCTCAAAACGAATTGTCGTGACAGACGATGGTCCCGGCGTTGAGGAAGCTGAATTGAGCAAGCTTGGTCAACGAGGATTAAGGCTGGACGAACAGACTCCGGGCCACGGGCTCGGCCTTGCAATCGTTCAAGACATTGTTAGCCGGTATGGCGCAAAGATTGTCTTTTCCAATCGCCCACGAGGTGGATTAAAGGTCACGATTGAATTTTGAATTCACGGAAAGTTAAAGAGCGGGTTGTCGCGTCCTGAAAAACTCTGATAACTCTACCCTTAGCAAGAACCAACGCAGTCAAACAAGTACGATTTGCCACATAACCGCACTGGCCTGACGGTGGCAACCATTCAGCGGGACCACATGCTCGATGTCGATCTCACTGCTGTTCTGGATGACTTTGCCTGTGAACGGACTGATCCAGCGGCCCGAAACTACTCTGCAACGACGTTCATCTGCAAGCCAGACCTTGGTCGTGGATTGTGCAATCAATGCCTCGGTACGGCTGTCTTGACAATCTCCATCGGCGTCTTCCCAACCTTGCCCGAACGCAGACCGTTCGCAGCTTTGTAACTTGCCTTTCTGCTCTTGGACCTGTTGAACCGAGGTAACCCCCTCTGTCAGCCTAGGCTGACAGAGGGGGAAGACTTGGGTACTGTATGGCAAAACCAACCAGGGGCTATCTAGTGGGGCCATCCTGTACCGACTCGTCGGGCATGGGAAAAAGCGATTCCAGTGGCGTCTTCCGGAGGGTAATCCCTACCTGAGGACTGAACCTAGAAACACGTGGACCTCTCGCTTTCCTGAAGTCGCGATGGCATTTGCCAACGTTTAAATGGAGAGCCGGATGCGCTGAAAGGTGCACGTCCGGTTCGGAGAGGAGAGGCAGGGAGATAGTTCGACTACGCCCTGCCTCTTACTCTACTCTGGACAGGTTTGCGCTGGGCTTATCTGGCGGTGGTCATCGATTTGTTCTCTCGTAAACCGGTAGGCTGGGCAATGTCTTTGTCGCCCAATACGGAGCTGGTAAAAAAGGCTTTGACGATTGCCTACGAATCACGCGGAGAGCCATCGGCAGTCATGTTTCATTCAGATCAGGGCTGCCAGTACACCAGCCTGGGTTTCCGCCAGCTGCTCTGGCGATATCAGATGACGCAGAGCCTAAGTCGTCGAGGGCATTGTTGGGATAATGCCCCAACAGAGCGCTTCTTCAAGGAGTTTGAAAACAGAGTGGGTACCGGAAACCGGATATCCATGTTTTGCCTCGGCGAAGCAGTCAATAACGGGCTACATGATTGGTTATTACAGCTCGTTACGACCGCACAAGCGCAATAAAGGCCTGCCGCCGAATGTGGCCGAGAAAGCCTACTGGAAAGCTCAAAAGACGGTGGCCTAAATTACTTGACCACTACAGAATGGCATAAATCTGCCGACCAGATTATTGAGTCAGTCGCCAGATTATCAGACAAGCTCAATAAGCAAGCGGACTTTTGTTAAGGGACACTAGACATGATGCATCTTATTGTTTCAGCTTAGTGACATTCAGTGGAACTATCAGAACTGGGCGCTTGGAATGCGTCAGCGTCCTGGTTGCCGTAGAGCCCACCAGTGCCTGCCCTAGCGCGTTGTGTTTGCGGGTTCCCATAACGATCACATCAGCATTAATTTCATCGCCGACTTCAAGGATCTTACGCCAGGGTGTACCTTCCTCGATGCGCGCCTCAATGTTCTTCAGGCTTAATACTTCGTGCTCTTCCAGCTCTTGCTCGCAGAAGCGCTCTATCCGCTCCCGGATCTTGACGCTTAGTGCCTCAACACCTTTCTGCAGCAGGTTGTCGAGTTCTTCTTTCTCCATCATGTTACTCAAGACACTGCGAGTGGTACCCGACAAGGACTCAATCACGTGCATATAAGTGATCTGAGCCTCAGTGTAGTGGCCACATAAGCTGATCGCTGCGCGGAATGCTGGCCGCGACCCCGGCTCAAGATCGGATACATATAAAATCTTCTTGATATCATAAAACATTGTTCTCTCCCTCTATTGCCCCGGGACAGGCATGGCAGCTTCGCTTAGTGGTACAGCAGGTCCGGTAAAAACAGTGAAATCTGAGCAATAAACACAATCAGCGCCAAACGTACAATATCGGCACACCAGAACGGGGTAACGCCCTTGAAGATAGTGCCTGTTTTAACATCTCTTAATACTGCGCTGAGCACAAAGACGTTCATACCCACCGGCGGTGTGATCAGGCTGATTTCGGTAACCACCACAACGACAATACCGAACCAAACGAGATCGAAACCGAGACTTTCCACCAACGGGTAAAACACAGGAACCGTCAAGAGCATCATGGAAAGACTCTCAAACACCATGCCAAGCACGAGATAAACGCCAAGGATGGCCAGTATCACTACGATCGGCGACATATCCAGCGAGGTAACCAAGCCCAGAAGCATGTCCGGCAGCCCGGCCCGGTTAATAAAGTCCGAGAAAATCAGCGCCCCAATCACCACGGCAAACAGCATCGCAGAAGTACGAGCTGTATCCGCCAGTGTTTCGAAAAGTGTCGAGAGGGTGAGCCGGCGACGGGCCAGGGCAATGACAAATGCTCCGCCAGCCCCGATACCCGCTGCTTCGGTCGGTGTGAAAACACCCAGGTAGATACCTCCCATCACGACAGTGAAAAGAGCAAGCACACCCCACACATTCCGTAGGGCCTTCAGGCGTTCCGGCCAGGACGCCTTTTCTCCGGCAGGCCCCGCGTCAGGATTCCGATTGACGACGTACCACACGGCCGCCAGATACAGCAGGACACCCAGCAGACCAGGAATAAAACCGGCAGCAAACAACTCGCGGATACTCGATTCAGTCAGCAAGCCATAGATCACCAGGATAACGCTCGGCGGAATCAGAATGCCCAGGGTACCCCCAGCAGCAATGGAAGCCGTTGCCAAAGCGTCTGAATAGCCATAACTGCGCATAGGTGGCATGGCCACCTTGGCCATCGTCGCGGAAGTCGCCAAACTGGACCCACAGATCGCCGAAAACCCTCCACAAGCCACTACCGTTGCCATGGACAATCCACCCTTGCGATGGCCGAGAAACGCGTTGGAGACGTGGTAGAGCTCCTGGGCCAGGCCCGAACGGGTCACGAGATTACCCATCAGCACGAACAATGGAATTATCGACAGGCTGTAATTTTGAACGGTATCGATCACCCGGTTCGACGCCATCGAAAGGGCGCCCCGCCACCGGAAATCCATGAAGTTGGTAAGGTCCAGTCCCATCAAAAAGGCAAAACCAAAGAAACCGACCAGGCCCATGGCAAAGGCAATTGGCACCCTCAGAACCACAATTATGAAAAGGAGAACGGCAAAGCCGGTCAGCACGACGGTCATAAAATTTTCCGTAACTGATTATTCGTTTATTTGGTAGGCGAAGAGAGGATGCGATAAACGCCGAGCGTTATCATGCCCGCGGCGGTCAGCCAGCTCATGATTGCGATGTACTGGACGATATAGCCACTGGGCAGGCCGAGGAATTCCGTCTCTACACCGCGCCGGATCGACCTCTCGCCTATCTCAAAGATCCGTACGGCAAGGAAGTACATCGAAGAAGACATAATCAGGGCCGAAACCAGCCCGAGAGCCTTCAACAACTTTTGCCCCAAAACATTGTCCAGCAGGTCCACGACGATATGCCCTCCCCGATAAGTGATAACGGGCATCGCCGCGAATACCATCAGAGCAAGACCAAGTCGGGTAAGCTCGGTTGCGCCAGGAACGGGGCTGTTGAAGATATAGCGCCCAGCCACATCCAGGCAGGTAGTCAACATAAGAAGAAATAGGACTGAACCTGCTACAAGCTCCAGAAGGAAGGCCAGCCACTTGGCTGGCCCCTTCTCGCTATAATGCCTGTTAACCCATGTAGCGAGAGACATGCGCTTACTCCTGATGCTCTCGCTCATACTCTCGGGCTATGGTCCGCAGCTCTTCCAGCGCCTGCCGGGCATTCGGGGCACGATCAGACACCTTCTCGATCCATTTTTCGTCCATGCCCTGAATCAGTCTCTGGAAGTCTTGTGCCATCTGGTCTTCTTCCTTGACGCGGATTATATTGACACCGGCTTCCTCCGCAGCCTTCAGGCCCTCATCGTCAATGGCATCCCAGGCGCGTCCCGCCAGGGCGGAGAGTTTTTCGCCCGATACGCTCATGATGGCCTCACGATCCCTGGGTTCGAGCTGCTCCAGGAAATAAGGGCTGATGAACATGGAGAAGCTGCCGAGGTACATGCCCCCGGGAAGCATGGTGACGTTGGGAGCCACTTCGTTGAGGCGCAGGGTTTTCTGCTCGCCCATGGGCAGGAAGGCACCATCAATCACACCCTGCTGCATCATTTCATAGACTTTCGGGGCTGGCGCCGAAACCGGAGTCACGTCCATGCGGTCGCCAAGCTCGGACTGGACGCCACCACCGATACGAATCTTTTTGCCCTCAATCTGATCGAAGGAGGTGATTGGCTCAATGGAATGGATATAGCCCGGACCATGGGTAAACATGCCAATGGGGGTCAGGCCTTCAAACTCGCCGGAGTCCATGAAGTACTTGTTATAGACTCGCCAGAGTGCCACAGAAGCCGCCTCGGCTCCCACACCCAGACCCGGCTGTTCCACAATCTGGGGCAACTGGAAGCGACCAGGAACATAGCCGTGGTAGCTGAAGCCGGCGTCAACAACACCATCTTCCACCAGCTGAAACATGGTTTTCGGATGGCCCAGATCGTGTTCGATTTCAACCTTGACTCGTCCCTCTGTCGCTTCCTCGACCCATTTGGCCCACGTCGGCCAGACCTCAGCGTTCTGTGGATTGGTCGGCGGCAGCCAGGTCCCTACATGCAATGTCGTGGCTGATAGAGCGCTACCGGACATCGCCAGCCCCAATGAAAGGATGGCGGCTTTGCTGAAAAGTTTTGTTTTTGTCATAACGGCCTGTCTCCTGATCGTTTTGTAGTTATCACTTGCGTTGCTGCGGCCCGGGAAAGCCAGCGAACCTTCCTGACGCTACAGAATCCTGCAGCGGCTACCCGTTTCAAGCTCCCGTCAGTTATTCGAGAACAGAGGATGAATGTTGTTCTTGTTGAATTTCAGAACCGGGTCCAGCTCGGTCATCTCAAATGAAATCTGGCAATAGCTGGAATCAGTAACCGGTTTCATCCAGTCGCAGAGGATGTCGAACACCCGCTTCGCGACCTCCTTTTTCAGCGCCATATCCCGACCATGGCCGATCTTGAGAGTCAGGTTGAGGAATGAAAAGTCTTCCCTGCCATCCGCGACCCGGAAATCGTCACAACGAATAGCCCGACTACGAACGCCACCAATGGGGAAAGCCCGGTGGAGACAATGTATTCGTGTAGACGTGAGAACAGCGACTGGAATTCCAGACGATCGTGGAGGTTACCTGAATACTCGACGATGAAATGAGGCATAGGATGAGTCCCGGATAGTAGGTTCATCGTTGTTATTGGGCGCCCCCGGCAACATTTGTGACCCAGGGACAATTCAGAATCTAATTAACATATTAAGTTTTGTCAACTCGGTCCCAAAATGAAATTCGTCCTGGGAGTGAGCGTTCAGCAGCCCCAAATCGTAGGGTTGACTTACTTAATATGTTAACTAAAATACCAGAAGAATCGGCTGGGCCTAGTCCTCGGTCCGGTCTCCGGACCTGGGCCACTGCAGCCCGCGACAGACCACCATCGGTCATCCACCCGACAACAAAAAAGGTGCATAACAAGCATGTTGACGAAAGATCAGATCGAAACGGCTGCCGACCGCCTCTACCAGGCAGAGACCGCCCGCAAACAGATTCCGGCCCTGACCCTCGACTATCCGGATATGACCATGGAGGATGCCTATGCCATCCAGAAGGCCTGGGTGGATCGCAAAGTGGCCGAGGGCCGTGAGGTGATCGGCTACAAGATTGGCCTGACTTCCCGTGCCATGCAGATGTCGTCGAATATTGATGAACCGGACTATGGTGTATTGCTTGATGACATGTTGCTCGAAGATGGCGCCACCATCAGGGCATCGGACTTCCTCGATCCCCGCATAGAGGTCGAGCTGGCCTTTGTGCTGAAAAAGCCGCTGTTCGGCGACAACGTCACCATTTTCGATGTCATCAATGCAACCGACTACATCATCCCGTCACTCGAACTGATCGCAGCCCGATGCCTGCGCACCGATCCTGAAACCGGTTACACACGCAAAGTCTACGACACCATCTCCGACAACGCCGCTAACGCCGGCATCGTCCTGGGAGGACGCCCCATCAAACCGATGGACATCGACCTCCGCTGGGCCGGCTGCATGCTTTACCTGAACGGCCAAATTGAAGAAACCGGGCTCGCTGGCGGCGTTCTGGGCAACCCGCTCAAGGGAATCACATGGGTTTGCAGGCGCTTTGCGCCGCACGGCGTTGGCCTCGAGCCGGGTCAGGTTATTCTGTCCGGCTCCTTTACCCGGCCGGTCCCGGTCAAGGCCGGCGATACCGTACATGCCGATTTCGGTTCTCTGGGTGGCGTGGCCCTGAACTTCGAATAAACAGACCCTACCGAGGACACGAGCATGGAACTGCCGAAGAACCGTTTCAAGCAGGGGTTGGCCACCGGTGAAACCCAATACGGGCTCTGGCTGGGCCTGCCGGATAACAGTGCAGCCGAAATTGCCGCCGGAGCCGGCTTTGATTGGCTACTCATCGATGGCGAACATGCCCCGTTCGACCTGCGCACGATCCTGTCTCACCTGCAGGCGATGGCGCCTTACGATGTTGCTCCGATCGTGCGCTGTGTCGAGGGCAATACCGCACTGATCAAACAGCTGCTGGATATCGGTGTACAGACCCTGCTGGTGCCGATGGTCGAGGACGCGGAACAGGCGAAACAGCTGGTGCGGGCGGTTCGCTATCCACCGGACGGCATTCGCGGTCTCGGCACATCGCTCGCTCGGGCGGCCCGCTGGAATCAGGTACCGGGCTACGTGAAGAAGGCCAATGATGAGATCTGCCTGATTGTCCAGGTGGAAACCTCCAGCGCCATGGACAACCTCGATGACATCCTGTCGGTCGAGGGGGTGGACGGGGTTTTCATTGGCCCGTCCGACCTATCCGCATCCATGGGCTATGTCGGCGATGCCGGCAACCAGGTGGTTGTCGACACCATCAACAAGGGCCTCAACTCGATACGTGCTGCCGGCAAATATGCCGGCCTGCTCTGTCTCGACCCATCCCTGGCGGAAAGCTATGTCCGGCAAGGAGCCGATTTCGTTGGCGTAGGTGTCGACACCATGATTCTGGCCACGGAAACCCGCAAGCTGGCGCAAAGTTTCAAACAGGGCGCGCCAGTAAAAGACGACAAACCTCAGGCCGGCTATTGATCATAGACGGCCGAAACAGGAAAAGGTTACTCATGACAGCAAACACCCTGGTCAACAGCAAGCTGGTCTGCGTCGCACTGAATGACAAGTCGCAGCTGGTGGCTCTGGAGGGCACCTTCAACGAAGCGCCCTACAAGAAACCGCCAACCCAGCCGGTGCTGTATTACAAGCCCCACAATACCTGGAATGTTGATGGCGCCGAGGTGGAATGGGCGAAAGATTTCGATGGCAACGATGTGCCAGCCATGGCCGTTGGTGCCAGCCTGGGCGTGGTCATTGGCCGGGAAACCTGCCGCGTCGGCCGGGACGAAGCACTGGATTATGTGGGTGGCTACACCATCGTCGCCGACTTTTCCCTGCCGGAGAAAAGCTACTTCCGCCCGACATCAAAGGCAAGTGCCTGGATACTTCCGCGCCGGTCGGCCCGGAGATCGTCCCGGCCGAAACCATCGCCAATCCGGATACCCTCACTGTCACTGTTCTCGTCAATGGCGAACAGAAAAGCGTGTTCCACCTGGCGAACATGCAACGCAGCGTTGCCGAACTGATCAGCAAGATTTCCTGGATCATGACCCTGCAACCAGGCGAGGTCATCGCCGTCGGCTTCGCTGGTGACCGGGTGCCGGTCGCCAGGGGAGACAAGGTAGAAGCAACCATCGAGGGTGTCGGCACCCTGACCAACACACTGGGAGGTGCCTGAGCCATGAGACATGCACGCATTATTTTTGACGGCCGCGAGCTCGATATCGACATTGACGCCAACGATCGCATCACGACTACCGACGGCCAGGGGCTGGACGTGGACCTGGATTCCGACGAAATCACCTGGCTGCCACCAGTAAAGGAGCCGGGCACCATCTTCGCACTGGGCCTGAACTACGCCGACCACGCCACCGAGCTGGCGTTCGAGCCGCCCAAGGAACCGCTGGTATTCATCAAGCACGCCAACACCCTGACCGGACATAAGCAGGTCAGCTACCGCCCCGACAACATCGAGTTCCAGCATTACGAGTGCGAACTGGTGGCGGTGATCGGCAAAGCGGGAAAGAACATCAGGCGTGAAGATGCGATGGACTATGTAGCTGGTTACACCGTCTGCAACGACTTCGCAATCCGCGACTATCTGGAGAACTACTATCGCCCGAACCTTCGGGTAAAAAGCCGGGATTCCCTGTTGCCGATGGGACCGTGGATTGTCGACCGCGAGGATGTGGCAGACGTCAACAACCTGCGCCTGACGACCGAGGTCAACGGCAAGATCACTCAGGACGGCTCAACGAAGGATATGATCTTCGACATACCCTTCCTGGTGGAATACCTGAGCAAGATCATGACCCTGAATCCGGGTGACATGATCGCCACCGGTACCCCGCATGGTGTGGTCGACATGCAGCCCGGCGACACCGTGATCTGCACTATCGAAAACATCTGCTCGCTCGAGACACGCATCGTCTCCGAGAAAGAGTACTACGGCGACAAATACTGAGGCTTCAGGAGAACAATCATGAGCGATACACATGCGACCAACCTGGAACGTGCCCAACGCTACCTGGAGCGCTTCAGGAACACCACCACCGGCCATTACATCAATGGCGAGTTCACCCTGGGTAATGGCGGCAATGAGTACGATAACATCACGCCGACCGACAACAGCCCCATCGGAAAGATCATGGCCGGCTCAACCGACGACATGGATGCCGCCTGCAAGGCTGCCGAGGACGCCTTTGAGGCTTGGGCCGCCACACCGGGCGCCGAACGCAAGCGACTGCTGAACAAATTCGCCGACCGACTGGTCGAGCGTGCTGACGAGATCGCCCTGGTCGAGTCCATGGACTGTGGTCAGGCGATTCGTTTCATGAAAAAGGCGGCCGAGCGAGGCGCCGCCAACTTCCGCTTCTTCGCTGACAAGGCGCCGGAAGCCCAGGACGGCCTCGCCCTTCAGCAGCAGGAACATACTAACTTTACTGTGCGCAAGGCGATCGGTCCGGTGGGCATCATCACACCCTGGAACACACCGTTCATGCTGTCTACCTGGAAGATCGCTCCGGCCCTGGCGGCAGGCTGTACGGTTGTCCACAAGCCGGCCGAGTTGACGCCCCTGAGTGCCTACATCCTGGCAGAGATCGCCGACGAAGTTCTGCCGAAGGGAGTCTGGAACATGGTCAACGGCTTCGGCGAGAGCGTTGGCAAGCGAATGACCGAACACCCTGCAATCAAGGCCGTGGCGCTGGTGGGAGAATCCGCCACTGGCTCCCACGTCATGCGCCAGGGTGCCGACAGCCTTAAACGCATGCACTTCGAGCTGGGGGGCAAGAACCCGGTCATCGTGTTTGACGACGCCGATTTTGAACGAGCACTGGATGCAGTCGTCTTCATGATCTACAGCCTCAACGGTCAGCGCTGCACCTCCTCTAGCCGTCTACTGATCCAGAGTGGTATTCGTGACAAGTTCATGACCGCATTGGAGCAGCGAGTCCGTAATCTGAAAGTTGGACACCCGCTGGATCCAAACACCGAAGTCGGCCCGCTGGTACACACGGAACATTATGAAAAGGTCCTGAGCTACTTCGACATTGCCCGAGACGACGGAGCCAACATCGCCGTGGGCGGCAAGCGCATCACCGAGGCGCACGGCGAGCTGGACCCGGCCGGCAACTACCTGGAACCGACCCTGTTCACCGAAGCCAACAGCAAGATGCGCATCGCACAGGAAGAGATCTTCGGCCCGGTCCTGACTGCCATCACCTTCAATACCGAAGCCGAAGCCATCGCAATCGCCAACGATACAGAATACGGCCTGTCCGGCTATATCTGGACGGAGAACACCGGGCGCGCCATGCGTATGGCGAAACACGTAGAAGCGGGCATGCTGTGGGTGAATTCCGAAAACAACCGTAACCTGCCGTCTCCGTTCGGTGGCATTAAAATGTCCGGTATCGGCCGCGACGGCGGCGATTGGAGCTTCGACTTCTACATGGAAACCAAGAACGTCTGTATCGCTCACGGCACCCACCGGGTACCCCAGTTAGGCAAAGGCTGATTTCGCATCAAAGGCCAAAACAACGGAACCCCGTGTCGTTGCACGGGGCTCCGCCCCTTTCCAATTTTTGATATATTCGCGCTATGAGCGAAGCCAATCAGACCGGATGGATTCCCAACATCATCATTGGGCAGGATTACGACCGACGCTACCTCGATGCGCATGTCCACTATGATGTACTGGAAAACCTCGCCGCTTTCTATGGCCGCGACATGCCTGTCCATCGCCATGCCCAGTATGTCCAGATTCACTATGTCGATCGTGGCATCACTGATTTTCACATCGATGACAAAATCTTTGAGGTAACCGGACCCGCCTGCTTCTTTACTCCAGCATCGATACCCCACTCCTTTCGCACTGACCCCGCGCTCGAGGACATGTCCTGACGATCCACCAGTCGCTTGTATGGCAGCTGATGCAAGACAATATTGGGTACGAGCTTGACGCCAGCCTTTCCCAGGGCATCTGCCTGGAACGCAACCGGCTTCCAAGAAGTCAGCAAATCCAGTGGACATTGCTGGCCGGCCTACTGAAAGATATACAGCTGGAATGGTCAGAAGATCAATTGGCAAAGGAAGTTGTATTGACGAGTCTGGTTCAACTGTTACTAATCCGCATAGCTCGGCTCTCCTTCAAACGATCCTCAAGCAGAACAGTGAACAGCGAGGACTTGCATCTGTTTCGACGCTTCACCGATACGATCGAGAAACACTACCATGAACAGTGGCACCTACCCCGCTACTCGGAGGAACTGGGGATATCGGAAAGCCGTCTGAACCAAATCTGTCAACGTATCGCCAATAGCTCTCCAAAAAAGCTGATTCACGACCGAGTGCTTCAGGAATGCAAGCGCCTATTAATTTTCAGCAATCGCTCTAGCAACGAGATTTGCTACCAACTTGGCTTTTCGGCCCCGGCTTACTTCTCACGTTTTTTTAAAAAAACAGACTGGGATGACTACCCAACAATTTCGCCGGCACAAAGCAATTCTCAAAAGGCGGTAG
>Ga0064014_10277_pt1 | contig 12639 bp, 20 predicted proteins | sample CrowatWCoCulture_2_FD_61584 | JGI IMG/M metagenome (GOLD analysis project Ga0064014, IMG submission 61584) | Marine cyanobacteria communities from the University of California, Santa Cruz, USA, analyzing cyanobacterial DNA methylation -... | ecosystem: Host-associated > Microbial > Bacteria >...
TTCCACCGCGTTCATCCGGCCACCCAACTCGGTCTGTTTAAGGATGATGCTCTCCTGGGCGTTGTCCAGGTTGATCAGGGAATTGGCGATCAGGTCATCGTATTCGGCCTGTCCGCGAGGATTGCTCTTGTCGATATTGTTCAAACCGGAAACCAGGTTTTCGATGGTTCTGAATATTGACTGCCTATCGTTGATCGCCAGAGTAAACTCATCACCATCTCCGGCGTTTTCAATCGTAGCCCTAATCCCTGCCACCTGAAATTCCTCTCCAACCACAGCCGGTGATGGTTGAGTCGTAAGTCTGGGTCGGAGGCTGGTGCTTTAGGATCCCTGGCAACAATCTCTCCGGCTGCATTCACCGTCAGACGAATGTCGTCCGGAAAGCCGTCTCCGAAGGTACTCTGCAGCGAGTTCTGATCAACGAGATCGACACCAGAAATATAAGAGCCTGGAGTGTTTCCGGTCGCTGGAATACCTGTAATGGCGGCAGGAACCCGTACAAAAATGTCCTTGCCGTTATCGCTGATTGGAACAGTGACGCCATCATCAATCTCCAGTACCCGCTGGCCCTCGTCTCCCTGGTAAATCCAGCTGCCAGACGCATCCTGCTCAAAGGCCTTCACCGAGCCCTGGAATCCGCTAAAAATGTACTCTCCCGACGCATCGCGGGTATTGGCAATATTCGCCAGCTGGCCCAGGCGCTCCTCCAGCTCGGAAGAGATCGAGCGCCGATCGTTGGCAGACAGGGACCCATTACCGGCCTGAACGGTCAGTTCGCGGATCCGTTGAATCACATCGATTGAGCTTTCCAGCGCACTCTCTTCCTGCTTCAGCCGGTTGTCCGCCAGGTCAACGTTGCGCTGGTAGGTTTCAACCCGCGAAGCTCCTGATCCAGTTTCAGAATCCGGGCCGCAGCTACCGGATCGTCGGACGGCTTGTTAACCCGTTTGCCGGTGGAGATCTGTTGCTGGGTGTTGTTCAGGCTGGTATTCAGCTCCTGAGCCGATTGATACCGCCCGAAAAAATCTGCTGTGATGAAATTCTGATCATGTCACATCACCTCAACCGTTACCGGAAACTCTGTAACAGGGTATTGAACAGGTCCTGGGCCACCGACATCACCTGGGCCGAGGCATTGTATGCGGCCTGATACTGGATCAGGCGGCCGGCTTCCTCATCCAGGTTGACACCAGATACCGATTCCCGCTGGTTGGTTGACTGCTCCAGAAGGGTTTTTCCGGCATCCACATCCAGTTGACTCTGGCGCGTTTTAACACCGATATCTTCAACAAGCCCCGCGTAACCTTCGGAAAAATTCTGGCTGCCGCCGTTCAGGGTATTGGCGGTTCCTAAAGATGCCATTAATTCGGCATTTCTGTTATCCGAAACACCGTTAGCATTAAATACAACACTGAAGCTATCCCCAACTGCCGGCTTTCCGCTCATTTCGAACTGATAACCTTGGTAGGCATCACCTGCTAGAGGATCTGAGCTTAAGAAGGTTTTGATTTCCCGTGGGTCATAGGCTCCAGACTCCAATAGATTGGCGTCGGGGTCTCCGGGAGAAGTGGGCCTATTATCCCTGATTTCATACGCGAAGGTACCCGCAGTTGAATCGTAGCTTGTAAAGCTGAGCACCACGGGACCGTTCGAAAGACGGCCACTGGATTCAAAACCGGGAAGCAGCACATTCGTATTCGGGTTTCGGACATCCAGCATAGTGCCCTGACTGATCTTTCCTGTGCCGATGTTTTTCGTCACCGGTTACAACACGAATGGGACTAGCAAATGCCAAGTCCTCCTCTCTCCTCACCTCCAGACCGAGGCTTGCTGCCGCATTTCGTGAAGGCTGTATCAGATATTTATCGCCGGCATTGAAAGTGCCGCCTTCAACCCGGATGTTGAAACCGGGCATGCCAATTTCAGACTGAACCGGATCTGGGAGACGTCCCTGGTTGACCGTTTTTCCCGCCTGGGATCGATTAGCTCAAAACTTCGCCCGTCCCCGATAAATTGCAAAGTCCAACGGCCTGCTGGAAGTAAAGAGCTATCGGTTATTTCAACCGCCAACCGGCCAGTCGTGGAGTTGAGTTACTGCCATTAGGGACAACTCGGCTGCTTTGAGCCTCTCTTGAATTTATGTCGGTGAAAAAAGTCCCACCAAGATCACCCTCCAGATCCATCCCGATTTCATGTTGATGATTCATGGTGTCGGAGAGCGCAATGGCAATTCTGCCAAGCTCATCGAAAGCCGGCTTCAGGCCTTCGGTATCAAAACGCAAAAGACCGCCCAGCTTGCCGCCGGTAATCTGCTCATCAATATTGAGAGTTCGACCACCGTTATTCAGGGTGAATTCAAGACGGGTCGGATCTTCGGCGTTTTCCCGAGTACCAAGGGTCGACGCATTGCTGCCTACCACCAGGGAAAGGGCCGTTCGACAGTGACACGTTGACCTGGCTGCCGTCGGTGGGAGTTACCTTGATACTGACCAGTTCAGAAAGCTGACGCAGTTTCTCATCCCGCTTGTCCAGCAGATCGTTGGGCATTTGCCCCTGTGCAATGCCGGGTGATTCAGAAATCGCCAGATTCAGTTCTGCAATGCTCTTGAGCAGGGTATTGGCGTCCTTCACACCCTGCTGCATCTGGGTCTTGATGGATTCCCGCTGCTGAATGAATTCCTGGTTAAGGGCCTGGAACCGGTTAACAACCTGTTGCGCCTCGCTCAGAACCAGTTGGCGCTGTGGCAGAGACGTCGGATCCTCGGCTGCGTTCTGAAGGCTGGCAAAAAAGTTGTTCAAGGCATTGCTCAGGCCCGTGTTTTCGCCCCCCAGAAGGTTATCAAGCCTCGAAAGTTCGGAGTTGAGGGCTTGCTGCTCGCCATACAGGGTGCTGTCTTCACGAACCTGCTGAACCAGGTATTCATTGGCCAGGCGGCGAATGTCCGCAACGCTTACGCCGCTACCAATGGTGCCGGCGCCAGTGCGCTGACCTTCCTGGGTTTCAAACAGCACTTCCTGGCGACTGTAACCAGGCGTATTGGCGTTGGTTATATTGTTGCCTGTGGTATTCAGCGCAGCCTGTTGACTGAGGATGCCGGTCAGACCAATGCCTATCAGCCCTGCCATAAGGTTTACTCCTTCATCCCGTCACTGCCCATGGACAGTGTCATCAGTGAGTCACGGTTCATGATCTGGCGGATCTTGCTGCCGTAGTTGGGGTCGGTGGCGTAGCCGGCTTCCTGGAGTTTCTCTGCAAAGACTTCAGGCTTGTCTGCTACTGACAGCACTTCCCGGTATCGGGGATTGGATTCCAGGAACGAGATATAATCACGGAAGCTGGATTCGTAATCCCGGTAGGCCGGAAGCTGGCCTGCTCTTTCATTGGCAGCCCTTCCCGGTATTCCGTGGTGGTGATGGATACCGCATCCCCTGCCAGCGGCTATCCGCCTTGATACCGAACAGGTTAAAACTGGGCTCACCCTGCTCCCCGCGGATCATGTGCCGGCCCCAGCCGGTTTCCAGGGCGGCCTGGGCCACCATGAGTTTCGGATCAATGCCCGAATCGCGGGCAATCCGCTCGGCCACCGGCAGCAACTCGGTGACGAAGTGCTCCGGAGAATCAAACTGGTGCGGTAAATCCTGCGGGGTCGCGGTCACTGCCAAAGGCGCTTCCTCTGCCACAGAAGTCACCTTCTGCACCTGCTCCGGTAATTGGGTATTGAGAGCGGGCAGGCTTCGATCATAATCTGCAAGGCTCGCCTTGTGGCCAACAAGTCTGCCGCCTTCGTTATTCATGCCCGGAATCTGTTTGCCGAGTTGACGTACCAGTGCATCTGCGAGACCACTGCCCTTGCCACCGGCCATGGTCAGACTCATCTGGCTATCGAACATATCCCGGTAAAGCTCGGACTGATTACTCTTCAGGTAGTTGCCCTCGGAGAAGACGTCGCCGGCCTTGCGCATGGACTTCAACATTTCAGACAGGAACAGGCTCTCGAACTGGCGCGCCACCTCACGCAGAGCTGACTCTTTGTCAGTGCGAGCCTGGGCCTTCAACGCATTGAGACCGTTGAAGTCGGTGTAAACCTGGGCCTGTTGAACCTTGTAGTCCTGCATCATGCCACCTAGATAACAATCAGCTCGGCGCGCAGTGCACCGGCCTGTTTCAGGGCTTCGAGTACCGCCATTACGTCGCCCGGAGCCGCGCCCACCTGGTTTACGGCCTGCACGATCTCGTTCAACGTGACGGCGGGGCCGAACTTGAACATCCGCGCCGGCTCCTCGGTAATGGCAATCTGGGAATCCTGCTCAATAGCGGTGTCGCCACCGGCGAACGGATTCGGTTGCTCCACATTGGGGTTTTCCTGAATGGTCACCGTCAGGTTGCCGTGGGTGACTGCCGCCGGACTGACCTGAACATTCTGGCCAACCACAATGGTGCCGGTACGGCTGTTGATCACCACTTTCGCGGCATCCTCGGCCGGATCCACCTCAATGTTTTCAAGGATCGACAGGAAGCTGACCCGCTGGGACGGATCCCTTGGCGCACGCACAGAAATCGACGTGGCATCGTGGGCATAGGCCATATCGGGGCCCAGCCGGTCGTTTACCGCTTCCACCACCCGACGTGCCGTTGTGAAATCCGGGCGCAGAAGGTGGAAGGTAATGGTGTCGCCCTGACTAAAAGGCGAGACCACTTCCCGCTCGATAGTGGCACCGTTGGGAATCCGGCCGACGCTCGGTACGTTCACGGTAATTCTGGAGCCATCCTGCCCCTGGGCACCAAAACCGCCAACCACCAGACTGCCCTGAGCCATGGCGTAGACGTTGTTGTCAGCGCCCTTCAGCGGGGTCATCAGCAGGGTACCGCCGCGCAGGCTGTCGGCGTTGCCGATGGAGGAAACCGTGATATCAATCTCCTGCCCGGCCTTGGCAAACGGTGGCAATGTGGCACTCACGGTTACGGCGGCGACGTTGGTGAGTTTCGGGTTCACGCCTTCAGACAGAGTGATACCGAACTGGTTCATCATGTTCCGGAAGGTCTGATTGGTGAACGGTGCCTTGTCGCCGGTCCCGTCAAGGCCAACCACCAGTCCGTAGCCCCACCAGCTGGTTGTTCCTTACCCCTTTGATGCGGGACAGGTCCTTCAGCCGGTCCGCCATCACCGGTGCCGCAACCGCCGCCAGAACAAGTACCCAGGCAAGAAAACGCCGCATGCTCATAGCGGCCACCACTCACTGTTAAAGAAGCGGGCAAGCCAGCCCATCTGGTTTGCCTGGTCGAAATCACCGGTACCGCCATAGGCAATACGCGCATCAGCAATACGGTTTGAGGCAACAGCGTTGTCCGGCTGGATATCCCGGGGGCGAACCAGCCCGGTCAGGCGGATGTACTCGTCGCCATTGGTCAGTGACAGCCATTTCTCACCCCGGATCCGCAGCACGCCGTTGGGCAGCACCTCTGTGACCGTGACGGTGATGCTGCCAGCAAGACTGTTGCTCTGATCAGCCTCAGCCGTGCCTTCAAAATCGCGCTCGTTGTTCAGTGAGGTGCCGATCCCGAAGTTGTTCTTACCCAGAATGTTCGGCTCCGGCAGCGTGATTTCGTTGTCCTTGGTGATGCTGGTTTCGGCATTCTTGCTGGCACGGGTGGATTCCTGGAGATTCACTGTCAGTACATCACCCACATTGAGCGCGATGGTATCCCCGTAAAAGTTATAGTTTCGGGAAACCTGGTAAATCGAACCAGACGCCCTGTCTCTCTGTGTCATGGCCTCAGGGCGTACCGGTGCAAACTCAGGATCATCCGGCATCGCCCGGGGCCGGCTCATGGCCGTGCAACCCTGTAGCAGGATCAGTACCACCAAGGTCGCCAGGGTACTGGCGCCCCGGGTTATCCGGCTGGATGTCATCGGATTCATGACGTCACCTCTGGCGGCGTTAGCCAATGTTGTTGGTAATGAACTGGAGCATCTGGTCCGTCGTGGAGACCACTTTCGAGTTCATTTCGTAGGCGCGCTGGGTGGTAATCATGTTCACCAGTTCTTCCACCACTTCAACGTTGGAAGCCTCCACGGAACCCTGTTCGATGGTGCCAAGCCCGAGCAGACCCGCCTCCCCCTCAACGGGGTTGCCACTGGCAATGGTTTCCTTGAACAGGTTGTTTCCGATGGCCTGCAGGCCCTGGGGATTGATGAAATCCACCAGGGTGATCTGGCCAAGGTTTACCGGCGCCGCCTGGTCATCCGTTACCGCCGTTACCGTGCCGTCCTTGCCAATGGTGATATTGGTGGCGTTATCGGGAATATTGATGGCCGGCTCCAGGGGGTACCCGTCCGGATTCACCACATCGCCGTTGGAGTTCAACTGGAACTGACCGTCCCGAGTGTAGGCAATCTGGCCATCCGGCTGCAGAATCTGCAGAAAACCCCGGCCATTGATGGCCATGTCCAGCGGTTGCTCGGTAATCTGGAGATTGCCCTGGGAGAACTGCTTGACCGTGCCCACAACCCGGACACCCGTACCCAACTGCAAGCCGGAAGGCAGTTCTGAGTTCTGGTTGGTGAGGCCACCGGGTTGTCGGTTGATCTGGTACAGGAGGTCCTGGAAGACCGCCTTGTCCCGTTTGAAGCCGGTGGTGTTGACGTTGGCCAGGTTGTTGGAAATGGTGGACATGTTGGTGTCCTGCGCGCTCAAGCCGGTCTTGCTGACCCAAAGTGCTGGATTCATGCTGCTTACTCCATACCGGGGGGGGCAATCAGGCGGCCAGTTTTTGCCGCTTCAGGCCCGCCAGGCCAATGTGTTCGGTCGTTACTTAAAGGTTCTGCAACAGCCGTGCCGTTGCTTCGGAATTCTCGTTGGCGGTGGTCATTACCTTCACCTGCATTTCGTATTGCCGGGAAAGCTGCAGATTGGAAATCATCTCTTCCACCGCATTCACGTTGGAGCTCTCAAGAAAACCCGAGACCACTCTGAGATTTGCATCCGGGGGCTCAGGGCCATCGATTGCCTGGTCCGGTTTGCGGCGCATATGCCCGTCTAGCCCCTTCTCCAGAGCTTCCGGTGGCGGGTTGACCAGCTTCAGACGATCCACCTCAACCAGCTGATTCGGCGGGCCGCCAACAGGAACAACAGAAATCGTGCCGTCAGCGCCGATTTGCACGTTGTCGAAAGGCGGCAGCGCAACCGGTCCACCATTGCCAAGAACAAGTTCACCATTGGCCAGGCGCACCAGACCATTCACATCAACCTGAAGACTGCCGCTGCGGGTAAACACCTCTTCGCCCTGATCGTTCTGGATGGAAAGCCACCCTTCACCTTCAACCGCCACATCCAGTTTGCGGCCGGTGTCCATCAGGGCGCCTGCGGAAAGGTCCGTGCCGGGTCGCTCTGTCATGGCATAGGCCCGGGTGGGATGGTGTTCCCCGAAGACAGGCATGCTACGGGCCTGGGCGAAGTCCTTCTTGAAGCCGGTGGTGCTGACATTCGCCAGGTTGTTGGCATGGGCTTGCTGGGCCAGCATGTTCTGCTTGGCGCCAGACATACCGATGTAGAGGGCTTTGTCCATGGGAAAACTCCTGCCGGAATTTTGACTGTTTCCAGTCTTCTAGCAGGAGTCATGCCATGTTCGCTAGCTCGCGAACTTAACGGAGGTTGATGATGGTCTGGGTGACCGCATCGGAGGTTTCAATGGTCTTGGCATTGGCCTGATAGTTTCGCTGGGCGATGATCAGGTTGACCAGTTCCGCAGACAGGTCCACGTTTGATTCTTCTACTGAGCTGGCCTTGATGGAGCCAAGGGTTCCAGTATCCGGTGCGCCGATGATCGGTTGGCCGGATTCGAAGGTTTCAACCCAGGAGGTATCCCCAACAGGTGACAGTCCATTGGTGTTGTTAAAGGACGCCAACGCAACCTGGCCGAGAGCCTGAGACTGCCCGTTCGTGTAGCGAGCGAACAGAACCCCTCATCAGAGACATCCAGGCCGGAAAGACGTCCAGTGGTGTATCCGTTCTGCTGTTGATCATTGACCCCGAATTCCGCTCCATACTGAGTAGTCCCACCAAGGTTAACAACGAAAGCCGAGGTCGTTGGCGGCTCTGGAATCGGCGTAACCACCTCCTCACCCTCAGCTGGAGGGCCATCAGCGCCGTTCGGCTGACCGTTGCTGTCTTTGGGTACCCAGTCGTCAATTAGAATCTCACCGTTTGGGTCTCCGTTTATCGACTGCAAGGCTCCATCCTGATCGAAGCGTGCGGTGAACGGTGAAACATCCGTACCGCCAACCAGCTCACCATCAATCTGGGCGTAGACTGACCATTCACTGACGCCAACACCGTTGCCCGGCGATGGATTTTTCACGAAGAACTGAGTGAGTTCATGGAATTACCCAAACTGTCGTAGATGGTAGTTGAGGTCGCGTGGTTGTAGGTGCGCTGATCAAGTGGATTAAACGCGTTTGTGATTGACAACTCGCCCGCGTCATAGGCAATTGCAAAGACACTGGTTGATGAGGGATCATTTGGATCTGTCGGGGTTATATCTCGAACACTTCTGTCAACGAAAACATCAAGATCCCAATCTTATCGTAGGACGATGGATTTGGACCAGTGCCATAGCTGACGGTTAAATTAGAACCGCGATTATCTGTGATTCTAATGTCCTGAATTGGATCGCCGGCTGAATCTACACCATCAACTAGGAAGGCTGAAATTGAACTGGCATTTGACGAATTAATTGCATCAACTAACCCCTGCTTAGTAGTTGAGCCCGATGTCGAGAAAACATTTTGACCATCCACATCCAGCTCAAAGACAAAGTTTGCATCACCAAGCGCTGACTCCAGATCCGCAATTCCATCTGGATCGATTCCATCGTCATTGCCATCATTCTCAAAAAGAAAACTTGTAGTCGCAGAGGATGATACACCGTCAATTGCATTTAGCTGATTCGCAACTTCCCTGGCCGTAACAGGTCGAGAAGTTCCATCCTCATTCGTCACTTCTTCGGGGACGACCACCCGTTGGCTTGGTCGCCCATCGGCATAAGAAATAACAAACTCATCGCCGGCAAAACCATCTATCGAGACCTCATCGAGCTGAGTCACCCTGGACTCCAGCACCGGCTCCCGCGAGTCCAGGTTTAAATCAGAGTCCAGATTTGTTGTTCGGCGTGGCGCCAAGTTGTCAGTTTCAATCTGCAGATCGCCCCGAATGCCAGAGAGATTGCCATCTTCATCCGCGGTATATCCCTGAACCGCATATTCTCGTTATTGGTAACGAACCCTCCCTTATCAATACCAAACTGCCCTGCTCGGGAGTAACGAATCTCACCGCCGTTATTCAGGATAAAGAAACCATCACCGGCAATCGCCATATCCAGACCGTTGTCAGTGAAGCTGATATTGCCCTGACCGAACGACTGTTTTACATCCTGGACCCGGACACCGTCGCCGATCGGGTTGGTGCCTGCGCTCAGGAAACCGCTGGCGTATAGATCGCCAAACTGGGCCTTGCTGCCCTTGAAACCAACGGTACTGGCGTTGGCAATGTTGTTGCCGGTGACGTCCAGATCCACCGATGCCGCGCGAAGGCCACTCAAACCCGTATTAAATCCCATGGTTCACCCCTTGGTGTTTCACCGGTATCAGTTAATTTGTTTTACATCAGACAGGGCGATGGAGCCCATGCCTGCAAGATTCAGGGTAATGGAGCCACCCTGGCCCAGGGACACGCTGTCAACATTGGCACTTACCATCGTACCCAACTGCTGCGGCCCATCCGGGTAGGAAGCCTCGGCCACAATCCGGTAGGCGCCCGGCGGCAAGGGATTGCCGTTGCCGTCCTGGCCATCCCAGCGGAACGAGGTCACCCCTGCCGGACTACTACCCATGTCGATCTGGCGAACCCGCTCACCATTCTGACCCTGAATCGAAAGCCGAAGGCCACCGGTCGATGCCGGCACTTCAACGGTGCCGCTGATCTCACCGTCCGCACCCAGAACCCGATCTGGGAAGGGGCAAGCACGGTTTTGCCGACCATGGCAGAGGCCTGCAGCGCCTGGCTGGAACGGAACTGACCCACCACATCCTCAACCGTACCGGAAAGGTTCTGCATTTCCTCCAGCGAGCTGAACTGGGCCAGTTGGGAGATGAATTCACCGTTGTCCTGGGGTTCCAGCGGGTTCTGGTTCTTCAGCTGGGCCAGCATCAGTTCCATGAACTCGTTCCGACCCAACTCGCTGGTGCCCTGGCCGCCATTCTGTTGCTTCAGCTGGTACTGGCTCAGAACATCCGACGCGTCTGTTGCATTTACTGCAGTCATGTTGTGTGCTCCTCACCCTGTTACTGCTGACCGAGAGTCAGAATGCGCTGCATCATGGACTTGGCTGTGTTCATGACATCCACATTCATCTGGAAACTTCTGGACGACGACATCATGTCCGCCATCTCTTCAACCACATTCACATTGGGGTAGTAGACGTAGCCGTCCTCGTTGGCCGCCGGGTGATGGGGCTCGTAGCGCATCTGCAGCTCCGCATCACTTTCGACAATACCGTCAACCTCACGCCGGCGCCCGGCCCCTCATCGGCAGCCATGGGCAAGCCTCCCTGCCCGGGATTCATCAGAGACTGCTGAATCGCCGAGAAAACCGGCTTCCTGGCGCGATAGGTTTCCCCCGTGCTGGAACTTGCCGTTTCTGCATTGGCAATGTTGGACGCGGTTGTATTCAGCCGCAGTGATTGCGCGGTCATGCCGGAACCGGCGATGTCAAAAATGCTGCCCAGTGACATGAAAATTCTCCTTCGCTAATCCTGTGACTGCGGCTTATTCGCCCTTGAGGGCTTTGGTCAAACCGCTGAACTTGCTGTTCAGAAACTGGAAACTGGCCTGGAAATCCATGGCGTTGCGCATAAAGCGAGTCTGCTCCTGCTGGGCATCCACGGTATTACCGTCAACCGACGGCTGGTGAGGTACCCGATACATCAAATCGCTTCCGAGGCTGACACTGAGGTATCCATGTGCGCGTCATGGGTTTTATCCATCTGGAATCCGCTGACCTGCTCCTGGGCCTTCTGCATCATATCCTGGAAATCCAGGTCGCGCGCTTTGAAGCCCGGGGTATCGGCGTTCGCCAGGTTGTTTGCCAAAACTTCGGCACGTTTAACCCGCGCTTCAACCGCGTGTTGGTGAATGCCCAGAGCCGAATCGAACGTAATTGCCATGTTGCCTCCCGAAAACTGCACCAGTATGCCGACCTGCTTTTGCCGGCTGTGCTCTTTGACAGGACTAAAGCAAGCTGGATGCCAGGATTCGGGTGAGGTCTAATTTGTCAGAAAATCCAGTATTGGCAGGCCCTGGCGGCGGTTAATTAATGGTCAGGGCAAAGCAAGAAAGGAACGGTCAGGAAAAAGCGGCAAGCTGCTTCCCCGGGAGTGGGCCGGGGGACTTTCAGGCAGAATATCAGGGCCAGTGGCGCACAAATTCCTCCACCGCCGGCTTGGAACGGAAGGCTTTGCCGCGGAAACGGTGCCAGTGTAGAGAAAGCCGACGATCTGCTCATGCTCTTCGAGCCCCAGGCCCGCGTGCACTGAAGCGTGGTAAGCGACAGAGCCGGTTCTCCACATAACGCCGTAACCCGCATCCTGCAGCGCAAGTTCAACGAAGCTCATGCCGGCAGCCGCCGACATCAACTGCTCAATTTCAGGCACTTTGGGATGGGTTTTCGGCGACGCGATTCCCACAATCACCATTGGCGCTCTGAGCGGTGCGCGCCTGAGCTTCTCGATTTCTTTTTCGTCACTGTTATTGGCACAGTAGACGCAAACAGTTCACCCAGAGCCTCCAGCCCTTCGCCTTCCACAACAAGGTAACGCCAGGGTCTCAGCAGGCGTGATCAGGCGCGCGGGCGGCACAGGCGAAAGCCCGATCAAGGGTTTCCCGGTCCGGCGCGGGCGACTCCAGCCTCGGCTCCGAGGAACGGTTCAGGAGGAAATCGGTAACTGCTGTCATATCTGCTCGCTGTCTGATGACTGTAGTGATGACTTTGAGATTGTCGGTACGAACGCAATTCCCGACCGTGAATTGTGGCTTGTACGTAATACTGTTAACCTTTAGTCGTAGTCGGGTCTGCCAACAACAATAAATGACGCGGTCGTACAACGGTGAGTGGCAACACAATGAGCAACCAGCAAACCTTCAACAATTTCTCTGAATTCTATCCTTTCTACCTTGAAGAACACAGCGATGTAACCTGTCGCCGTCTGCACTTTGCGGGCAGCCTTCTCGTTCTGCTCGTTGCTGCCTGGGCACTGGTCTCCGGCAAGTTGTGTGGCTGTTGGCCCTGCCTGTAATCGGCTACGGCTTTGCCTGGATCGGCCATTTCAAGTTTGAGAAAAACCGGCCAGCCACCTTTAAATACCCACTGTACAGCCTGATGGGCGACTGGGTCATGTTCCGCGACATGCTGATTGGCAGGATCCGTTTCTGAGATGATGAGCGCACCAGCAGACCTGCGCAGTGCCAGCAGCTCCGCCGGCCGGTCCCTGGCGTCTGAGCGTCGGGCAACCCCGTCGCCATTCCCGATGCCCGACTATAACGGTCGGGTGCTGGCCTATACATCAACTGCCGCTATCATCGTTAC
>Ga0064014_10278_pt1 | contig 12639 bp, 13 predicted proteins | sample CrowatWCoCulture_2_FD_61584 | JGI IMG/M metagenome (GOLD analysis project Ga0064014, IMG submission 61584) | Marine cyanobacteria communities from the University of California, Santa Cruz, USA, analyzing cyanobacterial DNA methylation -... | ecosystem: Host-associated > Microbial > Bacteria >...
GATGCCGCCGACGTGAACCAGGGGCCGTTCTTTATCCCTTGGGTCGATTTCCAGCCCAGTCTGCATGCCTGGCGCGAACTCTTCGTGATCGACTACGAAGACACGCTTCGCGCCTATATGAACTCAATCATCATCGCGTTGTCGTCCACGGCGCTGTCGGTTCTGATCGGGTCGATGGCAGCGTATGCGCTTAGCCGGGTCCACTATGCGCCCAACCTGATCACCATCTTGTTCTTTGTCTTCCTGCTGGTGCTGGTGGGCGTGTCTGTCGGTGTGTTCGGGGTGGACTGGAGATTGGCCGTTGCGTTTGGCGTGGCGTTGTTCTTCTTTCTCGCGCGTGCGGTCGGAAATCTCTATCGCATCTCACTTCACAACGGGGACATCCTCTTCTGGATCATTTCTCAGCGCATTCTGGCGCCGATCGTCGTGGTGGTCCCGATCTACATGATGTTTCAATCGGTCCGCATGCTCGACACCCATCTGGCGATCATCCTGACCTATTGCGTGGTGAACATGCCCATCGTCGTTTGGTTGATGTACGACTTTTTCAACACGATCCCGCGTGATCTTGAAGAAAGCGCTCAGCTTGATGGGGCGACGATGATCGGAACCTTCCGCGAAATCGTGCTTCCGTTGTCCCGCGCCGGTCTGGCCGCAACAACGCTTCTGGTCATGATCTTGAGCTGGAATGAGTACCTGCTGGCCCTGTTCCTGTCTACGTCGCGGGCGCAAACGATGCCCATCCTTGTGGCAGCAATGAATGCGGGTGAGCGCGGCATACTTTGGTGGTCGATGAGTGTCGCGATCATTGTAATGATCATTCCGGTCGTGATCCTCGCGATCGTTCTTCAAAAATACATCTCGAAAGGGCTCCTTGTCGGAGCAGTGAAGGGGTAGCGCATGTCAGACATGGCAGAGCAGGCATCGGGGTCGGCGAAATCCATCTCGATCCAGGCAATGAACAAGTATTACGGCGAGTTTCACGCCCTCAAGGATCTTTCGATCGATGTAAAAGCGGGGGAGTTTTTGGTGCTGCTTGGCCCTTCAGGGTGCGGTAAATCCACGGCGCTGCGCATGATCGCAGGACTCGAGAGCATCTCGTCAGGGGACTTGATGATCGGTGACGCCAATGTCACCGAAGTCCTGCCGAAATATCGCAACATTGCCATGGTGTTCCAATCCTATGCGCTCTACCCCCACAAAACTGTGGCCGAGAACATTGGGTTCCCGCTGAAGATCGCCAAGACGCCAAAACCTGAGATGGACGCGGCTGTGCGCGCCGCTGCAGAGCAGGTCGAGCTTGAGGATTACCTTGAGCGTCTACCGGGGCAGTTGTCTGGTGGACAGCGTCAACGTGTGGCCCTTGCGCGGGCAATTGTGCGTAGGCCATCCGTCTTTCTCATGGACGAACCGCTCAGCAACCTTGATGCAAAGCTGCGCGGCAACATGCGTGCAGAACTCAAACATATGCAAAGCGAACTGGGCATCACCACGATTTACGTCACCCATGATCAGATCGAGGCCATGACCCTCGCGCACCGGGTGGCGATCATGAAGGACGGGGTGCTGCAGCAACTTGGCACACCAAAAGAGGTCTATTCGGACCCGGCGAACCTGTTTGTGGCGGGCTTTATGGGCTCACCTCCCATGAACTTTGTCTCGGGCGCGATCCGTGACGGGGTTTTCACGAATGGATCGACGCAGGTTGCGACGCCCAATCTGACCGACACGCCTAATGCGGCTTTCGGATTTCGGCCGGAAGACTGCCGGGTCGTACCCAAGGGGGAAGGCGTGCTGAACGGTCGCGTTTATACCGTTGAGATGACGGGCGATCAGGTTCTTGTCACCCTCGATCTTGAGGGCATGCATCTGGTGGTGAAGATGCCCAAGGAATTCGAAATCGAACCGCGCACCGAAGCTGGTGTCACGCTGGACGCGGACCACCACTACTTTTTCGACAACGATACCGGTGCAAGGCTGCGCGGCTAAAATCCGCGCCAAGAAACGAAAGGATACGGAATGGGACGTTTAGCTGGCAAGACATGCCTTGTCACCGCCGCGGGGCAGGGCATTGGCCGTGCTTCTGCACTTGCCATGGTTGCTGAAGGGGCCGAGGTGATTGCGACCGATATCAACCCCGGCACGCTGGCAACGCTGGCCGAGGCGGGATTGCGCACTGAGCTCCTTGATGTGCGCGATGCTGCAGCTGTCTCTGCCATGGCTGCGCAATTGGGTGCGGTGGATGTCCTGTTCAACTGCGCAGGGTTCGTTGCCAACGGTACCATCCTTGACTGTGAGGAAGAGGAATGGGCGTTCTCCCTCGATCTCAACGTCACAGCGATGTACCGCATGATCCGTGCCTTTCTCCCCGCCATGCGAGATGCCGGTGGCGGCTCGATCATCAATATGTCGTCAGTCGTGTCGTCGACAATTGCCGCCCCGAACCGCTTTGTCTACGGAGCAACGAAAGCTGCCGTTATCGGGCTAACCAAGTCGGTTGCTGCGGATTTTGTGGCCCAGGGTATTCGCTGTAACGCCATCTGTCCGGGAACCGTTGAGAGCCCATCGCTTGAGGACAGGTTGCATGCAATGGGTGACTATGAGGCGGCACGTAAAGCGTTTGTCGCCCGGCAACCTATGGGGCGCATCGCAACAGCGGAGGAAGTTGCGGCGCTTGTTGTCTATCTTGCGTCGAATGAGTCCAGTTTTACCACCGGCCATGCCCATGTCATTGATGGCGGCTGGTCCAATACCTAACGAGGAAACACCATGAAACTTCTGCGCTTTGGCCCGGTGGGCGAAGAACGTCCCGGGATGCTGGCAGATGACGGCTCTGTCCGCGATCTGAGTAGTGTCGTGCCCGATATCGCGGCCGATACCCTTAGTGATGCCGGACTTGATGCGTTGCGGGCTATTGATGTGACGAGCCTGCCTACGGTGCCGGAAGGATCACGTTTGGGGCCATGTGTTTCGGGCACGGGAAAGTTCATCTGTATCGGTTTGAACTACTCCGATCATGCAGCGGAGTCCGGGATGGCGGTGCCATCGGAACCCGTCATCTTCATGAAAGCCACCAGCGCGATCTGCGGTGCGAACGACCCCATTGTCATCCCGCGCGGATCCAAAAAGACCGATTGGGAGGTCGAGCTTGCCGTGGTTATCGGCAACCGCGCCAAATACGTAAGTGAGGCCGACGCACTGAGCTATGTCGCCGGGTATGCGGTGACGAACGATGTCTCAGAACGTGAGTTTCAGCTAGAGCGGGAAGGGAACTGGACCAAGGGCAAATCCTGCGACAACTTCGGACAGATCGGTCCATGGCTGGTGACACGTGACGAGGTGCCGGATCCTCAGGCGCTCAAAATGTGGCTTACTGTGAATGGCAAAACCATGCAGGACGGTTCAACCTCAACAATGGTGTATGGGGTTGCGCATCTTGTCAGTTACCTAAGCCAGTTCATGACGCTGTATCCGGGCGACGTTATCTCAACGGGTACGCCACCCGGCGTCGGTATGGGGCAATCACCGCAGCAGTATCTCAAGCCCGGGGATATCGTGGAGCTAGGCATCGACGGCCTCGGATCGCAAAAGCAAGAGGTCGTTGCGGATCCGGAAGCCTGAGATGCCGGGTTTGTGATTGGGTTGTGATCGGCGATTGGTCCTAAGCAATAAAGGTCAACACGACCATTGCGGGACTTCTCTGATGAGCCGAAAACCCAAACGCGCGACGAAATCAAAGAAGGCACGTCATAAAACGGCGGAAGCGGCCGCAACGTCTGCGGCTGCGGATCCATCCAAGCGCGACAGCCTCAGGTTGCTGCGCAATGGGGGACTGGCAGTCCTAGCGCTTGGGGCGGCGGGATGGGCTGGAACACGTGCGGTGCGCGCGAATATCTACACGCATGATTTGGGGCGCGTTGGGCAGGGTACGCCCATGGTGGTGCAGATTCACGACCCATCCTGTCAAACCTGCAATACGCTTAAACGCCGGACACAGCGTGCGCTGCGTGGGATCGATGATGCTCGACTGCAGTACGTGATCGCCGATATCAAAACTCAGGAAGGGGCGGCCTATGCGGCGGCGCATGGGGTGCCACATGTGACCCTGCTTTTGGTTGATGGCAAAGGCGCAGCGCAAAGCGTTTTGCAGGGTTTGCAGGACGTTGATTTGCTGCGCGCCGCATTCGAAGCGCACGCGGCACCTACAAGTTAAACCACCCGCACCACTTCGTTTCCGCAGTTCTGTGTCCCACGGGTCGTAGAAACAGCGGCAATATGTCGTTTCGTCGAGTTTTCATAAACTGATGGATTGACAGGCGAACCCAGTGATTTCATGCTCAATACATGAGCAGAATGAAAACAATGGGTGCTGCAGCCCTGGCGTTTCTGATCGTTTCAGCCGGGCAAGCATTCGCGTCCAGTCAGCTTTCGGACGAGTTTGCGGCGTGCACGGGCCGCCTAAGGGCGCAGCTTGAATTTCAATGGCTTATGAGCGACCCGGCGTCAGATCGGACGGCGCTTCGAAGTCAGGCAATGGCGTCTTTGTTAGACACGATGATTGCCCCAGAGAACAGCGCGCGGCTCTTCGCGGCGCGGATTGAGGCCAAACACGCCCATAGCGCACTGTTGCACCGGGGTGTGTTCAACGAAGATATCGAGGACGCAGCGTGGGCGCGGCAGCGCGCGGAAGAGCAGATTTCCAACTGCACGAGCTTACTTCTTATATAGGGGCGCGCACTGCGGGACGCCCGTTGTTCCAGAAAAAAGCGCTTAATTCGTGTGCGAAGAACATGATTGCGCATAATTATTAGACACCAGTTGCGGATTCTCGGGATGAATCCGCGCCGTACGGTTCCAGCCCAACAGCTTCGATGAGTAGCAATCGCGTGCCGACAGGGACCTGTTGGATTGAAACGTGCGGCGGCACTGGTCTTGCACTCCAAAATGCCACCGCACTCCGCAACTTGATTGCGTGGGGGGTATTTCGGGCGTCTGGGGCGCCATGGCAAGCCCTCTTGCGCGACACGCAAAGAAGGAACTTGCGATGTCCTCGAAATTTATCTCAGCAACAGCTGCCGTTGCGCTCCTGGCAGCGACACCTACACTGGCTCAGGATTGCCCCATTAAGGTCGGCGTTCTGCATTCGCTTTCGGGCACAATGGCGATCTCGGAAACAACGCTCAAAGACACCATGGAAATGCTGGTTGAACAGCAAAACGAAGCCGGTGGTGTTTTGGGCTGTGAGCTTGAAGCCGTTGTTGTTGACCCTGCTTCCGACTGGCCTCTGTTCGCTGAAAAAGCCCGCGAACTGCTGACCGTTCACGAGGTTGACGTGATCTTTGGGAACTGGACCAGCGTGAGCCGCAAGTCGGTGCTGCCAGTGATTGAAGAACTGAACGGTCTGCTGTTCTACCCGGTTCAGTATGAAGGTGAGGAAAGCTCCAAGAACGTGTTCTACACCGGCGCTGCTCCCAACCAGCAGGCAATTCCGGCAACGGATTACTTCCTTGAAGAACTGGAAGTTGAAAAGTTCGCGCTGCTGGGTACCGACTATGTCTACCCACGTACGACGAACAACATTCTTGAAAGCTACCTGCAGCAGCAGGGCATCGCCGAAGAAGACATCTTTGTGAACTACACGCCGTTTGGTCATTCGGATTGGTCCAAGATCGTCGCTGACGTTGTGGCACTTGGCGCAGACGGCAAGAAGGTTGGCGTGATTTCCACAATCAACGGCGACGCAAATGTTGGCTTCTACAAAGAGCTTGCCGCTGCAGGCGTGTCGGCTGATGACATCCCCGTCGTGGCCTTTTCGGTCGGTGAAGAAGAGCTTGCTGGCCTCGACACCACGAACCTCGTCGGTCACCTCGCCGCGTGGAATTACTTCCAGTCGGCTGACTCCGATGCCAACGAAGCATGGGTTGAAGCATGGAAAGCCCGCATGGGTGAAGAGCGTGTGACCAACGACCCGATGGAAGCCCACTACATCGGTTTCAACATGTGGGTGAACGCCGCGACCGAGGCTGGCACGACAGAGGTCGACGCTGTTCGGACCGCCATGTACGGGCAGGAATTCCCGAACCTGACGGGCGGTACAGCCGTCATGCTGCCGAACCACCACTTGGCCAAGCCGGTTCTGATCGGTGAAATCCAGGACGATGGTCAGTTCGATATCATCAGCCAAACGTCAGAAGTTCCGGGCGACGCCTGGACAGACTTCCTGCCAGAATCGGCTGTATTGAAGTCCGATTGGGCCGAATTGGGTTGCGGTATGTACAACACCGAAACCTCGACCTGCGTTCAGATCAAGTCGAACTACTAATCTGACCGATGCACGATCCGGGGGCGGCCTTCGCCCCCGGATTTTCTTTGAGATGGGCAGACCATGATCCGCGCAGTCCGGCACCTTGTTGCCACCCTATGCCTCCTCGCCGCACTGCCGGTTGCCGCACAAGATGCAGAGGCACCCATCCAACAAATCTTGCTGGAGCACGGCGAGATCATTGCCAAAAGCTCGCGCCGAACAATTGGCCCCGCGATTGATGCGCTGGCAGCCAGCGGTTTGCCCGAAGCCCAATCAGTGCTTGAACGCTGGCAGGCCAAAGAGATGTGGCTCAACGAAGAGACGGGCCTTTTCGTCTTCGCCGAAGAGATCGACCGCGACACACTGCGCATTTTTGACTTTGCCGACGGGTCTGAGATTGGCGCAGTTCCGGACGAGAATTTCAAACAGCTTAAGCCCAACTCTGGCATTCGGGGCATGATCGGTGCGGCGCTGGTTCAGTTCCAATTAAACGACCCGGATCCAACAGTTGTGGCAACCGCGCTTGAAGCGATTGAGCGCGATCCGGAGCCGTCACATTTGGCCGCCCTTCGCGCGACTTTGGATACAGGTGATGATGAGGCGCTCGCTGCGCGTAAAGCCCGGCTAGAGCGGATTTTGACCGTGCGCTTTGGCGAAACGGACGAAGAACGCATTGAAGCCATTCAGGGCTTCGAGGGCGATTTGGGCGTTGATGTGCGGGCGGCTCTTAACCCGCTCGTCGCGACGACCTTGGTCGTGGGTGAGGTCCTTCCCGAAGGCGAAGACATCGTCGGCGCCGTAGTGCCGGGCGGTGATGCGCTGCCCAAGGAAGAGGCCTATGACCTTTTGGTGAAAGAAGACCTCGCGCCTCCGCTCATCAGCCAAGAAGATCAGCGCGCAGCACTCATTGCCAATATCGACGGTGGGGAGGTTGCAGGGATTGAAGTTGCCTCGCTCGACACGCAAGAGGCCCGCGACCTTGCCTATGCTGCGCTTGCCGCCGCTGGGACCGTGGAAGAGGTCGCAACCCCGGCGCAGGTCGATGAGTTGTTGGACCGCTATGTGTTTGCGGAACGTTACGTTGGCGCGCCTGCGGCTGTAGCGCTTGCCGCCGCCGACGTCTTGTCCGGCATTGAAGCGAAAGTTGCCTGGAACGAGGCGATCGACCTGTCACTCGACGCGTTGTCACTCGCATCGATCTACTTCCTCGCGGCCATCGGCTTGCTATTACATTCGGCGTCATGGGCGTGATCAACATGGCCCATGGTGAGTTTATTATGATGGGCGCCTACACCGGTTTCGTGGTGCAGCAGATCATCCCGGATTACACCCTGTCGATCATCGTGGCACTACCCTTGGCGTTTGCTGTCACGTTCGCCGCCGGCGTTGCGATGGAACGGCTGGTGATCCGCTGGCTCTATCACCGCCCGCTTGAGACACTTCTGGCGACGTTCGGTATCTCCATCGCGCTGCAGCAGATCGCCAAGAACATCTTTGGTACTCAAGCGCGGCCATTGACGTCGCCGGGTTGGCTCGACGGATCGCTGGTTATCAATGATGTGATCTCGATCAGCTTTATCCGCATCGCGATTTTCGTGATGGCGCTGATGTTTCTTGCCTTGTTCCTGTTCGTGATGAACCGGACGCGTCTTGGGCTTGAGGTACGCGCAGTGACCCAAAACCCCCGGATGGCGGCGTCAATGGGCATCAACCCCGAACGCATTAACATGCTCACCTTCGGCTTTGGGTCCGGGATCGCCGGGATCGCGGGTGTGGCCATTGGGCTCTATGCAAAAGTCACGTCTGAGATGGGGCAGGACTATATCGTGCAATCCTTCATGACGGTCGTTGTGGGCGGTGTGGGCAATATCTGGGGCACGCTTTTGGGGGCCACATTGGTCGGCACGCTACAAAAGAGCATCGAGTGGCTGAACCCCTCCAACACGCTCGCTGCGCAGACCTACATGATCCTGTTCATCATCCTCTTCATCCAATTCCGGCCGCGCGGCATCATCGCGCTCAAGGGCCGTGCGGCGGAGGCCTGAGGCATGAGCGACACAACACTCTCCCTCGGGTCACAACGCCGTCCACTCGTCGTCCGCCACCCTTCGATCCTGATATTTCTGGCTTGCCTTGGCCTTTTCACCGTTGGGGTGACTGTCTTGAGCGAAGGCATGGGGATCGGCGTGATCTCGACGAGCTTCGTCAAAACGCTGGCAAGACTCTGTGCCTGTGTCTCGTCGCTTTGGCAATGGACCTTGTCTGGGGCTATTGCGGGATCCTGTCGCTCGGGCACATGGCGTTCTTTGGTCTGGGTGGCTACGCAATCGGCATGTGGCTGATGTATGCCCGGACGGAGTTGATTGTCATCGAAAGCCTCGCCGCCGCCGAACTTCCCCCCACCGCCAAAGAGATATCTGACGGGATTGCGACCCAGATCTTCGGGGTTGTCGGCTCATCAGAGTTGCCGGGTGTGTGGATGTTTGCGCACTCGCTGCCTATCCAGTTGGCGTTCGTCGTACTGGTGCCGGGCATTCTGGCGCTGGTCTTTGGTTGGCTCGCGTTTAGGAGTCGCGTGACAGGCGTCTATCTATCTATCTTGACCCAAGCGATGACGCTCGCTCTGTCTCTCTACCTTTTCCAAAACGATAGCGGGCTGCGTGGCAACAATGGGTTGTCGGGGCTTCAGAATCTCCCCGGTCTCGATGACGTGTCGCAGGACACGGTTTCACTGTGGTTCTTCTGGGCCTCGGCGCTTGCCCTGGGCGCGGGATACCTGCTGTGCTCTTGGGTCGTGTCGGGCAAGTTTGGTTCGGTCATCCGTGCCATCCGCGACGATGAAAACCGGGTGCGGTTCCTCGGCTACCCCGTCGAAGGCTTTAAGCTGTTTGTTTTCACGCTCACCGCCGTGATCGCAGGGATCGCGGGCGCGCTTTATTATCCTCAGGCAGGGATCATTAACCCGGCTGAGATTGCACCTATCGCATCAATCTACCTGGCTGTCTGGGTCGCCATTGGCGGGCGCGGGCGGCTCTATGGTGCTGTGATCGGCGCGGCCTTCGTTTCACTTCTTTCGACATGGTTCACTGGCGGACAGGCCCCCGACATCAATCTTGGGTTCTACACCATCCAATGGGTCGATTGGTGGACCGTGCTTCTGGGGCTGTCCTTCGTCACCGTCACTTTGTTCGCACCCAAGGGCATTGGTGGTTTGTTCGACCTGATCGCGCAGAAACGCAGCCCGGGTCGCCACGGTGCGGACCTTGGTCCCGACGCAGGCGCGCTGCGCGAGAAGGAGGCGGATCAATGAGTTCACTTCTTGAAGTCTCAGGCGTCTCGGTCTCGTTTGACGGGTTCAAAGCCATCAACAACCTGTCCTTCCAGATCGGCGAGGGAGAGTTGCGCGCGGTGATCGGGCCAAACGGCGCAGGCAAGACCACTTTCATGGATATCATCACCGGTAAGACGCGGCCCGATGAAGGGCGCGTGATCTGGGGTGAAAAAAGCGTCTCGCTCTTGTCGCTGTCGGAAAGCCGCATCGCCCAGGAGGGGATCGGACGCAAATTCCAGCGTCCGACGGTTTTTGAGGACCAGACCGTAGGAGACAACCTTCTGCTGGCTCTAAAGAAGGCGCGGGGTCCTTTCAGTGTGCTCACGTTCCGGGCCGAGCAACAGGACGCCGAACGTATCGAGGAACTCGCGAGCGAGATTGGGCTCGTTGCCGCACTCGAACGCAAAGCCGGTGAGCTAAGCCACGGGCAAAAGCAATGGCTGGAGATTGGCATGTTGCTTGCTCAGGAACCGCGGCTGTTGCTGATCGATGAACCTGCGGCCGGTATGTCGCCCGCCGAGCGCGAGCACACCACCGACCTGATCCGTGCAGCAGCCAAGACGCGGGCGGTCGTGGTGGTGGAACATGACATGGAATTCGTGCGGCGACTGGATTGCAAAGTGACAGTGCTTCATGAGGGTTCGGTTTTGGCCGAAGGGTCGATTGACCACGTCACGCAGGATGAAAAAGTGATCGAGGTGTATCTTGGCCGATGATTTTCTGACGATCGAAGGCTTGGATCTTCATTACGGCGGTAGCCAGATCCTGCGCGGTATCGATTTCTCGGCGCGGGTGGGTGAGGTCACCTGCGTTATGGGGACCAACGGCGTGGGGAAGACCAGTCTGCTCAAAGCGATTTCTGGCACGCACCCACGGTCGGGCGGCACGTACGTGCTTGGTCAGAATAACGTCGGCAACGCGTCGGCGTCGTGGCTGGCGCGGCAGGGCGTGGGATACGTCCCGCAAGGGCGGGACATCTTTCCTTTGTTGACGGTGCGCGAAAACTTGGAGACCGGATTTGCGTGTCTTCCTCGGTCTGAGCATCGCATACCGGACCATATCTTTGAGCTGTTCCCGATCCTCAAGGACTTCCTCCACCGGCGTGGTGGTGACCTGTCCGGCGGGCAGCAGCAACAGCTTGCGATTGCGCGGGCGTTGATCACCAAGCCGAAGCTTTTGTTGCTCGACGAACCCACCGAGGGCATTCAGCCTAACATCATCCAGCAGATTGGTCGCGTGATCGAAATTCTGCGCGAGCAGGCCGAAATGGCGATTGTTCTGGTCGAGCAGTATTTTGATTTTGCCTTCGATCTTGGGGATCGATTTGTCGTGCTGGAGCGCGGAGCATGCAAACTGACCGGCCGCAAAGGTGAGATTGAACGCGACAAGCTGTTGGCCGCGGTTTCGGTTTAAGCGCGCTCTGGTGATCGGCGCGCCGGGCGGGTAACACCGCGACATGACATTCGTAATATCTCCACCCGCACCTGTTTCCTTGCCTGTCGCTGGAACGGACGCTCTCTTCCCTGTTCGTCGTGTCTATTGTATCGGTCGCAACTATGCGGCTCATGCTGTTGAGATGGGCCATGACCCGGATCGTGAACCTCCGTTCTTTTTCCAAAAGAACCCTGACAACCTCGATCCATCGGGGGAGTTTCCATATCCGCCAGGGACCAACGATGTGCACCACGAGATGGAGATGCTTGTGGCGCTCAAATCGGCCGGGCAGGGTATTGCGGTCGCTGATGCGCTGGACCACGTGTACGGCTATGGTATCGCGCTGGACATGACACGCCGGGACTTGCAGGGACAAGCCAAGAAGATGGGGCGTCCTTGGGAGGTTGGTAAGGCCTTCGAACGCTCCGCGCCGTGTGGACCGATCCACCCGGCATCAGAGGTCGGACACCCCGCTCAAGGGCGCATCGCGCTGAGGGTGAACGGCAACCTTCGGCAAGAGGGCGACCTGAATCAGATGATCTGGAAGGTGCCTGAGATGATCGCGGTCTTGTCCGAGCATTTCGTGCTCGCGAGCGGTGACGTGATCCTTACTGGCACACCCGCAGGCGTCGGCCCGGTGGTTCGGGGCGACACGCTTCACGGTGAGATTGACGGGTTTGGTGCGCTTGACGTTCGCGTGACTTAACCGCTGGTGTTGTCCGGGTTGGCCCAGTCACGGCTCGGGTCATCCTCAAACCACGGGCTGAACTTGGTGGGGATCAGGATTTTGTTCTCTTGCGTGATCTGAAGCGGTCGCGTCTTCTTCAGATAGTCCTTCCACCGTTGGTCGGCGGCCAGTGTTGCGCGGCGTTCCGCGCGCTCTGCCATGTCCTTGTAGGCCCACAGGTGCACGATCTGATGTTGTGCGCCGATCTCGGATGAGAAATAGCCGACCAACCGTCCAAGAATGGGCCGCTGGATCGCCATGCCTTCGCTCTCGTAGAGCGCAATGTAATCTGGCACACGCCCGATATGGAGTTGATAGATGCGTTCTTCGACGATCATTCCTTCGCCTCCGATGCGGCGCGAATGGCGCTGAGTGATTGGGTTGGGGTGATGGCCTCGGGGTCTACGATCAGATCAATCAGGTACCCGGTCGCTGACGCCCTCGCGCGTTCAAGTGCCGCAGGAAAATCCTCGGTCCGCCGAATTGTTTCGCCTGGTATCCCAAACGCCTGAGCATATGCCGCGAAATCCGGGTTCTTGAGCGTGGTGGATATTGTCCGGCTGGGGTGTTCGCGTTCTTGATGCATGCGGATCGTGCCGTACATCCCGTTGTTCACCACCAGCGTGATGATCGGCAGGGCGTATTGCGCTGCCGTCGCCATTTCCTGCGCCGTCATCAAGAAACATCCATCGCCGGCGAGACAGACGACCTCGCGCTCGGGCGCGGCGAGCTTGGCGGCAATCGCGGCGGGAAGGCCCGTACCCCATCGACCCACTCGTCGGAGCAAGTTGCGTGCGATAGGGCGCAATGTGCGTGAAACCGATGCAGCCAGACCGAATAATT
>Ga0064014_10279_pt1 | contig 12538 bp, 12 predicted proteins | sample CrowatWCoCulture_2_FD_61584 | JGI IMG/M metagenome (GOLD analysis project Ga0064014, IMG submission 61584) | Marine cyanobacteria communities from the University of California, Santa Cruz, USA, analyzing cyanobacterial DNA methylation -... | ecosystem: Host-associated > Microbial > Bacteria >...
ATACTGTGCTAGTAGGGTTAGGTAACGGTCGATTATCTGCTGTGTCATCGCGAAAACCGCCTCCCATTAAGTGTATCACGAACTGCGCGAAACCCCCGCGACAGAGCGGATTTCTGTTGTTTTGACCGCAAAGCGCTTTGTGTTGGTGCCGCATATTGCGGAGACGTTGGATTCGGAAGCGCCTCGTGGACCCATCCAGTGTAGTTGACCTCAGCCTTGGCCTTTAGGGTGGCCTCAAGGAAAGAGTGACCATACTTTCGACATGGTTCCAGATGACAGCCCTCTGCCCACTCATTCCAAGCATTGACGAAAACAAGTCTTTCACCGACGCCATGTTCCTCGCACGTTCTCTGTACAGTTTTCGACAGCCAGTATTCATAGTTTTCTGGGGTCCCGTTCAACACAACAACCCCATTGTCACCACGTCGAGAGGTATTGTCCCACGACGGGAAAACACCGCGGTACACAACTTCACCTTCGGCACGCGGACGATCCAAATAAAAGTCACCAATATCTGACATTTTTAATGCGCTTCCGTTCCAAGTCTGCTGAAACGGGATATGAGGGGAGTGGTTGTCGAGCCTGAGATTATGGGGCGGAAACTCTACCCCAGCATCAAAACCAAACTGACGGTAGTCCCAGTTGTAATGCGTTAGCGCTGCAGCAACCTGAATTTCGCCAATCCCAACGTCTCGACAATATTGCCGCCAGATCTCAACAGATTTCCGAGCATCCGGCAGGTGCTGCGGCCGGTAGACCAAAAGAAGTGGTTTATTATCTACACGGATGTAGCGTGGATCACGGAAAAACTGCTCGAGAGACTTGATGAAATCCAAATCATCATTCTCTCGATATTCTTGCGCAATGAGGATTTCGTCGTTTCCGGCGTCCCAGGCCCGGGTCCAATTCTCGTTCGCCCAACATAGACAAAACGGCATATCCAAATGGTTGTCGGCAAGCATTGCATCCAAGGGCTGCTCTAACAGTCGATGTCCCGAGAACCAGTAGTAGTAATAACAGAAACCATCGACGCCATAGCTCTTTGCCATCTCAGCCTGTTTGTGCATAACCTCGGGAACACGAAGATCGTAGAAGCCCATGTCAGCCGGTAGGTGGGGTTGGTAATGGCCTTCGTATTTGGGAAGTGCTTTTGTGACGTTAGTCCATTCCGTAAATCCTTTCCCCCACCACTCATCGTTTTCGGGAACGGGATGGAACTGCGTAAGATAAAAGGCGATGAACTTCACCTCGTCGCCATTGGCCGTAATCTTCTGACGCAAGACATCGAGTGTTGCGGGGTTGACAGGCCCCGATGACCCGCCCAGCTGCCCACGGATCGTAGAGCGTGGGTCTACGTCTTCGGGGCGCTCTAGCCCGCCCATGGTGTCTATCCAGTAGCGTTCTACTTCTTGCGTCGGCGGTTCTACCGGGACAGTCAACAAATCTAGGTTCTGTTTTGCCCGCCCGGCGGGTACTGCCCGCGTAACAATTTGATAAACGTTGGAAAACGAATTGCGTTGCAGAGCATCTTTGACGTCCGTTGGCAACCGCTTCCACGTCTTGACCAACTCTGTCATTTCAGGCGAGCGAACGACGAACTGAGCCTCTTCAATGGCCATGCCCTGAGACTCATACAATGACTGGACATTCTTTACGCCGAAGAACCTGATATGCGTTTTGTCCAGCAGGCCCCAGCGACCGTACTGCATATCTTCGTCGACCAAACAACCCAGAATAGCCGCATGCCCCACGTGCGGCACAGACAGGATGACGGACCCCTTGTTGTTCAAGAGTTCTCGCATTCCTCCTAGTACCGCCCAAGGATCATAGACATGTTCAAGCACGTCTGCAGCGATAACGTAATCAAAGCGACCTTCACGTTTAAGAAGCTCCGCGCTCCACTGAGCGTCGTTAAGGTCCATTGAATAGACTTTGGGGCAAAATTCTTTGAGCTTCTCAATCGCTGTTGGTTCGACTTCGAGCGCGACCACATCACACTCCAGCGTTCCAATAAGCCGTCTTGTAATTGAACCCGGTCCAGCTCCGATCTCCAGAACTCGGGAGCCAGGTTTGATCATGCCAAGAACACGGGCCGGTGCGGTATCACTGTCCAGATCTATGTCGTACTCGTACGTATGCTTGGGCTTCGTTTTTTTTTTCGTCGGCCAAGAGTTCGCTCCTTACTTACCCAATATCTCCTGTTGCGGTACTATTAATTCCAGAAACATTTCAACCAGTTTCTACGTGGACCATTAGACCGGCACGTTGACCAACTTTCACAACGAGCAATAGTCCGGTATGGGGGCGAATGGCTCCTTAAAAAACACCCCTCCAGCTTCTATTTCAGCCGAATGTAAGAAATGATCGCTTGGCTGTTCTCCTTGGCGCGCCGCATTGTAGCACCACGTTATCCATCTAAAACGCGCCGACGCTCGGGCCGCACCAATTAGTGACTATACATCGGATGCAATTATCTCTATCGCCCGTCTCTTTCCTGATCGGTCGTGAACCATGCAAGACTTCGAACACCTCCCGCAATCGCTTTCGGCAGCCTTGCAGGGCAAGGGCTACAGCGATCTGACCCCCGTGCAGAAGGCCGTGTTGAACGAAGACCTGCGCGGCAGGGATCTGTTGGTTTCTGCGCAAACCGGGTCAGGAAAAACCGTGGGGTTCGGTCTGACCATCGCCCAAGACATCCTTGATGCTGAGGGCAAGTTTGGGCGGCCCGCAGCGCCGTTGGCGGTGATTATCGCGCCAACGCGGGAACTGGCGCTTCAAGTGCGGCGCGAGTTCGATTGGCTTTTTGAGAAGGCCGGGATTGTAACGGCCTCGGCTGTGGGTGGTATGGATACGCGCACCGAACGCCGTGCGCTGGAACGTGGTGCCCATGTCGTGGTCGCAACACCGGGCCGACTGCGTGATCACGCCACACGGGGCGCAATCGACCTTAGCGACATACGCGCGGTCGTGCTCGATGAAGCCGATGAAATGCTTGATATGGGCTTTGCCGAGGATCTGGAGTTCATCCTCGATGCAATCCCCCCAACCCGGCGCACCTTGATGTTTTCGGCGACGGTGCCCGGTGGGATCGCCAAACTCGCGCAGACCTACCAGAAAGACAACGCGCACCGCCTCAAGATCGGGAGTGCCGAGGCTCAACACGCCGATATCTCTTACAGTGCGCTCAACGTCGTGCCCTCGGATATCGAAAAGGCCATCATCAACCTACTGTGCTTCCATGCGGCCCAAACAGCGATCGTCTTCGCCAATACGCGGTCCATGGTCGCGCGCCTCACAGCGAAACTCTCAAACCGTGGGTTCAAGGTTGTCTCGCTATCAGGAGAACTCAGCCAGTCCGAGCGCAGCAATGCGATGCAGGCGTTGCGCGATGGACGCGCACAAGTCTGCGTCGCCACGGATGTCGCGGCGCGGGGAATTGATCTTCCCGGTCTGGAATTGGTCATACACGCAGATCTGCCGTCGAATTCCGAAACGCTTCTTCATCGATCTGGTCGGACGGGTCGCGCGGGGCGAAAAGGGCAGTCGATCCTGATCGTACCTGGACGGAATCGATCCAAGGCGCAAAGGTTACTCAAGTCCGCAAAATTGGATGCAATTTGGGGGACACCGCCATCGGCGGAGGAGGTTTTGGCACGAGAAGAGGATCGCATCATAGACGATCCCACGTTGAATTCACCGCTGAGCGCAGAAGAAACCGTGTTTGCCGAACGTTTGCTGTCGAGCAAGACACCGCAACAGGTGGCAGCTGCCTATTTCCGGATGTATCGGGAACAGAACTCGGCTCCTGAAATCCTCGGCGCCGCGCCCGAACCTGGGAAGAAACCCAAAACCGATCATGCGGACTTTGGTCCGAGCACGTGGTTCTCACTTTCCTTGGGACGCAAGGACCGTGCGGAACCCCGATGGTTGCTGCCGATGCTTTTCCGCAATGCTGGTCTGAGCAAAAGCGCAATCGGTGCAATCCGTGTTCAGTATCAGGAAACATTTGTCGAAATCGCCGACAAAGCCGTGCCGGCGATGAAGCAAGAGTTGGGTGACGGACTGGCGCTCGAACAAAGGGCAACGCTGACAGAATTGACCGGTGTTCCGGATTTCGACGCCTCACCCAAAGGACCACCCGCGCAGTCGTCTTCTGACCCCTCAAGGTCCTGGCCCGATAAACAGAAGAAACCCGCGCCGAAGAGAACTCACAAAGATGCGGGCGCAAAGCCGGAGCAAAAACGCACCAAATCTAACGCTGGCGCATTCGAGATGCCCGCCCACAAGCAAAAGCGTAAAGACAAGCGACCTCAAGATGCGAAGCCCAAAGGCCAGAGTGAGCGCACCGCGCAAGAGGCGAAGCCCAGCGCGAAAGCGCGCAAGCAATCAAACCGAGACAAAAACGTGATGGATGCGTCCAAGTCGCTGCGCAAAGGGAACGCCAAGCGCTCATCACCCGGCAAACCCAGGTCTGGCCAGCCGCCGCGACGGGCCCAAGGCAAAGGCGGCGACGCCAGACCTTTCCGCAAACCTTCCAGAACGTCCTGACCCCTGCGTCACGGTGTGAGGGGCGCGCGGCTTTCACCCAACGAACCGAACTTGGTATTTGCAAGAATTTTGCGCCTTTTGACCAATTTGTTACCTGGGACGGCACGTCGTCTGACGCGGGATCAACGGATCAGAATCGCCTCGAGATCGTCCCCGGCCAGATACTCTGGACACAACAATGCTAAAGGTACCTACCACCAGGTCGGAGATTGCTAAGGTGTTGATTTGATGGTGCCCCCACACGGCAATGGACGGGGAGCGGAGGCGCTATGAAGAAGGAGCATAAGACTGGGGCCACCTGAGGACTGCTCTGGGAAGGCTGAAGCTCAGAGGAGCGCTGTTTAAGCAACGGCAGGTTCCCGCGAAAACCAGCGCAGTGGCAATCGGCGATGACCGGTTAGCGGACGAAACCAGTCATCTAACGAGAAGCGTCGGATGTCTCAGAAAAGCCCAAGGCTGTCTTTGGAGCGAATGGAAATGAAAGTCCTTGCACATTCACACGCCCAAGCGACTGGTCGGCCCTCTAAGTCAATCCTGCGGCCATCAATGATTTGGAAATACGGTCAAGCTGAACGGGGTCACTATATGGATAGCGATCCTGGAAGTGCTGCAACTTGAAATCGGGACTGTATGCCAAGAGGTCATCAATATGTTCCGCCGCCTCTTCCACACGATCGATCTCGACTAAGGACGCGGCGGCAATGATCCGACCCGGTGGAAATGATGGGATCACCCTCGCCACCCGCTTCTCTAGTTCGATTGCCATCTCATGGTCGCCAAGAAGGAATCTCGCATGAGCCAGATGGTGTAGCACGTTCGGCGGAGCGATAGGGTCAAAATGCAGGCATGTCTCAGCAGCGTCGATTGCTTGCTCAGGCAAACCCGCGAAGTTCAACGCTTCGCAATACCAAGCGTAGATTTCCGCATTGTTGGGTTCCAATTCGACCGCCTGGCTGAAGTACTTCAACGACTCATCGTGCCGTCCGCCGATGGTTAGAGCCCAAGCCAACCTCGCCTTCGCAAACCCAGAGAATTCGTCCAGTTCTACTGCACGACGACCCTTCTCAACGGCAATCTTCAATCCATCGTCGAAACCTGGGAATCCAAATGTGTGACCGCATTGGTAAGGGAATACCTGTTCCGCTCAGGCTCGCGAATACATTGGGTCAATCTCGACTGCCTGCTCCAACAGAGAAATGCTTTCTGAGAAAGCCTCGGGTTGAAACTTGAAGAATATGGCGCGTGCGCGCAGGCATAATTCATATGCACTCGCACTTCCGCCTCGGCTCGGCTCGGAATCGTATCCCCTCGGAGATTAGCTTTTAGAGCCTTTGTGATTTCCGGCGTAATGTCGTCTTGGACAGCGAAGATATCGTTGAAGTCCCTATCGTAACGCTCCGCCCAAACAGAACCGCCGTCTTCAGTTGCTACCAATTGCGCATTGATTCTGATCCGCCCACCGGCGCGACGAACACTTCCCTCCAGAACATGCGCTACGCCCATCTCGCGCCCGATTTGGATCGTCCCTTTTGAGGAGCCCTTGAACGTAAACGAGGTATTCATTGCGATAACAAAGAGATCCTGAAACTTGGAAATGTCGGTGATTAGATCCTCCGTTAAACCATCGGCGAAATAGGCCTGCTCCGGGTCGTTGCCGATGTTCGAGAACGGGAGAATACCAACTGACTTTCTTTTGCCACCCTGCTGTTCAGTTGCAGGTCCTCGAGACGTACCGTCGTTAAGATTCGCGACAAAACGAAACCCCTGACGAGGGAATGTTTTTACGAGTTCTTGCCGCGTTCCGTCATCGCCAACGGCCGTTCGAATTGCGTTGATGCGCGCATTGAGCGTCCCGTCTCCAACTATCCGTCCCTGCCACACTGCCGCAAAAATCTCGTCTTTCGTGACTACCCGGTACGAGTTTTCGATCAGGAACACCAACAAAGCAAACGCCTGCGGCTGCAATGCGATCGGGCCGTCGCGGTCGGAAAGCTCCCTTCGGTCGGTGTCGACCAAGAAGTCGGCGAAAGCAAATCTCATCGCCAAGAAAGCCTTAGGCAAGCAAAATTAAGATAGCAGCAAGGAAAAAGCATTGGTTCGATTAAGCAAAGGATTTGGGAACATCCTACGTTCGTTTCATCAGCCAACGCAACGAGGTTACCATGTCCGTCAAGACTGAAAGCAGCGAACCAGAAATCGATTATGCCAAGATCGAGCGTCAGGTGTTGCGCAATTTCTTCGAGCGTTTGAGAGAACTCGGTCGCGGATTCTGGGCCTATACCGAAGAAACCGGCGAAACAGAAACCAAGCCCTTTGAGGGCTGGCAGTAGTATTGGTTTAGATTACGAAAGGCTACTCCACACATCGCAACGGGTCAAAACTGAACGGCCGCTTAGTCCGCACAGCAGTCGTTGGCGTAGTACGCAGCGAACGACTGCTCCGAGCCCAACTTGACCAATTCTGCGATCCAAATGAACGTCCGCTTCCAACTCGATTACGCCGCTTCGAGCGCCTCTTGGGGCCTCATTTTGCAGAAAACAGGGAGCCTGTTCTATTTCGCCCAAAGGGGTTCGACACAGACCGTTCAGCTACATTGCCAATCGCTCAATCACCCAGCCATGCACTGCGCTCTTGCTATGTCGTTTGTGACTGAGGATTGAGATATCGAACGGCCGAATGTTGATAGGTGGTTCAGAGTATTCCAGCCCAAAGAAACTTGCGTGATGGCGCACGAGGTTTGCGGGCAAGGTGCCAATGAAGTCGCTCTTTGCCAGAACAGACAACGCTGGCAGAAATGACGGAACGGCAAGGCAGACCTGCCGCTTTAGCCCCTGCTCCTCAAGCGTGGTATCGACAATACCCCGCATCGATCCATCTGTCGATACAAGGATATGCGCCGCGCCGGCATAGTTTTCGGGCGTCAGAGGCGCATCGAATATGGCGTGCCCCTGTCTTGCCACGATCAAATACCCTTCTTCGCGAATGAGCCGGGCGTCAAACTCATCACCAACAGTCGGAAAAAACCCAAGTGCGAGGTCGAGCGTACCGTCTACCAACGCGCGCATGCTGTCTGATCTGGTCAGTGACCGAACAGAAAGGTGAATGCCCGGCGCGTGTTGGCGCATATTCGCCATTGCCGCCGGCAAGAGCGTCGCAATCTCTCGGTCTGACGCAGACACCCGTAGGGTGATCTCCGCCATGGCGGGGTTGAACAGTGTTGGTCCGGATAGGGCCGATTGAACGGCATCGACGGCAGCGCGGATGCTGGGTTCAATCTGAAGCGCGAACGCCGTGGGCTCCAAACCGTGGGGGCGCCGCAGAAACAACTCATCCTCAAAAACCTCACGCAATCTGCGCAGCGTATGGCTGATCGAGGAGTTCGTGAGACCCATTTCACCAGCGACGTCAGAGGCTTTGCGTGTGCGCATGAGGGCCAGAAATATCAAAAGGACGGTGAGGTCCAACCTTCTGATTTTATTTTTATTGTACTCTGTCATAAAGTATTTTCAGTTTTCTTGCACTTTGCCAACCCATATGTCCTGAGCACCGGCAAGGCAAGGAGCATTGCGATGAAGATTGGAATTATAGGACGGGGCAGTGTGGCATCGGCGTTGTCCGCAACCTTGGGACAGCGCCATGAGGTTAGCTTGGGAGTCCGGACGGTCTCGGACCCACCCGAAGCACCAATCGGTGACATCGCGCGTTGGGCAGACGTCCTCCTTCTTGCGACGCCGTGGACTGCCGAAGAGGAGGTCTGCCAAGCGATTGCGGATCACGTCGCTGGCAAGCCTGTGATTGACGCGACAAATCCGGTGGGCATTCGAAACAGCAGGCTTGATCTGGTCCATGAGGGACCTGGCTCTGCCGCTGAAGCCCTGCAAGCGCGCTTGCCAGACGCCCATGTCGTGAAGTGCTTCAATCAGATCGGCGCGGAGTTCATGGACGACATTGGCAAATTGGCCAGAGCGCCGGTGATGTTCGCCGCCAGTGACGACGCGGCGGCGAAAAATACCGCGCTTAGCCTTGCGACGGAAGCCGGTTTTGAGGCTGTCGACGGCGGGCCGCTTTCGAATGCGCGGCATCTGGAGTCGCTCGCGATGATCTGGATCTGGTCCGCCATTAGGGGGCCGCTGGGGCGAACCTTCGGCTTTGCCCTGTCTCACGCAAAAACAAAGGACACCTAATGAAACTCTATCACTGGCCCATGTCTCACAACGCGCGCAAGGCCCGCGCCCTCGCCCGACACCTCGGGGCTGAAGTCGAAGAAATAGCCCTCTCGATGCAGGACAAAGACCACAAGGCCGAGAGCTTTCTGGCGATCAACCCGATGGGGCAAGTGCCCGCGATCAAAGACGGCGACTATACTGTCTGGGAAGCCAACGCCGTTCTCATCTATCTGGCCGCGCAAGCGCCCAACGATCTGCTGGGGCAGTCGGCACAAGAGTGGGGCCACATCACTCAATGGATGACATGGCAGTCTGTCGAGTTGTCCCCGGTCGTGGTGCCCTTGCACGTTGAGAACTACTTCAAACGCGTGCGCGGCATTGAAGCGGATGCGGCCAAACGCGACGCAGCACGGGCCAAGCTGAGCGTCTTGTTGACGGTGCTGGACGATGTTCTCGAGGGCACGGACCACCTTGTCGGTGGTCGCCTGACCGTCGCGGATTTTGCCGTTGCCGGTGACTTCACCCACGCGAAGAACGCGAACTTCCCGCTTTCCGAATTTCCGAATGTCGCGCGCTGGCTGGCGGGTATCGAAGCCTTGCCAGCTTGGGCCGACACCACTCCCCCAACACTTGGTTAAAAACCCGAGAGGAACACCCATGACAAAACGTATCTTGATGCTGGCCTCCAATCCGGCAGTCTCACCGGTGACACAATGGCCCATTGGCTTCTGGTGGGCCGAATTGAGCCACGCCTATGAAGTCTTCAAAGACGCGGGCCACGACGTGACGATTGCGTCGCCCAATGGCGGCGAAATTCTTGCAGACGCCTATTCCGACCCCGAAGACGACAGCGGCTACTCGGTCGAGGACACGATCTCGCTCGCGTTCAAGCAGGACCCGAGCAAAATGGCGCTCTTGAAGAACACGCCTGCCTTGGCCGACCTCAACACGGCGGACTTCGACGCGGTCTTCGTGGTGGGCGGACAAGGCCCAATGGTCACGATGATCGACGATCCCAACACCCACAAGGCCGTCGCGGATTTCTACGAGGCGGGCAAGGTCACAGCAGCCGTCTGCCACGGCACCTGCGTTCTGCTAAAGACCAAGCTGTCCAATGGCGATCTCTTGGTGAAGGGCAAACGCTGGACTGGCTTCGCAAATTCCGAAGAGGAATATGCCGAAAACGCCGTTGGCATGAAAATTCAGCCGTTCTGGATCGAAACCGAGGCACGGAAGATCGCCGACACATCCTTTGAAGTTGGCGGCCCGCTGGAAGCGTTCGCGATCCGCGACGGGAACCTGATCACGGGCCAGCAGCAAGTCTCTGCAGCTGCAGCCGCTCGAGAAGTCAACGCGGTGTTGGCGTCTCAACTTACCAATGCAGGAGAAACCGCATGAAACTTCTCAGATCGCTCGCTGTTGCGTCCGCCTTTTTGGCCGGCCCGGCTGCGGCTGAAAACATCGTCATTGTCCACGGGGCCTTTCAATCCGCAACCGATTGGGCGGATGTCGAAGCCGCGCTTGAAGCGCAGGGACATGATGTGACCTTGGTGAATTTGCCGGGACGTGATGCCGAGGGCGAAGCTGCGAAAGCGGTCGGGCTCGCGGACCACGTGGCGACAACGCTGGACGCCATAGCAACGGCCGAGGGACCCGTGGTGCTGGTCGGACACAGCTTTGGCGGTATGACGATCTCCGCAGCAGCCGAAGCCGCGCCGCTGAATGTCACCCAACTTGTCTACGTCGCAGCCTATGTCCCGGAAAGCGGGGAAAGCATGGAAACGCTGGCGTTGAGTGATGGCGACAACAGCTTCACCGAGGAAAGCTTCGTGATCGCGCCGGATTATTCCTATGCCGAGATTCTGGAACGGGACCGTGCGGCGATCTTTGGCAACGAAGGCACCGAAGATCAACGCGCGGCAATTGTGGCCGGACTGATCCGCGAACCGCTCGCGCCCATCGCCACGCCGGTGACGTTGACCGAGGACGCGTTTGGATCGGTGCCGCAGGCCTACATTCGTACGCTTCAGGATCAGGCCGTTTCGACACCACTGCAAACGTGGATGATCGAACGTGCCGGGATCGGCCGGGTGATCGACATCAATTCAGGCCATGCACCTCAGACCACACAAGTCGATGCATTGGTCGCGGCGATCTCGGAATTGGCGGGTGGCGCATAGCGCCCCTGCCTCCGAGGAAAGGGAAAAGAATGGCACAATGGCCGCTCATGCTGGCAGCGCTCGTGACCGGGGCACTGGTTCCGCTTCAATTGGCCTTTAACGGTCAGTTGGGCGGAGTGACGCGCAATGCCTTCACCGCAAGCCTGATCGTCTTTTTGGTGGGCGCGCTGGTTCTGACCATCATCGTTGCCGCAACGCGGCCTAACTTGCCAACTGTGAGCGAGTTGGTGGCGGCCCCGAAAACCGTCTGGCTCGGTGGGGCTATCGCAACAGGCTATATTATTGCGATCGTCGTTCTCACGCCAAGACTTGGCGTGGGGCTGACAACCGGCCTCATCCTTGTTGGCCAAATCATAATTGCGCTGGTGCTCGACCATCTCGGAGCGTTTGGCAATGCACAACACACGCTCAATGCCGGTCGCTTGGCGGGGCTTGCTTTGATGATTGCGGGCATTGCGACGATCAAAATGTACTGAGGAGAAAACAATGTCGCAGAAAACGGTATTGATAACAGGCGCGAACCGAGGGCTGGGTGCGGCGTTTGCAAAAGAGGCGCATGATTTAGGCTACAGGGTTGTCGGAACCGCGCGAGATGCGTCGACGCTCAAGGCTGACCATGTTGATCGACCTTACGCGTTGGACCTCAGCAAGAAGAAAAGCATTGCCCAAGTTTGCTCTGAGATACTCGCCGACGGGCTGGAGATCGACCTTCTGATCAACAACGCAGGCTTCAACCCCAAAGACCGGAAAGACGACCCCAACTACTTTCAGTCGACATTCAAAATCGAACATTTTGACGCTTCAAATGTCGCCGAAAGCCTTTGGATCAATGCATTGGCTCCTATGACGCTGATCTCTCGGCTATTGCCAAACCTGACCGATGATGCCGTCGCGCTCAACATCTCTTCCTGGCTTGGCTCAATCGGCGGAAAGACAAGCGGTGGGCACTATGGTTATGCCGGGTCAAAAGCCTTGCTGAATATGTTCACGCGGGCAGTTGCGCTTGAGTTCTCTGATACCAACAAGTCTGCCGTAGCCCTCAACCCCGGCTGGATGCGTACCGACATGGGTGGATCCAATGCGGAACGCACGCCGACGGAGGTCGCGCAGGCCGTGTTTGCATTGTGGAGAGGTGGCAAACTGTCTGCGGCCAAGGGCAAATTCCTAAACACTGATGGATCAATCCATCCTTGGTAGCCACCAGAAATACGAAGTCGATAGTGCATGTATTGTTTGCGGTCATTCGTTCAGCCGCAGCGAACGAGCACTTTGTCCGCGAAGCAGTCATTCGCTGCTCGACCTCCCAATGACCGCTCAGCGGACAAAGCGGCCTTAAAACCGCTCCGTAAACAGCACTATTTATATTCAGTCGATTGCACCCTTAGAAAAGTGCTTTCTTGTCAAAACACAGCAACGGCCGAGATAGCGGCGCTCTTCTCAGGAGAGACGATAATTTCGATGGGTGTTCGCTCGCCAAAGAACCTCAAACTACTGAAAAGGCTAGGGTGGCGCATATTCGCAGGTACGGCGCTGCGACGGTTAAGCGACATCTTAGTCGTCGAGCCATTATCAAATCGAACTTCCAAACGGAACTTTTGGTTTTTCAGGTCCTCGGATTGGATTTCGATACCAGATAGCGACGAA
>Ga0064014_10280_pt1 | contig 12439 bp, 10 predicted proteins | sample CrowatWCoCulture_2_FD_61584 | JGI IMG/M metagenome (GOLD analysis project Ga0064014, IMG submission 61584) | Marine cyanobacteria communities from the University of California, Santa Cruz, USA, analyzing cyanobacterial DNA methylation -... | ecosystem: Host-associated > Microbial > Bacteria >...
CGACACGTTCAGGAACAGCCAGTTCAGTTGATCCCGGATGCCACTGTAGTTGCGTATGTGCAGGTAGCGGCAGAGGCGGTCAAGAAGCAGATTCTCCGCATCGGATGCGGGCAGCTGGAAAAGGTGGAGCGGAAGGACGGCTGAGTTATCGGTATCGAAGGCCCTGATCAGTGCCTCGTAGCCAACGATACGCTTGTGCGAAATGCTGTAGATGGGCTGCAGCGCCGTTCTGAGCGTCAATCCCCGAAAGTCGGCCGTCCATGTATCACCTTCCCTGTTCAGCATAGGGGACAACAGTTCCACTTCGGGAGTCGTCAGCTTTTCAGGGAGGCGTTTCGACATAAACGATTCTGGTTGATTGAACGAACGCATCAGTCGCCCCAGTCCGGCGCCTGAACTGTCTTTTATCAGTACAGATAATGCGTGAAAACGCGCGAAGTTACTGATTGTTGGAGGGAAGGTTGCCAAAAAAACGCGTTTATTACCACTGTTTCATGTAGAAACTGGAAACGGTTTGTATCTTTCGCTGTCTGGAAGAGCGGAGGGGAGAGCCCAGCGGTCCGGGCGGACCGCCAGAGAATCAGTTGTTACTGGGTACAACCACGCTTTCGTCGAATTCGAGTTCCATGTCCTGTCCTCTCGGTCAATGAGGCCCCAGACGGGGCGTCCAAATATGCATTAAGTTTATCGTTGCTATAATTTTGAACAATCCGTAAAACCCCTATACGACCAAAGGCAAAAGGGCGTGGAATGGTCAGAAATTCTGATGTAACGCTGCAAAAGATTTTGATTTCCTTCATCGGGCCAAGTTTCTAGACTCGGTTGCATCGTTTGAACCAGGGAACAGGGTGATTTCTCGTCATGCAAATCAGGAACACGTCAGCCAGCTACGGTCTCGTGGCGATTATTATCCACTGGCTTGTAGCGCTGGTTGTCTTTGGCCTGTTCGGGCTTGGCTACTGGATGGTGGAACTGTCCTATTACGATGACTGGTATCGCAGAGCCCGGACATCCACCGAAGTATCGGTATTCTGCTGTTGATGGTGATGGTTTTCCGGGTGGTCTGGCGAGCGGCGAATGTTTCGCCGGAGCCGTTGCCTGGCCACACACGCTGGGAAGTGCGCAGTGCCCACATGGCGCATTTTCTGCTCTATGTGCTGATTTTCGTCGCCATGGTGAGTGGCTACCTGATATCCACCGCGGATGGCTCGTCAATCAGTGTGTTCGATTGGTTTGAGGTGCCTTCAGTCACTGGCCAGATCAAGGGTATGGAAGACACCGCGGGGACTGTTCACTATTGGTCCACCTGGGCAATTGTTGGCCTCGCCGCAGTTCATGCGGCGGGCGCTTTGAAACACCATTTGCTTGATCGCGACCGAACATTGCGGCGTATGTTAGGGAAGTGATCCGACTGCGGCCTGTGTATTCATCTTGTAACGTCCGGAAGCCGGGCACCAATGAAATAAGGGAGATAACCATGAGAAAAGTACTGCTTGCCTCTGCCGTGTCGATGGCACTTGTCGGTGCAGTCCAGGCCAACGAGCACAGCGGCACCTATGCGTTTGATACCAAGGGCACTCACCAGTTCATTACCTTCAAGATTTCCCACCTTGGCTACAGCTGGCTGTACGGTCGTTTTAACGATTTCGACGGCGAGTTTGTCTACGACGCCGAGAATCCGGAGAACAGCACTGTCAACGTGACGATCGATACTGCGAGTGTGGATTCCAATCACGCCGAGCGCGACAAGCATCTGCGCAGCGAAGATTTCCTGTATGTGGACGAATTTCCGCAAGCAACGTTCAAGAGCAAGCGCGTGGTGCTGGATGAAGAAGGCGAGGCCGATATCATCGGCGACTTCACCCTCCGAGGTGTGACAAAAGAAGTGACCCTCGATGCCGAAATGCTTGGCCACGGGGACGATCCCTGGGGTGGCTACCGTATGGGTTTTGAAGCGGAAACCGAGCTTCGCCTGACAGACTTTGGCATCCCGATGGATCTCGGCAAGGCCTCCGAGACTGTCGAGATCATCATTTCTGTCGAAGGTATCCGGCAGTAAAACTGGCTGACCCTGTCAGAGGGGGTTCCGGGCGCAGGCCCGGAACCTCACTTCAGGATTCCCCTCTACGATGCATCATGATTGTCCGTGAATACAAATGCCGCATTCTGGCTGGTTCAGAGCGTGGATTCGCTCTGTGGATGATCTGACGATGACCTGTCTGTTTCACAAGATTTGCACAGGTGCCTTTGGCGCCAGAATTGTCCCGCGAAGATGACCAGCCAGATCAGCAAACCCGCCCAAAGGTAGGGCTCGGGAATCTGGAAGCTGCCGCTGATTGCAAACTCCACGAGGAGCATCAGTGCCACCGCCAGAACCGCATTTACCATGGCTGTCACCATGGCTTGCCCGCAGGCTTTGATGTTGGGTTTCATAGTGTTCCGCTTGTCAGAGAAGTAAAACGGTCTTCTATTCACTTCGACGGAGCATACGGCTCACCTTACGGACTCTCCATGCGGGAATTCCGCTATTGGAATCAGACGTCTGTGCGACACCCCGGCAGTTTTGGCCAATAAATCCGCAGGTTGTTGGTGTATCGGCGCCTTGCTCCATATAATGTGCGCTCCTGCTAACCGGTGATTATTCCGGGGCCAGGGCGTAGCATCACCGACGGTATTCAAATCAGGCAACACAGGCAATCAAAGAGGCATCCATGCCAGAGTTTCAGACAACGGATGAAGGCTTCGAGCGGGTTTCGCTCCGGGATTACACGGAAAAGGCCTATCTCGATTACTCCATGTACGTCATTCTTGACCGGGCACTTCCGAATGTCGGCGATGGCCTGAAACCGGTTCAGCGGCGGATCGTCTACGCCATGTCCGAGCTGGGGCTGAAATCCACTTCCAAGTACAAGAAGTCCGCCCGTACCGTGGGTGACGTGTTGGGTAAGTTTCATCCCCATGGTGACAGCGCCTGCTACGAAGCCATGGTGCTGATGGCCCAGCCTTTTTCCTACCGCTACCCCCTGGTGGACGGGCAGGGTAACTGGGGCTCGCCGGACGATCCCAAATCCTTTGCTGCCATGCGATACACCGAATCCCGCCTGGCGCCTTTCGCGGAAGTGCTTCTGGGCGAGCTGGGGCAGGGCACGGTGGACTGGGTGCCCAACTTTGATGGCACCATGGATGAACCATCGGTGCTGCCTGCCCGGCTGCCCCATGTGCTTCTGAACGGCACCACCGGCATTGCGGTTGGTATGGCCACGGATATCCCGCCGCACAATGTGCGGGAAGTCACCGCAGCCTGCATTCGTTTGCTGGATCAGCCGGAGGCGACGGTTGAAGAACTCTGTGAACACATCAAGGGCCCGGATTTTCCGACTGAAGCAGAAATCATCACCCCCCGGAAAGACATCCGGCAGATGTACGAAACCGGCCGCGGATCGCTGCGGATGCGGGCGCGATGGATCCGGGAAAGCGGCGAGATCGTGGTTACGGACCTGCCGCACCAGGTGTCTGGTAACCGGGTACTGGAGCAGATCGCTCACCAGATGCAGACCAAGAAGCTACCCATGGTGGCCGATCTGCGCGATGAGTCCGATCATGAAAACCCGACTCGCCTGGTAATCGTGCCACGCTCCAACCGGGTCGATCTTGATGGCCTGATGGCGCACCTGTTTGCCAGCACCGATCTTGAGAAAACCTACCGGGTCAACATCAATGTGATCGGTAACGACGGCAGGCCCGGCGTCAAGGGTTTGCAGCAGATCCTCACCGAATGGCTGACGTTCCGGCGTACCACCGTTATCCGCCGTCTGCAGCATCGTCTGGACAGGGTTCTTGCTCGCCTGCACCTGCTGGAAGGTTTGCTGATCGCCTATCTCAACATCGATGAAGTGATCGAGATTATCCGTACAGAGGACAAGCCCAAGGCCGAGTTGATGGCCCGCTTCGAGCTGTCCGCCGATCAGGCTGAAGCCATCCTGGAGCTCAAGCTGCGCCATCTGGCCAAGCTTGAGGAAATGAAAATCCGGGGCGAACAGGATGAACTGTCCGCTGAACGGGATGAGCTCCAGTCAATCCTGGGTTCCGAAGATCGCCTGCGTGAGCTGATCAAGAATGAGCTGCAAGCGGATGCCGAAACCTTTGGCGATGACCGACGCTCACCGATCGTCGAGCGTGAGGAGGCCCGGGCATTCAGCGAGGTGGATCTGGTTTCCAACGATCCTGTTACCGTCGTGTTGTCTGAAAAAGGCTGGGTTCGCGCCGCCAAAGGGCATGACATTGAGCCGGAAGGCCTGAGCTATAAAGCTGGCGACCGGTTCGCCCTGGCGGCCCGGGGACGGAACAACCAGCAGGCGATCTTCCTGGATTCTACCGGACGCGCCTATTCCTTGATGGCTCACAGTTTTCCCTCTGCCAGAGGCCAGGGCGAGCCGCTGACCGGGCGGATCAACCCGCCGTCCGGTGCCAGTTTTTCAGGTCTGTTGATGGGGGATCCGTCCCGCAAGGCCTTGTTGGTTACCGACGGTGGCTACGGGTTTGTGACATCGCTCAACGACATGATCAGCAAGAACCGCAATGGCAAGGCAGTCGTCAGTGTTCCCAAGGGGGCGAGGATCATGCCTCCGGTGACCATACCGACCACCGAGAAAACACTGTATCTCGGGGCGGTGTCCAACGAGGGCCGTATGCTGGTGTTCCCCCTGAGCGAACTGCCGGAACTGGCCAAGGGTAAGGGCAACAAGATCATCAGCATACCCTCCGCCCGGGTCCAGAACCGCGAAGAGTATGTGGTGGCCGTGGCGGTATTTGCCGAAGACGACCAGTTGGAGATTCGGGCTGGCAAGCGCAAGATGGGACTGCAGTTCAGTGACCTTGAACACTATCTTGGAGAGCGGGGCCGTCGTGGCCACAAGCTGCCCAGGGGACTGCAACGGGTTGATGGCATTGATGTGATTCCTTCCGCTGCCCGGGCGCAGGAAGAGGCAGGCTCTGATAGCGAGGGTACCGACAGTGAGTGAACTGGTACTGATTAACGTCTCCGGGCGCGACAAGCCCGGCCTGACGTCGGAAATCACCGGCATCATGGGGCGCTACGATGTCCGCATTCTGGATATTGGCCAGGCTGTCATCCACGATCATCTTACCTGGGGCATCCTGATCGAGATTCCGGATGAATCCAAATCCTCGCCCGTCATAAGGGATCTGCTGTTCCGGCTCCATGCCCTGGACCTGCAGGTCCGGTTTGCGCCAATCACGATAGAAGAATACCAGTCCTGGGCGGCCGCCCGGAATCGCGCCTGTTACATCGTGACCCTGCTGGCCCGTGATATTAAAGCCGAACAGATTGCCCGGGTTTCCGCCATTACCGCTCGCCACGGATTGAATATCGATAACATTTCACGGCTTTCCGCCAGGCCCTCGTTGAACGCCTCCGATAACCGAATCGCCTGTGTCGAATTTTCGGTGCGTGGCACGCCTTCGGATCTCGAGCAACTGCGCGCGGATTTCCTTCATATTGCCGGCGAAATGAATGTGGATATCGCCTTCCAGGAGGATTCCATTTTCCGCCGTAATCGTCGTCTGGTGGTCTTTGACATGGACTCCACGCTGATCGAAGCCGAGGTGATCGACGAGCTTGCCACGGAAGCCGGCGTGGGCGAACAGGTGGCGGAGATTACCGAGCGGGCCATGCAGGGCGAGCTGGATTTCAGTCAGAGTTTCGCCGAACGTCTCGCGCTTCTGAAGGGGCTGGATGAGTCGGTGCTCGAAGGCATCGCTTCCCGGCTACGAATGACCGAGGGGGCCGAGCACCTGATTCTCAGCCTGAAGGCGCTCGGTTATCGCACGGCCATACTGTCGGGTGGGTTCACCTACTTCGCCCGCCATCTGCAGCGCAAACTGGGTATCGATTACATCTACGCCAACGAGCTGGAGATTGAGGACGGCAAGGTGACCGGCCGGGTGTCCGGGCAGATCGTGGACGGCAAACGTAAAGCGGAGTTGCTGCTGGAGATCGCCGAGAAAGAGCACATCTCAAGGGAGCAGGTTATTGCGGTGGGTGATGGCGCCAACGACCTGCCCATGCTGAGCCAGGCCGGCCTGGGTGTGGCCTTCCGTGCCAAGCCCCTGGTGAAGGAATCTGCCCGTCACGCCATTTCGACCCTTGGGCTGGACGCAATCCTCTATCTGATTGGTTTCCGTGAGAGCGAAACCAACCAGAGTCTGGAAAACGCCGACTTCTGAGCCGTTCAGGCTCAGTTGTCGCCGAAGTCGTAGTTCATTTCGGGTACCGGCGCCTGCAGGTAGTAGCCCTGAATATAGTTCACGCCAGCCTGCCAGAGGGTGGCAAGAACGCCGGCATTTTCCACCAGCGGAATGATGGTGAGCTTGCCGTTGGACTGCAGGCTCTTGACCATTTCCTTGACCTGTTCCTTGGCCTCATCGTTCTTCTGGATTTCCTCCGTAAAGGAGCCATCGATTTTCACGTAGTCCGTATCGATGTGTTTGAGGGTGTTGAACGGATTGAGGGCGCAGCCGAACTGGGAAATGGACACCTTGCAGTGAAGCTCGTGGACCGCTTTGGTGAAGTCTTTCGCCTGCTTCATGTAATTGTTGGCATCCCCTTCCCGTATCTGGAAGATCAGGGAATCGCCTGGCAGGCGAGCGGCCTTCAGGGCCACACTCAGCCAGGGGGTGAAGGTTTTGTCCTGCAGGGTTTCAGCCGTCACATTGAGGAACAGGCGGGTATCATGACCCCGTGAACGATGGCTGGACAGCTGCTTGATGGTCTGCAGGATGACCCACCGGTCGATCTTGATCGCGGTGTCGCTCGGGCCCATCGGCGGCAGGAAGTCATAGGGTGAGACTTCCTCGTCGTCTTTGTCGAGCATGCGCACGAAGGCCTCGTAATGTTCCTCGCCTTCGCCGCGCAGGTTGATGATCGGCTGGAACAGGAGCCGGAAGCGGTTCTCTTCCAGGGCCTTCTGAATGGCTTCCACCGAATTGCTCTGATCCAGTGTTTCGAAGTCGGCGGGGTTATACACCACCACCCCATTGCCTTCGGCATGGCCCTCAAGCTTGCGCACTTCCGCCGAGGCGGTATGGGCCCGGGCCATAAGTTCCTCGGCCTTCGGCGAATTCTCGGTAATGGCGGCAACACCGATACTGACGGTCAGTTGGACCGTGCGGCCATTGATGTCGAACAGATGGTCTTCAACGGCTTTGCGGATGCGTTCGGCGTGTTCCGCCATAGTGCTTTCATCGCAGGGCTGGCACAGCAGGCTGAAGGCATCGTCGCTCAGCCGGGCCAGGGCAAGGTCGTCTCCGGCCTGCTCCTTGAGCAGGTTTGCCAGGTCGCCCAGTAGCAGGTCGGCGCCGGAAATGCCCACCTGGCCCTTCATGCTCATGAAGTTGTCCAGGGCAATGTAGGCCAGGGCGCCGGTCTCGTTCTTCCTGCCGGCATTGGCAATCGCTTCAGCAAGCGCATCCATCAGGTACTGACGGTTATAGAGACCGGTGAGAAGGTCCTGGCTGCTGATCTGGCGAAGCTTTTCTTCCAGTTCCGCATCACTGTGCTCCGGCTGCAGCACAATTTGCGTGCAGGCCTCGCCATCGTAGGTGGCCGCCGAGACCGACATGGTAACGTTCAGTTCGTGGTCGTCACTGCGTCGTGCCGTGCAGTTCATGGTCATGCCGTCTTCGCCCTTCTCGGCAAAGGACTTCATGAACTCCTTGTACTTCTCCTGGCTTTCGGGGGTGAGAGTGTCCAGCACAGGAACGCAGATAAGATCGTCGATATCATCGTACCCGAGGAACTCCATATAAGACTGGTTGGCATAAATGTGCATGCCGTCATTGATGTAGGCAATGGCGTCTTTGGAGCTTTCGAGAAGCAACTGGCAACGCTGTTCTGCGTCCCGGAGGTGGGATTCCAGAACCCGGCGCCTGCGGCGTTCATCCAGGGCTGCCAATTCCCGGTTAACCGTCAGAACCAGCAGATCCGTGTATTCGAAAGGCACCGTGTCCTGCGCCCCGGCCTTCATCATGCCAACGGTACGTTCACGGCTGTCCTCTTCCGTCATCAGGATAAACGGAATGTCCTTGTCCATCCGGCGGATCATCGTGAGGGCGTCGTCGGCCGAAAACTCCTGGTCCAGGTCGCGGGCCAGAAGAAGATCCCAGTTGCCGGCTTTCAGCGTCTCTTCCAGATCTTCTTCAGAGGTGATTCTGTGGGCCCGGGTGGCCTTGCCGGAATTACGGAGCAAGCTGACCAGCGATTCGGCATCGTTTTGCGATGGATCAAGAATCAGCAGGTGTACGGTCGCGTTCTTTTTCTGCATTCGAAGGGGGTCTCGTGATACACGGTACATTCACTAACGCTGAATGATGCAGGGGTTGCCGGTCAATAACAACCCTCTGCGAGGTTCCGGTGTCTCAGTTTGGCGACCTTAGAGAGATGGCCACAGCGAGTCGAATTCATCCTCGCTGGCTCCGGATGATGCGGACGGTGCACCAGCATTCAGCGTCGCAGCATTCTGCAACTTGAGTTCGAACTGGCTGATGCTGCCCGTGGAGGAAACCTTGCGCGACAGTTGGCCCTGATCTTCCCGGCCATCATGGAGCAGGGAGATGCGGCTGCCGGACTGGAACGGCAGGCGGGGCGTAATCAGTGTGGCGGATTGGTTGGCCACGCTGATTTCCGGCAACAGCAAACCCCTCAGGTACTCGCTGCTATTCCCCACTTTCTGGATCAGCCGCACACCGCAGGGCGAAGCGCTGGGTGCCAGCAGCTCAATGCCGACCTGGGTGCCCTGGTTCTTGATCTGGCGAATCCAGCGCACCACGGCCACGCTCCAGGGGTGGGTTCTCTGCTCCCGAACGCCCAATACTTCGCCGGCCTGCAATGAGGGGGGCACATTGCTCTCCCATGCAACGCAGTAGCCGCCCGGGCTGGTATTGATCAGCAGGGAATGGTGCGATTTCGGCCGGTTCCTGTCCGTCGACGGGGCCTGCGAGTTGCCATAGGAGCCCTTGAAGTTGATTGGTGTATCGCCAGAGTGGAGCCTCTCGTCACTGGGGGCGGCATCGTGGGCGCTGGACCAGGCATCCTGTTTCTGACGAGAAGACCGTATGAACAGGTTCTCTTCTTCATGATGGCCGTTGTCATTGCCATTGACGAATTCGGTAAAGGTTTTCTCGCCGGCGATGAAGTAGTGGGCGGCTGTCAGGCCGACGCAGACCTCGAGGGTCCCCTGGCTGGCGATGCGGTTGAAGTTTCGCTTGGCGAGAATGCCCAGGGCCTGGCTCAGGTGGGTAAGCAGGGTATCGCTTACCCTGGCCGGCACCCTCAGAGCGTGATCGGTTTCTTTATGCTCGCGGCGGGCATGGAGGGTTTCAGAGAGCATGGCAGAGAGATCCCGGGTGTCAAAGCCGAAGCTCTCATCCCCGGGCTGCTGCTCAAGCAGGCTGCGATAAAACGGGGGGTTGTCCCGCTCCATGTTGATCACGAACAGGCTGTCGTCACCAATATCCGGGCCACATCGGGTGTGGTCAGTCCAGGATTCAAACAGCTCGTAGACATGCAAAAGCTCGGCTTGCCGCAGCTGATTGGGGCGCGCGCAGCCCAGCAGGAGGATTCGCTTATAGGCGTCGGCGACCGAGCTGGCGCGACGATGCTGAAGCGTGTCGTCGTCCACCTGAATTACAGAGAGTTTGTTGCGATGCGCAAACCGGAACAGCCGGTGACACTCCAGCCAGCTCTGGGCGGGGCTTGGGCAATACAGCTGATGCGATCTCAGAATGGTGGCCGACAGCTCGGAAATGGCCCGATGCGTGGCTGTGGCTATCTGGCGACGATTCTTGTCCAGGCCGCCATTGTCGATAAACTCCAGGACGCACAGCTTGTAGCCGCCGGCCAGATGCAACTGAAGCGCCTGGGACAGGTTGGCGATCTTCCGTTGTTTTTCAGGAAGCGCCACGGCCAGGCCAAGGTAGTGCCGGGAGAGTTCATTACAGACGAAGTGAATCTTCTCCCGGACAAGTTCCAGGAACTGCATGCGCTGCTGGGGTGCCAGGAAAAGGTGATTCAACTCGATAATGGCATGGTAGAGCTGCCGTGATACCTCGCCGATATTGGCCATCGGCAACTGGTCGATCCAGACTCGGAACGCCTTGGGCGTCGTGTCACAGAAGGACAGGCTGGCCGTTTTCTGTTCGGGAACGCGGAGATCAGGTTTCAGGGTCTTACCTTCCATGAATGCATGCCAATATCTGGACAACAGGTGGTTTTCCGGGGTTGGCCCTGCCCGGCTGGGAGCTGCTGAATCTCCGCCGGCCTGTCAGGAAAACGCCGTAAGTACATATTTTTATCTGCAACGTTACTGGACTTTAAAGTAGCAAACCAGTTGTAAAAAGCGAGAAGATCATGAGTTGACAATCTTTGACAAGTGAATTTGGGCCGTTTTTTGCGGAGCCTGTCACGGGAACAGGTTGATCGGGGTCTTGCTTTCCTTGCCTGGATCTTCTCTCACAAGCTTCGGCACCAGGAATCCCGGCAATCGCGACAGCAGTTCTCGGACCAGGTTTCGTGCCTCTTCATCCGGCACATTGTAGTGGTGGGCACCTGCCACCGGGTCAAATGCGTGCAGGTAGTAGGGCAGCACGCCCGCCTCAAACAGAGTCTCGCTCAGTTCTTCAAGCACCGACGCCCGATCATTCACGCCCCTCAGGATAACGCTCTGGTTGAGCAGTGTTGCGCCTGCCGTCCGGAGATAGCCCAGGGCGCGGCGTGTGGCTGTGTCTATTTCCGCGGGGTGATTGACGTGCAGGACGATAATCACCTGAAGCGGCGTCGTCGAAAGCCACTTTAAAAGCTCGTTGCAGACCCGTTGTGGAATAACCACTGGCAGGCGTGTGTGCAGGCGCAGGCGACGGATGTGGGGGATGCCAGCAATTGCGGTTGCCCACTGGGCCAGCAGTCGGTCATTGACTGCCAGCGGGTCGCCGCCGCTAAAAATGACTTCGTTGATCTCCGGGCTGGCGCCCAGGGTTTCAATCACCCGCTGCCGGTCGTCCGGGTTCAGGCGTTGTTCGTCGTAGGGAAAGTGCCTGCGAAAACAGTAGCGGCAGTTTATCGCACACTGCCCCGTCACCATGAGTAGGGCGCGGCTTCGGTACTTGCGGATAAGCCCGGTGGTGGCAATGGCGCCCGATTCTTCCAGTGGATCGCTGACGAAACCCGGCGCGCGCGCGGTTTCCTCGGCAAGGGGAAGCACCTGCCTGAGCAGGGGGTCGGCCGGGTTGCCCTTTTCCATGCGCGCGAGAAACGGCTCGGGCACGCGAACCGGAAACAGGCGGTGACCTTGCCTTGCTGCTGTCAGCCACAATTCCTCGGGTAACTCCAGGCGACGGAGCAACTCTTCCGGCGACGTCACAGACTCCGACAGCAATTGCTGCCAGCTGCGATGCTCATGGTCGGAAAGGTGGGCTTCTATACGGGCGGGGGTTCGCTGTATCATATCGCCCTTCGAATTCTAAACAGTATTTTGTCAGGTGGACATTTCATGGCTTCATATTCTACCAACGAATTTCGCGGCGGTCTTAAGGTTTTGCTGGATGGCGACCCCTGCATCATTCTCGAGAACGAGTTTGTCAAACCCGGAAAGGGGCAGGCCTTCAACCGCGTAAAGCTGCGTAACCTCATGACCAACCGGGTCTGGGAGCGCACTTTCAAGTCCGGCGAAAGTCTGGAAGCCGCAGATGTCATTGATCAGGACATGGAATACCTCTATACCGACGGTGAATTCTGGCACTTCATGCTCACTGACGGCTCCTTCGAGCAGTATCCGGCGGATGCCAAGGCGGTTGGCGATGCCCTGAAGTGGCTGAAAGAGCAGGATGTCTACACCGTGACCCTCTACAACGGTTCGCCGCTGTCGGTAACGCCCCCCAATTTCGTCGAACTGGAAGTGGTTGATACCGACCCGGGCATGAAAGGCGACACCGCCCAGGGTGGCTCCAAGCCCGCGACTCTCTCAACCGGTGCTGTGGTCAACGTACCGCTGTTTATTACCATCGGTGAAGTCCTCAAGGTTGATACCCGCTCCGGCGAATACGTGAGCCGGGTGAAGAGCAGTTGATCCGGTCATGACCCGCGAACCTGTCTGGCAGCCCTCTGCCTCGCAGGCTGCCCTGAAGAGCCGCGCACAGCAACTGGCGTTTGTGCGCGGCTTTTTTGCGCACAGAGGGGTGCTGGAAGTGGAAACGCCGGTGCTGGGCCGGTGCGGCGTTACCGACGTCAATCTCGACGGCATTCATGCGCAGGTTGCTGCCGGTTCCCGGGCCGGGGGCTGGCTGCAGACGTCGCCCGAATACCACATGAAGCGCATGCTCGCGGCCGGTTGTGGATCCATCTATCAGGTGTCCAGGGTGTTCCGCA
>Ga0064014_10281_pt1 | contig 12148 bp, 16 predicted proteins | sample CrowatWCoCulture_2_FD_61584 | JGI IMG/M metagenome (GOLD analysis project Ga0064014, IMG submission 61584) | Marine cyanobacteria communities from the University of California, Santa Cruz, USA, analyzing cyanobacterial DNA methylation -... | ecosystem: Host-associated > Microbial > Bacteria >...
GCGCCGCCGTCTCCGAGCGGCCAACCGGCAACGGCCCGAATGTGCTGTTCGAACTGGTCGATGGCGCAGCCGTTTTGTGTCCAGTGACCTGAGTTATGCACGCGTGGCGCAAATTCGTTCACGATCAGCCCGGCGCGAGTGACGAAGAACTCGATCCCCACAACACCGACATAGTCGAGCGCGTTCAAGAGTTGGCCCGCTGCCAGAACAGCATCGGTGCGTTGGGATGAGCTAAGCGCTGCCGGGACCGTCGTTGTCCGCAGAATACCGTCAGAGTGAACATTCTCGCCGGGATCAAAGGCAGAGACGCGCCCGTCAAGGCCGCGTGCTGCGATCACCGAGACCTCGCGATCGAAATCGACAAAGCCTTCGAGAATTGCGGGCGCCCCTTTGAGTGACGCGAGGGCGCTGTTTTAGGTCGTCACCTTCTGCCAGCCTGACCTGACCTTTTCCGTCATAGCCCAGACGCCGTGTTTTGAGGATGCCGCGCCCACCAAAGTCAGACAGCGCGCCCGCGAGCGTTTCAACCGTGTCGATGTCACGATAGGGCGCGGTTTTCAGACCAAGACCGGTGAGAAAAGGCCTTCTCATCCAGCCGGTCTTGCGAGGTTGCGAGTGCATGGCGTCCCGGGCGGATTGGGGCGAGCGCTTCGATCGCATCGAGCGCTTCGGCGGGGACATTTTCGAATTCGTACGTGACGACATCGACCGACGCAGCAAAGTCTTGGATGGCATCTTCGTTGTCATAGCTGGCTGTTGTGACCTGCGCGGCGACGTCGCCAGCGGGGGGATTGGCACCGGGCTCAAAAATGTGGGTCTTGAGACCAAGGCGCGACGCCGCAACGGACAGCATGCGACCCAACTGACCACCGCCAAGAATGCCGATGGTTGCGCCCTGCGGCAGCGGTTCAATCATCGCTTGGCTCATCCGGGATCGAAGCCGAGAGCGCGTCGCGCCATGCATCAAGACGTTCTGCCAACGCGGCGTCTTCGACGGCCAGAATGGACGCCGCCATCAGCCCGGCATTGGCCGCGCCCGCGCCGCCGATCGCCATGGTCGCCACCGGAAACCCACGCGGCATCTGGACGATGGAATAGAGGCTATCGACACCTTTAAGCGCGCGACTTTCCACTGGAACACCAATCACGGGAAGGCGGGTTTTTGAGGCCATCATGCCAGGCAAGTGCGCGGCGCCGCCTGCACCTGCGATGATGACTTTCAAACCGCGGCCAGCGGCGGACTTACCGTATTCCCACAACCGATCCGGTGTGCGGTGCGCCGACACGATCTTTTTCTCATATAGGATTCCGAGAGCGTCGAGGATCTCGGCGCCTTCCCGCATCGTGGACCAGTCAGACTGACTGCCCATGATAATTCCGACCTGTGGCTTCACGTACCGCCCCTTCATGCCCCGCGAAAGAGCGCGCACTATAGCCAGATGCCGGGGTCAGGCAATGATATCCGGGGTCAGACGGTCTTCGAGGATCGAGATGCGGTCTTTGAGTTGCAGTTTTTGCTTTTTCAGCCGCCGAACGGTCAACGGATCGCCTGTCGACCGCTCTTCCAGCGCCCGAATCGCCTCATCAAGGTCGCGGTGCTCGCGCCGGAGCACTTCGAGCTTAACGCGAAGCACGTCTTCGGTCTGCATCTCTCCGGGCGTGTTGACGTTCACCTGGCGTCTCGCTGGCTGCCACTTACCCCCACAAGATAGCAATCAAAGACGCCCATGCAAACCATTCCGCCTCTTGTTCCGCTGCGGCAAACTCCCATATCGTATAAGAGCGGTCGCCGTAACGGGGCCGCATACACAGTCGCTTTGACGTAAGGACGTGTCATGACCAAACTGACCCTCGGTCGCACCCGTATCTTCTGGGATTTGACCAGCTAGAACGCCTTGTTGAACGGACGGCCAAGTCCGACAGCAACGGATACCCGCCCTACAACATTGAACAGACCAGCGAAAATGGCTTCCGCATCACGCTTGCGGTCGCGGGTTTTGCCGAAGACGATCTGTCGATCACGCTTGAAGACCGCCAATTGGTCATTCGCGGACGGCAGCGCGATGACGCCGCGGATCGCGTCTTTCTCCACCGTGGGATTGCTGCGCGGCAGTTTCAGCGCAGCTTTGTCCTTGCCGACGGCGTGGATGTTGCGGGCGCGAAGACAGAAAACGGTTTGCTGCATGTCGACCTGAGCCGCACGGTTCCGGACGCGGTCGTGCAGACCATCAAGATCAACAACAACTGAGACGGAGCAGGATTATGAACACACCATATGACTTTGACGCCCTTGCAGGCGATGACATTGTTTATGTCCGTGCTGTCGAGGTTTCGGACCTGCCCAAAGACGTGCAATTACAGGCGCAAGGGCTGGATCAGCTATTTGCGGTGCATGATGCCTCTGGCGAACGCCTCGCGCTGGTGAAGGATCGCAAGCTGGCCTTCATGCTGGCCCGCCAAAACGACCTTGCACCTGTGAACGTGCACTAAGACAAAAGACAACCGCCCAAATCAGGGTGATAGGGGGACACATGGCGCAAGCGCGGATCGGCGTGGTCGGACTGGGCACGATGGGGGCGGCGTTGGCGCTCAACATCGCGGATAATGGGTTTCAGACGGCTGTCTACAATCGCAACAGTACGGTGACGGCTGACTTCATGGCCAATGCCGGTGATCTGGCAGAGCGATTGACCCCAGCGGAGACGGTGGACGCGCTTGTGTCCAGTCTTGAACGCCCGCGCGCGGTTTTGGTGATGGTTACCGCCGGTGCGGCGGTGGATTCTGTGATCGAAGGTCTTTTGCCGCTCCTCGATGAGGGTGACCTCATCATCGACGGTGGCAATGCGGATTTCCATGACACGCGCCGGCGCGAGGCCGCTTTGGCCGAAAATGGCTTTAACTTCATCGGTATGGGTGTGTCTGGTGGAGAAGAGGGCGCGCGACACGGCCCCTCGATCATGGTCGGTGGCCCTGCGGCAAGTTATGAGCCCATTCGCGATGTGATCGAAGCCATCGCCGCCAAGTACAAAGACGCGCCTTGCGCGGCCCATCTGGGACCGGACGGTGCGGGCCATTTCGTCAAAACCGTGCATAACGGCATCGAATACGCCGATATGCAGTTGATCGCCGAGGTCTATGGCCTGTTGCGGCATGGCGACGGGCGCAGCCCGTCAGCTATTGGGCGGCTGTTTGAAGATTGGAACGGCGGTGTTTTGCAATCTTATCTGGTCGAGATCACGGGCAAGGTGCTTCAGGCCACGGACCCTGACACTGGCGCGCCAATGGTGGATGTCATCCTTGATAAAGCCGGCCAGAAGGGCACGGGGCGTTGGACACTGATCGAAGCGCTGAAGATGGGCCAAAGCCCCTCAACGATTGAGGCCGCGGTCGCGGCACGGTCGTGGTCGTCAGCAAAGAGCATTCGCGAACATGGCGAGCGCGTGTATCCAAGCGACGATCTGCATATGGGACCTGTTCTGGACAGCGATCTGGAAGAGGCGCTGCTGGCTGCGCGTATCATCGCTTATGCGCAGGGTTTGTCGCTTCTTGCGGCGGCGTCGGACGAATATGGCTGGGATCTGGATCTCGCCCAAGTGGCCGAGATCTGGCGCGCTGGGTGCATTATCCGCTCGGCCCTGCTTGATCCGATCGCGAAGGCCGTTCGGGATGGCCTGCCGGACGGGCAGTTGATCCTTGCGCCGAGTTTCGTGGACCGTCTGGCCCCGGCCATTCCGGCCCTGCGGCGCGCCGCGGCAGCGGCAATTGCGGGCGGACGTGCGATCCCTGCGATGACCGCCGCACTTGGATATTTCGACACGATGACGACCGCGCGCGGGACCACGGATCTTATTCAGGCGCAACGCGACTTCTTTGGCGCACATGGCTTTGAGCGGATCGACGGCGGTTCCGGGCACCACGGCCTGTGGGGAAGATGAGAAATAACACCCTATTTGCGCCGCTTTGCCCTGAGCGTTGGATCAGCCTGCGTCGGGTCTTCGGGCCAGGGGTGCTTGGGATACCGTCCGCGCATGTCCTTTCGTACATCGGCGTAGGATGACGTCCAGAACCCGGGCAGATCGGTTGTCGTCTGAAGCGGACGCCCGGCAGGCGACAGCAGCGTCAGCCTGAGCGGTGTGCCCCCAACGGTGGGGTGGCGCGTTTCTCCGAACACTTCTTGCAGGCGCAAGGATACCTCTGGCGGGTCGGAGGCGTAGTCGATCTCGATCTCGCGCCCCAGCGGCGTGCGATAGGATCGGGGCGCGATCCGTTCGACCGTTTGCTGTTGATCCCAATCGAGCATGGCGCGCAGCGCGGGCAGGGGATCGAGTGCATCCCAATCCGCCGCGCTGCGGGCGTTACCCAAATGCGGCATCAGCCAGTGCTCAAGCCCCGCCAAAAGGGCGGTATCGGACATGTCGGGGAGGTCAGGTTCGACCTGCCGGGCTGTGGTCACACGAGCGCGAAAGCGTTCGGCCCTTGACCCAAACCGAAGCCCCAACCGCCGCACACCTTCTATCATCGCCTGCGCAACTGCATCCTCGGGCGCATCGGGCCACGCACGGTCCTGCAACACAATCGCGCCCAGACGTTCTTGTTGGCGCGCCATGACTTTTCTGTCTCGCGTGTCCCATGCACAGGTGTCGCGCCAGATGATCTGGTCGGAAAACACCTCGCGCAGTTCGGCCTCACTGATTTCGATGGCTTGCCGAATGCGGGCGTCGCGCGGCTGGCCGTCGGTGTCAGTGACAACGATGAGGCGGGCATTTGCCAAACCATCGCCTGCGTCCATCGAGACACCCTTGCCGCCCGTCAAAACCCAGCGCGGCGTGACACCTTTGCGCCGGAGCCCGATGCGGTCGGGATAGGCAAGCGCGGCCATTTGTGGCTGCGTCAGGCCCGCATCCGGTCCCGCATGTGCTGCAAGGCGTTTGGCCTCATCACGAATGGATTTGAGCCCGTGCGCATCAGGCGCCTGACGCCGCCCCGCGACAGCATCGAGGCGTGGGATCAAATCCGAACCAGCTCCGCGCACGGGGTCGCGCGCCGATATCAGGGCGGCAAGCGGCGCCGCAGGTTTGCCTGCGCGTGCGAGCATATGTGCCAACCGCGGGTGGAGCGGTGTCTTTGCCAAAGTGCGACCATGCGGGGTGATGGCACCGCTGTCGTCCAAGGCCTCCAACCCGATGAGGAGGTCGCGTGCCTCGGCCATCGCGCCTGCGGGCGATTGCGTCAGAAGCGGCAGGTCGGCGGGATCGCGCACGCCCCACGCGGCCAGTTCCAGCGCAAAGCTGGCCAGATCCGCGATCTCGATTTCCGCAGGTGGGTGCGTGGGCGCGGCCCCCTCTTCGCCCTTTGTCCACATCCGGTAACAGACGCCTTCGGCCACACGTCCCGCCCGTCCGCGCCGTTGATCGGCCTCGGCCCTGGTGACGCGTTCGGTCACCAGCCGTGTCATGCCGGTGCCCGGGTCATAGCGCGCGCGCCGGGCCAAACCGCCATCCACGACAACGCGGATGTCCTCGATTGTCAGCGATGTTTCCGCAATCGCGGTGGTCAGAACAATCTTGCGCCGATTTGGATCAGGGCGAATTGCAGCGCGCTGGGCCGCGAAAGGCAAACCGCCGTGAAGCTCGTGCAAGGCGACGTCGCTGGGCAGACGCCCTTCCAAAGCGGCGGTGGTGCGCCGTATCTCGGCCTGCCCGGGCAAGAAGACCAAGACGCCGCCATCATGTGCGCCAAGCGCCTCGATCACCTGATCGGCGAGCTCGCGCTCGGGGCGCATGCGTTCGGCCAAAGGCTTATCCCGCCAGACGGTCCGGACGGGGAAGCTTTGGCCCTTGGACGTTAGCACCGGAGCGTGACCCATCAGTGCCGCAACAGGGCCCGCATCAAGCGTGGCTGACATGACAATCAGCTTGAGATCCTCGCGCAGGGCGGTCCGCGCTTCCAGCGCAAGCGCCAGTCCGAGGTCGGCATTGAGCGAACGTTCGTGGAATTCATCGAAGACCACCGCCCCGATCCCGTCTAGCGTTGGGTCGCTTTGCAACATGCGGGTCAGAATGCCTTCGGTCACCACCTCGATCCGAGTGGAACTGGAGACGCGCGTCTCTCCCCGCATGCGGTAACCCACCTTCGCGCCCACCTCTTGCCCGAGCGTCTGCGCCATGCGCTCCGCCGCGCCTCGCGCGGCAAGGCGTCTGGGTTCCAACATGATCAGCCGACCGTCGAAAGCCCCCGCCGCATGCAAAGCGAGCGGTACGCGGGTCGTCTTGCCCGCGCCCGGTGGGGCCTGAAGAACGACGCATCCCGCCTCGGCAACCGTCGCGCAGAGGTGGGGCAGGATGTCATCAATGGGCAGGCGATCGGTCATCTGGGGCGTTATCGCCGGACCATGCGCCCCCGTCCATATGTCGTGTTCATGTCAACACGTTTGGGGTGCCAGAGCCCGTTACCGGCCTCACCATAGCTCATTTTGAATGAAAACCGGCTGCCTTCCTCGGTCATTTCGCGCTCGGAATACCCGTCAATGCGGCGGTATTCGGCGTCGCAAACCAAAAAAGCCCCTTCGACCCGGGGCCCGGTCATGATGACCTGTGCCCGGCGCGTGCCGTCGAACAAAAAGCTGTTGAAGGTGCAGACCTCGTCCCGCGGCATATCCCGAAACAGAGCAAAGGCGGCGGTCATCACGTCGATTGCATCGCCTTGGGTCGCATAGTCGATTTTGGCTTTGTAGTTTGGGCGCGGAGGGTCATAGACCCGGCTGACCGGCACGCCACCCCGATACGTGATGCGCGAGCCGGAAACATCGCCGCTATAGGATCGGCTTTCTTCATAGCGGCTGGGCACATAGCGCCCGGCCCGTATGCTGCCTTGGGTCTTTGCAAAATAGGATATGCGCCGGATTGCGGCGACAATGCCCGAGGTCGTGACCTTGCCGGTCGTTGAGTAACGTCCGCCTTCTTCGACAGATGCAAAGGAAAACGTGGCACCACGAATGCCGCGGAGCGCGACATCATAGACCCCCTGTGAGCGCGTTGCCGCGCTAACGTGCGAAGTGATAAGTGTCAGGCCAAGGACCAAACCGATAAAACGCATATGTGTGCCTTTGCGATCTGCGCGGGAACCACTGGACAATGTAATGCCGTATCGGCACAACGTCTGGTCAAAGAGTCAATGCCGCCGGGCGTTTTGTCAGCGGTCAACCGCCGGTGGCGCGCCATGGATGTTACAGAGCTGGCCGAAAACGTGATCGCGGGCAATCGTCGTGCTCTGGCTCGGGCCATCACATTGATTGAGAGCGCGCGTGCCGATCACCGTGAGGATGCGGCGCAGTTGCTGTCCAAACTGGCTCAGACCGGGCGGCAGTCGCTGCGCATCGGGTTATCTGGGACGCCAGGCGTGGGAAAATCGACGTTTATCGAGGCGCTGGGCCTGCATCTGACCGGGCAGGGGCTGCGCGTGGCGGTTCTGGCCGTTGATCCGTCATCGGCACGTTCAGGCGGATCAATACTGGGCGACAAGACGCGGATGGAGCAGTTGTCGCGCGATCCCATGGCCTTTATCCGCCCCTCACCCAGCCAGACCGAATTGGGTGGTGTCGCGCGGCGGACGCGCGAGGCTGTCGCCGTTTGCGAAGGGGCAGGGTTTGATGTCGTGCTGGTCGAGACCGTCGGCGTTGGACAGTCCGAGACGTTGGTCGCAGGTATGGTCGATGTTTTTGGTTTGCTGCTGGCACCGGCGGGCGGTGATGAGCTTCAGGGTGTGAAGCGCGGGATCATGGAGACGGCGGACATCATTCTGGTCAACAAAGCTGACGGCGCGCTAGAGGCGACCGCGACCCGCACTTGCGCGGATTATGCCGGTGCGTTGCGTCTGTTGCGCAAGCGCCCTGAGGACCCGGAGGATTTCCCCAAAGCGATGCTGGTCTCTGCCATCACCGGAAAGGGGCTAGAGCAAGCTTGGTCGGAAATCACCGCGCTTGCGGAATGGCGGCGCGAGACGGGACATTGGGACCGTCGACGGGCAGAACAGGCACAAAGCTGGTTCGCAGAAGACGTCCGACGCGGACTTTTGGCGCGGCTTGACGCAGATGCTGCCACAAAAGCAGCGCTTGCAGCGCTCTCGGATGATGTCGCGTCAGGACGACTCCCGCCCAGTGTCGCCGCCCGCCAGTTACTTGATCAGATTTAGCGCCTCAGGGCTTGCCGCCGGTGCCACCTTGTTCCTTGAGCTTTGCGATAAGCTCATTACCGCGACGCTGCGCCTTGCGGTACCGAACTGCGGTCAAAAACGCCTCTTCCAGCGTTGTCGACGATGTTCCCAATGACTTTGCAATGGCATCGACGACCATCTCATCGCCGGTTTCCTCCGCGACTTCCAAGGCTGATTGTGCCAATTGGTCTGCGATTTCAGTGAGCATGTCCATCGGTGCGCCCTCGTTCTCTTGCCTGAAATGACGTATATCTAAGAACGCATGAGGTGCCACCTCAAACCCGCCATTTCGGTGCTTGACGCCCCGTGGCCACGGCATTAGACACCGCGAACGGATTCTCGGGCAGGGCCACCGCTCTGCCCTTTGTTGATTTACGCTGGGTGCTCTGCGCACTCTGCGCGCCGAAAACCGAAGGAAGAGACCATGTCGCGCCGCTGCGAACTGACCGGAAAAGGGCCAATGGTTGGCAACAATGTCAGCCACGCCAACAACAAGACCAAGCGCCGGTTCCTGCCGAACCTCAACGATGTCACGCTGACGTCGGATGTTCTGGGCCGTTCTTTCCGCCTGCGTATCTCTGCCGCTGCCCTGCGCACGGTGGATCACCGCGGTGGTCTGGACGCGTTCTTGGCCAAAGCCAAGGACGCTGACCTGTCCCCGAACGCGCTGAAAATCAAGAAAGACATCGCAAAGGCACAGGCAGCCGCCTAAGCCAGATTGCTGGTGAAAGTTTGGCGGCCCTGCCTTTTGGCGGGGCCGTTTTTTTGTGAATGGTGCTAGCCTCTGACCCCCTGCCAGATTACATCCTTTGTATGCTGTCTTTATTGCGCAATCTGACCCTGTCCGTGGCGATCCTTGCGATCGTCACCGTCGCGTTGTCGGTTGGTTATGCGCGGGGCCAGATGCCCGTCGCGGGCGAGATCGTGATTTGCCGGGGGCTTCACGTCGTCACCATCGATGTCGATGCCAATGGCGCACCTACTGAGGCGCGTCAGACTTGCCCGGATGCCCTTCTGCTGCTGGCAGCTCCGCATGCGGCGCCGCCATTGGTCGTGCCTGCGCCAGCAACCTTTGTGTCCGTTGCGGATATCCGCGTGGCGAACGATGCGCTGCTGTGGTCAGACCCCACGGTTCGCGCCCGTGCGCCCCCGGGTGTGGCCTGATCCAACGACCTGGCGTCTCGACGCCTCTTCACACAACCGATCTATCTGATGGAGCGCGACATGCGTTTTTCGACCCTATCTCTTGCCGCCGTTGTTGCGGCGCTTTCCTTGCCAGCATTTGCTGATGGTCTGATGATTTCCGACCCTTATGCCCGTGCTGCTTCGCCCACAGCCAAGGCTGGCGCGGCCTTCTTTGTCGTCACCAACGACAGCGATACGCCGGATCGCCTGATCGCGGCGCGCACAGATGTTGCCGCGCGTGTCGAGTTGCACACCCACATCGAAGACGGTGAGGGCGTGATGCGGATGATGGAAGTTGAAGATGGCATTGAGGTGCCTGCGGGTGGCGAAGCTGTTCTGAAACGCGGTGGTCAGCACGTGATGATGATGGGCCTGAACCAGTCACTTTTGCAGGGCGAGAGCATCGAGATCACGCTGACGTTCGAAAACGCCGGGGACATGGTTCTGACGGTTCCAATTGACAATGAGCGACTGGATATGAGCGGCCACGGTGACCACAGCGGGCACAACCATTCGAACTGATCCTGAAGGGCGTCATGCGCTGAGTATGGCGTCGACCCACGCAGGTACTGTCTCGGTCGCCGGCCCCAATATGACCTCGTCGAACGACCGTGCGACATCTGAGGGTTCGAGATTGATTTCCACGGCTCGCGCACCCGCTGCGCGGGCCCACTCGACGAAGCCCGCAGCAGGATAGACATTGCCGCTCGTCCCAATCGCGACAAAGGTCTCGCATTGGTCGAGCAGGTTTTCGATCCTGTCCATGTGATAGGGCATTTCTCCAAACCAGACGACGTCCGGTCGGGCCGTATGTTGGCCGCAAGCTGGGCAGGGGGTCGCTGTGGTCATCGCGGGAGGCGCCGCCCAGCGATGCCCGCAATTGGCGCACAGCGCCTGCATCAGCTCACCATGCATGTGGATGACGTTCGTCGATCCGGCCCGCTCATGAAGGTCGTCCACGTTTTGCGTGATCAATGTAGCGCGCCCGTTTAGTTTGACGAGCGCTTCATGTGCGGCATTCGGAACCGAAGTGAGCAGATTGGCGCGGCGCGCGTTGTAAAACTCATGCACTAAGGCCGGGTTGCGCGCATAACCCTGGGGCGTTGCAACCTCTCCGAGATCGTACTGGGTCCAAAGGCCGTCTTGGTCGCGAAACGTGCCAAGGCCACTTTCCGCGGACACGCCCGCGCCGGTCAGAATTACGAGGCTCATTCCGCTTGGCCTTCTCTTTGTCCGGGGCTCAGCCTAAGCTTCGGGTATGACGACACAACCCCGGATCCTGTTTGTTTGTCTCGGTAATATCTGCCGGTCTCCCACGGCAGAGGGCGTGGCACGCGCGCGCGCTTCCGAACGCGGGATGGATATGCATTTTGACGGTGCGGGAACGGGCGGCTGGCATGTGGGCGATGCGCCCTATGGTCCAGCGATTGAGGCTGCGGCGTACCGAGGTGTTGACCTTAGCACGTTGCGCGCACGGCAGGTCAGCAGTCAGGATTTTGAGGCGTTTGATCTGATTATCGCGATGGATCGGAACAATGCGTCCGACTTGGAGCCGCTCCGACCGCCCGGCAACACGACGCCCGTGCGACTGATGACAAGTTTTGCCCAAGGACTGCCCGCGGACGTGCCCGATCCGTATTACACCCGCGATTTCGACGGCGCGCTCGATCTTGTCGAAACCGCCGTTGACGGTTTGCTAGACCACCTTGCCAGTCAACCCGAATAATCAGGTTGTGCAGAACGCCTCTGCCGTCTGACCGAAGTTGCGGTAGCGCTTCCAGAATGCTTCGTCGCCGCGTCGATCAGATTGCCGGATCTCCTGCGCTTTGTGCGGGTCCTTAAAGAACGCCGCCGCGCGCTGCTGATCCTTGGTGGAGAGGGTCAGGTTCGCCGCGTCCTGAATACAGCCACAGACCGTACGGTTGGCCTGAGGTCGGTCAGAACGCAAACAAGCGCGCTCAATCGTCTCGGCATTCACCGGAGCGATATAGGGGACCGCGCTGACCACAATGATCGTCGTCGCCATGAGAATGGTTTTCATGCCATCTGCCCTTATGTGCCTCATCGGTGCTCATTGTTCGGCACCAGTTCGCTTATCATAGTAGAATCCGCAGGAATTGTTAACCTCAAATGCCTTGGATTTTCTTAACTTTGCCGCCTGCCTGTTGTGCGGGCCGGCAAAGAGTCAGAAGACAACGTTCATCATAACCATAGACACGATCAGGAACAGGATCGTCATGATCCCCCCGCTCTTCATGAAATCGGTCACCTTGTAACCCGCAGGACCCATGATCAGGGCGTTGACCTGATGGGTTGGGATGAGGAACGAGTTGGATGTAGATATTGCGACGGTGAGCGCGAATATCGCCGGATCACCGCCCGCGGCCACTGCGATTGAGACCGCCAAGGGTACAAGAAGGACCGTGGCGCCGACATTGGACATCACAAGCGTAAACGCGGTTGCCAGCACAGCGATCCCCGCTTGAAGCCCCCAGATCGGCCAGCCATCGAGAAGGGCGAGGATTTGCTGTGCGATCCATGCGGCGGTACCCGTGTTTTGCACGGCCTGTCCAAGCGGGATAAGGCTGGCCAAGAGAAAGACTGTGGACCAACTGACCGCTTCATAGGCTTCGTCTATCCGTAACACATTTGTCGCGATCATTCCGCCCGCTCCAACCAGAAGCGCGAGCGAGAGGCGCAAATCGGTAAACAGGATCAGCGAGACCGAGATCACAAAAACAAAAAGCGCCAG
>Ga0064014_10282_pt1 | contig 12115 bp, 10 predicted proteins | sample CrowatWCoCulture_2_FD_61584 | JGI IMG/M metagenome (GOLD analysis project Ga0064014, IMG submission 61584) | Marine cyanobacteria communities from the University of California, Santa Cruz, USA, analyzing cyanobacterial DNA methylation -... | ecosystem: Host-associated > Microbial > Bacteria >...
CATCGCCGTCGTTGTCGACGTGAATCTCATAGATGGCATCGTCGTCCAGATCGAAATAATTGGGACCGCCATAGGCGTCCTGCAGAGGCAGGTAATTGGCAATAAGGGTCACGAAATCCGCTCTGCCGGACTCGTAGCTCCGAAACATGTAGAAGTCGGTGCCGTCGACTTTCGGGATTTCGGTGATGAAGGGCGCTTCGCGGTGGCTCGAAGCCTGGACCAGACCGGTGGCGAGGCAGGTTCCAGCCACGGCGATAGCGAGGCTGGACCGTTTCAGAATTGTTTTCATGTCGCTTTCCTCTTTGTGTTTGGGTGCGTCGTAGGAAGGAACGAGTGGGCCCGTTGAAAAGTTGCAGTCGTTGGAAAAAAATCTTTTCGGCATAAGCGCAACTTCCGCCAGGCTGCCTGGAAGAGTTCAGCGATGTGCAGCGCGATAGCATCCTGCTCGCCTATTACCGGGGCTTCACTCACGATGAGTTGTCGGAAACCCTGAACTCGCCGGTAGGCACGGTGAAGAGCTGGATCCGAAGGGGACTCATGGCGTTGAAGAGGTGTCATGAACGAAGAAAAAAGCACTCGAACGCGTAGAGATTCTTGCCGCGGAATATGTTCAGGGCTCCCTCAAAGGCCTTGCCCGTCACCAGGCTCTACGAGCTCTGAGTGGGTGCTAATGGGTAGAGAGTAAGGTCAGGCACAGCTGCGCGTTCTGGATAAAGTGGCCGAACGCCGATAACTGCTCTTTTGAGGGCGTATAGGCCCCGGCTGCATTGTCGGCATAGAACAGGCCGATGAGGCGGCCGTTTGCCTTGATCGGGCCAATCAGTGCCGGTACTTTGCCGAGCCAGCGATCGTAGGGCACGCCTTCGGAGTTTGGTTTGGGTTCGTAGATGCTGCAGTGGGCGTGGGGCAGAAGCGAACCCAATGGTCCGGTGCCATCCCTGGAGATCACGAAGTGTTGACGCCATTCCTCGGTGCCGCGACCGCCGAGTTTTCGGGGCACCAGTTGGTTGCCGGTGCGGTCACTCATTAACAGAGCCACCCGCTGCATACCGATTGCCCGGTGGATACCCTCGATGACCAGCTGACATACTTCGTTGATGTCCGGTTTCTCTGCGAGGCACTGGCTCAATTCACGCAGGATTTCCAGCTGCAATTCCGGGTCCATGTCCGGGGCCTTTGCCCCGGTGTCACCGGGTTTGCCTTCCGCGCCCGGCATCATGGCGGTAACCTGTGGAATGCCCAGAGAGACCGCAACGCGAGTCGCTTCCGAGGCATTCACTTTCAGCTGGTCTCGAACCACGGCCGGGCTCTCACCGATGTCCTTGCCCAGGCGTTCCAGTACCTTATCCATGTCCGGACCGCTCCAGCCCTGCTCGGATAGTCGGGCCATATCCACGGAATTGCGCACAAGGCTGGAGGCCATGGAGTTGGCCTGCCCCGGCGAGACAACATCCTTGATAAAAGGCCCCAGGGACCAGGCATCCACAAGGCCTCGGGTGATTTCGGTAAAGGTTGAGTGCAGCACGGCCTTCTGGGCTTCAACTGGCGGCTCATCAAGCCGCAGGCGCTCTTCCAGTTCTGAGGCCTGATCGGTTTCGCAGGACCAGAAGGCCAGCTCGCCGATGTTCATCAGCAGCGCTCCGATAAACACCTCTTCAAGCGCGGTCTCGTTGCGTTTCGGCATCAGACACCGGGCCTGTACAGCGGCATGAATCGCCCGGGCCAGGCAGCGCAACAGGTGGGGACGGTCGTTCCGTTTCAGCAGGGTGTCGACAATCAGTGAGGAAATCGCCATGGATTTCACCGCGTCGAAGCCGATCAGGGTGATGGCCCGGCTGACGGTGCTGACCTGGGTCCGGGTCTGGTTGTAGAACACGGTATTGGACAGCCGCAGAACCTGGGAGGTGAGCTGGGCATCGTTGAGAATTACATTGGCCAGCTCGTTGACTGTGCTGTTCTGGCTGTCGGTCAGTTCGTTGATGCGCCGAAGCGTATTGGCCAGTACCGGCAGTTCGACCTTGCTGAGATAGGTTACCCATGCCTGGGTGGAGTTCATCCTTGAGGGCGTTGGTTGTTTTTCGTTGGTCACGTTGGTGAGTCCATGGGGCAGCGCGTCTCTGAAAGAGCTCCGGGGAAATGTAAGGTTCTTTTGTTATCCAAGTTTAGTTCACCGGGCTGTCCGGTGTCAGGTAACTGTTTGTGTAGGGATATCTACCCACACTGAGAATCATTCCGGAATTCGGGTTTGCCGACCGTTTGGGCTATAATCGCCGGTTTTAACGCTGCACCCACAAGGCGCTGACCGTGATTGTATTTGACCAGGTACAGAAGTCGTATCAGGTAGGCGGCCGGGCGATCCCCGCGCTGCATCCCACCGATATGACCATTGAAACCGGCGAGGTGTTCGGCATTGTTGGCCATTCGGGCGCCGGTAAATCGACGTTGGTGCGTCTGATCAACCTGCTGGAACCACCCACCGGCGGCCGGATTCTGATCGACGACGAGAACATCACCGACTACAACGCCGCCGAGCTTCGCGCTTTTCGCCGCAAAGTGGGAATGATCTTCCAGCACTTCAACCTGCTGTCGTCGAAGACCGTGGCGGACAACATTGCCTTCCCCATGAAGCTGGCCGGCACCTACTCGAAGACCGAGATCCGTGACCGCGTCGAAGAACTGCTGGCCCGGGTCAGCCTCACCGACCACGCCAACAAATACCCGTCGCAGCTCTCCGGCGGCCAGAAACAGCGAGTGGGCATTGCCCGCGCCCTGGCGTGTCGGCCTACGATCCTGCTCTGCGACGAAGCCACCAGCGCCCTGGACCCGCAAACCACCCAGTCGGTGCTGAAGCTGCTGGCCGACATCAACCGCGAACTGGGCCTGACCATCGTCCTGATCACCCATGAAATGGACGTGGTGCGCCGGGTCTGCGATCGCGTGGCTGTGATGGATGCTGGTGAAGTGGTCGAAATGGGCCCGGTCAGCGAGGTGTTCCTGCACCCGAAGCACCCGACCACCCGGGACTTCGTATTCGAAAGCGAGAGCATCGATCGGGACGAGCTGCAGGAAGACCTGAGCAAGGCCGACGGCCGGATCCTGCGCCTGACGTTCAAGGGCGAATCCACCTACAAGCCGCTGCTGGGCAGCGTCGCCCGGGAATCCGGCGTGGATTTCAGTATCCTCTCCGGCCGTATCGACCACATCAAAGACACGCCTTATGGCCAGCTGACCCTGTCACTGGTGGGCGGTGATCTCGAGGTCGCCATGCAGGCGCTGAAAGCCGCCGACGTTCACGTGGAGGTGCTGCGCTGATGGAAGCCCTGTTGAGCAATGTAGACTGGAGCGAAATTGGCTGGGCCAGCTGGGATACCCTGGTGATGGTGGGAATGTCCCTGCTGTTCAGCGTCCTGATCGGCCTGCCGATTGGTGTCCTCCTGTTCCTGTTCGGCAAGCGCCAGCTGCTGGAACAGCCGGTCGCCTATGCGGTGCTGTCGTTCGTGGTGAACGTGCTCCGTTCCGTGCCGTTCATCATCCTGCTGATCGTAATGATCCCCTTCACCGTAGTGCTGATTGGCACGTCCCTGGGCGTAGCCGGAGCGATTCCGCCTCTGGTGGCTGGCGGTGCCCCGTTCTTCGCCCGACTGGTGGAAACCTCCCTGCGGGAAGTGGACCGCGGCATCATTGAAGCGACCCAGGCCATGGGCGCCAGCGTTAAACAGATCATCTTCGGTGCTCTGTTACCGGAAGCGCTTCCGGGCATCATCGCCGGCATTACGGTTACTGCAATAACGCTGGTGTCCTATGCGGCCATGTCCGGAGTCATAGGTGGCGGCGGTCTCGGCGATCTGGCCATCCGCTTCGGCTATCAACGATTCCAGACCGACGTGATGGTCATTACCGTGGCCTTACTGGTCATCTTCGTACAGGTGCTGCAGATGGTCGGCGACCGTCTAGTTTTGTATTTCAGCAGAAAGTAGAAAGCTGGGTATAGGCTGGCGGGCGGTTGGAAACCCCTTCCGAAAACGTGGAGCGCCAGGGATGGCGCGACCGAGCCCTACATGGACGTATTCACGGGCGTTTTTCGGAAGGGGTTTCCGACCGACCGCGGGCCGTACTCCATAGCTGAGCCCAATTTATCCAAAGCGTTTAACAGGAGAACTCACTTATGAATCTGAAGAAAACACTCGCAGCACTGGCTGCTGCCGCCACTTTCTCCGGCGCCGTTGCTGCCGAAGAGCTCTCCGTAGCCGCAACCCCGGTTCCCCATGCCGAGATCCTGGAATTCGTGAAGCCACAGCTCGCCGAGCAGGGTGTAGAGCTGGACGTGAAGGTTTTCACTGATTACATCCAGCCGAACATTCAGGTGGACCAGAAGCGGATGGACGCCAACTTCTTCCAGCACCAGCCGTACCTGGACGAGTTTAACGATGGCCGTGGTACTGACCTTGTAACCGTAGCCGGTGTCCACGTGGAGCCGTTCGGGGCCTACTCCAGCAAAATTGAATCGCTGGACGCACTTGAAGACGGTGCGGTTGTCGCCATCCCTAACGACCCCACCAACGGAGGCCGTGCCCTGCTGCTGCTCCAGAAGGCGGGTCTGATCACCCTGAAGGACGAGAGCAAGATCACAGCGACACCCCGTGATATTGCCGATAACCCGAAAGACCTGGACTTCAAGGAACTGGAAGCAGCCACCCTGCCCCGTATCCTGAACCAGGTGGACCTGGCGCTGATCAACACCAACTATGCCCTGGAAGCCGGCCTGAACCCCTCTGAAGACGCGCTGGTGATTGAGGGCTCCGAGTCACCCTACGTGAACATTCTGGTTGCCCGTCCGGATAACAAGGACAGCGAAGCCATGCAGAAGCTGGCCGAGGCGCTGAAGTCTGATGCGGTTCGCGACTTCATCATGGAGAAGTATGAAGGTGCCGTCGTTCCGGCATTCTGATAACTGAAGTATCGGGGTCAGATGACAGCGTTCATCTGACCCCACGTCCACAAAAAAGGCCGGACAGCTGTTTAAGCTGCCCGGCCTTTTTATTTGGTCTGGAGGCTGGTGATCAGTCACCGCTCCAGTTGGCTTTCGGGTCCGGCGTCATCCGCAGGTAGGATTTCACCGCCTTGTAGCCCTTCGGGAAGCGCTGCTTGATTTCATCCTCATCCTGCAGGGACGGAACGATGACCACGTCACCGCCACGTTCCCAGTTGCCCGGTGTGGCGACCTTGTGTTCGTCGGTCAACTGCAGCGAATCGATTACCCGCAGAACTTCGTTGAAGTTCCGTCCGGTACTGGCCGGGTAGGTGATCATCAGCCGTACTTTCTTGTTCGGATCAATCACGAACAGAGAACGGACGGTAAGGCTGCTGTCGGCGTTGGGGTGGATCATGTCATACAGCTGCGACACCTTGCGGTCGTGGTCCGCGATGATCGGGAAGTTCACCGAGCAGCCCTGGGTTTCGTTGATGTCCTTGATCCAGTCGTGGTGGGAGTCGACCGGATCAACGCTCAGGGCAATGGCCTTGACGCCGCGTTTGGCGAACTCGTCCCTGAGCTTGGAAGTCAGGCCCAGTTCGGTGGTGCAGACCGGGGTGAAATCCGCCGGGTGCGAGAACAACACGCCCCAGTTGTCGCCCAGCCAGTCGTAAAACGAAATCTTCCCTTCACTGGAGTCCTGCTCAAAATCGGGTGCGGTATCTCCGAGACGTAAAGTCATCTGTACTCTCCTTCGATCATGGTAGTGACAATTTCGTTTGTTATTCCGGCCCGAAAACTGCCGGGTTGTGTTCTGAGTGTATACGACAATCCTTGGTGCCAGATGAGGCAATTACAAGGGGCTCACACCCCCAGTGCCTTCTCTTTGTCAAAGTGCTCCCGGGTGAGCTTGAACACAACCGGGCTCAGCATCAGCAGGGCAATCAGGTTTGGCAGCGCCATCATGGCATTCAGGGTATCCGCCACCAGCCAGACGAAGCCCAGATTGAGGGTGGCGCCCACCGGGATGGCAAGAATCCAGGCAATGCGGTACGGCACTATGGCCTTAACGCCGAACAGAAACTCGATACAGCGCTCCCCATAGAATGACCAACCGAGGATGGTGGTGAATGCAAATACTGCCAGGGCAATAGCTACAAGATAGTTGCCAACGCCGGGAAGCGCCTCCTGGAATGCCATGGACGTTAATGCCGCGCCGGATTCCCCTGAGGTCCAGGTGCCGGAGGTGATGATCACCAGGCCGGTGATGGTGCAGATGATAATGGTATCAATGAAGGTGCCGAGCATGGCCACCATGCCCTGGTTGATCGGGTTTCGGGTTTGTGCGGCGGCGTGGGCAATGGGGGCAGAGCCCAGGCCGGCTTCGTTGGAGAAGATGCCGCGGGCCACCCCGAAGCGGATCGCTGCCCAGACTGCCGCCCCGGCAAATCCGCCTTCGGCGGCGATGGGCTGAAAGCATGCTTGAGCACCAGGGCGAAGGCGGCGGGAATATCCGCCGCGTTGATAGCCAGCACCACCAGCCCGGCGATCAGATAGGAAACGGCCATCAATGGCACCAGGGCACTGGCAACATGGCCAATCCTTCGGATACCACCGATCAGGACCATGCCCACCAGAACCATGAGAACCAGGCCGGTTACCCAGTGCGGCAGTCCGAAATTGGTCTCCATGACATCGGCCACCGAGTTGGCCTGCACGGTGTTGCCGATGCCGAAGCCGGCAATGGCGGCAAAGACGGCGAACAGCACGCCAAGCCAGGCCCATTTGCGGCCCAGCCCGTTGCGGATGTAGTACATGGGGCCACCGACGTGATCACCGCGCTCGTCCACTTCCCGGTAACGCACTGCCAGAACCGCCTCCGAATATTTGGTGGCCATGCCCACCAGGGCCGTGAGCCACATCCAGAAGAGGGCCCCGGGGCCGCCCAGGAACACCGCCGTTGCAACGCCGGCAATGTTACCTGTGCCAACGGTGGCGGAAAGGGCCGTCATCAATGCCTGGAACGGCGGGATTTCGCCCTCGGATTCGGCACCGGCGGCAGTACGACCTTTCCACATCAGCCGGAAGCCTGCGCCCAGCTTCAGCACCGGCATCAGCTTGAGGCCGAGGCTGAGGAACAGCCCGACGCCCAGTATCAGTACCAGCATGGGTGGGCCCCAGACCAGTCCGTTTATCTGTCCTACGAATTCAGAAATAGCTTCCATGGGATCTCCCTCTGTATGCCATGGATTGGTTTGGATTTTTGACCCGGGTTGGGTATAACCGGCTGAGTTTAGTCAGATATTCGCCCGTGTAAACCGATGGTCCGGGAAAAGTGGTGGATTCGGGTGTGATTGCCTATGCTCATAGCAATGGCGACCATCCAACAAGGGGAGGGATTCTGCCCATGCGTTCACTGAAAGTCTCAGATGTCATGTGGAACCACATCGAGCCGATCCGTTGTGGCACGCAGCTCACCAAAGTGGTGAAGACGCTGCTCCACAACCATGTGACCGGCCTGCCGGTTGTTGATGATCAGCGTCATGTCATCGGTTTTATCTCGGAGCAGGACTGCATCCATGCCCTCCTGGTCAGCGGCTATCACCGCGAGGGCGACCCGCTCGTTGACGATGTCATGTTCCGGAAACCGGTCACTATTTCGGCAGAGATGTCCGTGGTGGATCTCGCCCAGAACCTCGGTGCGGGCAAGCCAAAGGTGTACCCTGTTGTGGATCACGGCAAACTGATTGGTATAGTCACGCGTACTGCGATCCTGGCCGAGCTGGCACGCACCGGTTTTGGTCTGGAGCCGCCAAAGCACGCCAGTGCCGAATACTGAAACACACTTTTCCAAAATTGAGGACACTATGGAACTCCTATCCACGAACGTCTGTTTCGAAGGCGAGCACCGCCGCTACCGGCATACCTCCGCTACCCTCGAATGCGACATGGAGTTTGCGGTGTATCTGCCGCCCGTGGCTGTGGGCTCCAGGCCGGGTAAAGTGCCGGTCCTCTACTGGCTGTCAGGGCTGACCTGCACCGACCAGAATTTCATGCAGAAAGCCGGTGCCCTGAAGCGCGCGGCGCAACTGGGCATGGCGATTGTGTGTCCTGATACCAGCCCACGTGGCGTGAACCTGCCGGGCGAGGACGACAGTTACGACTTTGGCTCCGGTGCCGGTTTCTACATCAATGCCACCGAGCAACCCTGGGCACCCCATTACCGGATGTACGACTATGTGGTGAAGGAATTGCCGCAGTTGATCGAGGACGAATTGCCGGTAACCGACAAGCGGTCTGTCAGTGGCCATTCCATGGGCGGCCACGGCGCCCTGATCTGCGCCCTGAAGAACCCGGGCCGCTATGCCTCGGTGTCTGCGTTCGCGCCCATTGCCAATCCCACTGAATGTCCCTGGGGCCAGAAAGCGTTCAAGGGGTATCTTGGGGACAATCCCCGCAGCTGGGAGGAATGGGATGCCACCCTGCTGATACCAACCGCCCGGGAGCGTTTACCGCTGTTGGTCGACCAGGGAACCGCGGATGAGTTTCTGGACAGCCAGCTTAACCCGGATGTTCTGGCGGATGCCTGTGAGAAATTCCACCATCACATCAACCTGCGCATGCATCGGGGCTATGACCACAGCTATTTCTTCATCGCCTCGTTTATAGATGATCACCTTGATCATCACGCCCAGGCGCTGGGTCTGTGAGCTGGGTTTACCAGAGAGAGTGACGGCAGTCAGGAGCGGAAGCCCCAGACCAGACTGAAGTCCATGGAGGGCATGATTTCCGGCTCTTCGAGAGACTGGATACCGAAGTCCGGCTCGCTGGTGTCCCGCTCGAAGGTGCCGGTGTAACGGTTGCCACGGGGGCCGAAAATGGCTTTTACAAAAGGCCCCCGGGCCCGCACCGGCCGGCGGGTAACCACGCCCACCTCGTTGTTTTCAAGGCGCACCAGAATGCCGGGCGGGAACTCGCCCAGAACCTGCAGCAGGGCCTTGGGTATGGCTGGGCGGAACTTGCCGTCGGCCAGGTTGGCAATCAGCTTGCGGGCGTTGGCCACGTTCATGCGCTGCCGGTAGGCCCGTTTAGTGATCATTGCCACGTAGCGCTCCGCCAGGGCCAGGATTTCCGCTTCCGGCCGTATTTCAGTGCCACTGAGCCCCTTGGGATAGCCGCTGCCGTCGGCCTGTTCATGATGCTGGGCGATGATAGTGAGCAGCAGCTTGTTGTCGATGCCCGCGGCCTTGAGGGCCTGAATGCTGCGTTGCGGGTGTTTGCGGATCACGCCCCGTTGCTCGTCGTTCAGGACCGTATTGGAGGCATTGAGCTTGTCGGCAATGGGCACCAGGGCAAGATTGGCGGTGAGGGCGGCAGCGGTGAGTACGGCAACCCGGTTGTCTTCCAGCCCGAACTGCCTGCCGATGAACTGGCACAGAATGGCGTAAAACAGGATTTGCTCGTGAATGACCGGCCCGATCGAGTAAAGATGGACCAGTGCCAGGCTGGCTTCCGGTGATTCGGTGCAGGTGCGCTCGATCATTCGGGCCAGTCCCAACAGGCGTTTCTGTGCCGAGGGGTCTGATTCGGTAATGGCGTTCAGGGTTGCTTCGAGGGAGTGCAGCAAATCCGGGTAGTCAGAAAATGGATTGCGCTCCCGGTTGTCCTCGAAGACCTCCTCCTGGGGGCGCTCGATCTTGCGGGGCTTGAACCGGCCCCGTTCGAACAGCTGTTCCAGCTGGGAATTGGTCTGAATCACATAGCCCTGGCGCAGAAGGACATTGCCGTCTGCATCATAGACGTTCCAGGGCAGAGGCCGGCCGATGGTTAGCGCGCCGGGGGCGATTCGGACAAGTTCGGTCAAAACAAAGTTTCCTGAATACTGCTTATAGTGGCGACAGTCTACCTCTGAATCCGGATTCAACTCCAGTTGAAGCAGCGGTTTACGTGATCGCTTTCATCAAGTCTGCATGGCAGTGTGATATTGAAAGGCCTGCTCAATCTGCTCACGAATCTGCTTGTCGTCCCAGGGCTTGGTCAGGAATTTATAGATTGCCCCTTCGTTGATGGCGTCGGTTACGGATTTCAGGTCGGTGTAGCCGGACAAAACAATGCGAACCGTGTCCGGATGGATGGCCTTAACCTGACTGAAAAATTCGGTACCGGACATCTCGGGCATTCGCTGGTCCGAGATAATGACCTGCACCTCGTTTTCGGCCAGTAGTTTGAAGGCTTCGCTGATGCTGGTGGTCGACAGAATCCGATAGCCATCCCGCCGGAACACCCGCGCCAATGCGCGCAGGATATTCTCTTCATCGTCGAGCAGTAACAGGGTTTTTCGCTCGTCGGCCTCGGTTTCCGGGCGCTTGCTCGGACTGGTTCCCTGGGTATTCATATAGCGTTTTAAATCATCAAGTGGCATTGGTCGGGCAAACACGAATCCCTGAAGGAGATCACACTGGTGCTTTCTCAGGAAGGCTGCGTGTGCTTCCGTTTCAACACCCTCGGCGACTACATCAAGGCCCAGGTGGTGTGCCATGGAGATGACCCCCTGGGTAATGGCAGCATCACTCCGGTCCTTGATGACATCCTGGATGAAGGAACGGTCGATCTTGATTTTGTTGGCTGGCATCAGTTTGATATAGCTTAGGCTCGAAAAGCCAGTCCCAAAGTCATCGATTGCTATACCGACGCCCAGTTCCCGCAGCTCCTTCAGGGTGCCGATTACCTGGTCGGTATCGTGAAGCACCGCCGATTCAACAATCTCGAGTTCCAGGGATTCCGGCTGCAGGCCCGAGGTGGCGAGGGCTTTCTGAACGGTTCTGATAAAACCTTCCTTGCGTACCTGCACCGGCGAGACGTTCACGGCTACCGAACACTCGGGAAACCCCGCCTGCTGCAGCCTGACCATGTCCCGGCAGGCTTTGTTGAGAACCTGCTCTCCAAGCGCAACAATCTGGCCGGTATCTTCGGCCAGCGGGATGAAATCGCCGGGTGATATCAGCCCCCGGGACGGATGCTCCCAGCGAACCAGTGCTTCAACAGACCGGGTATGCCCGGTTCGGGAATCGATCAGTGGTTGGTAATAGACCGTCAGGCCGTCATTCTCTATGGCCTCCTGAAGCTCGTTTCGCAGTTTCACACGGTAATTGGCAGACGTGTTCAACTCTTCCGAGAACCATTGATAGGTGTTGCGCCCGAGCTGCTTGGCACTGTACATGGCAAGATCGGCCTGCTGGATCAGCTCCATCGGGTTCTCGATCGACCCGTCAGTAACGGCGACGCCTAAACTGGCCGTCAGCCGAAGGCTCTCATTGTCCAGCTTGTAGGGCACGGAAAGTTCCGCCATCGCTTTCTCGACGATCATAATAATGTCGTTGGTATGCGCCAGATCCGGCAGGAGCAGGACAAATTCATCACCACTTATCCTCGCCACCGTATCGCCTGAACGGACCATGTTTCTCAGGCGGTTGGCGGCCTCGATAAGCACCTTGTCGCCGATCCGGTGGCCAAGGGAATCATTGATCAGTTTGAAACCGTCCAGATCGATGAAAATAACGCCGACACGTCTCCCGTAACGATGGGCAAGCTGGCATGACTGGATCAGACGGTCTTCCAGCAACGCCCTGTTGGGCAGACGGGTAAGAACGTCATGGCTGGTGTTGTAGGCAAGCTCGCTCTCGACGGACTTGCGCTCGGAGATGTCGTTCTGGATGCCGACGAAGTGGGTAATGTCACCGCCATCGCTGCGAATGGGAGAGAGATACAGATCGTTCCAGAATGGGGTGCCATCCTTGCGGTAATTTCGCAGGACAGCAGACACTTCGCGTCCTTCATGCAGAGCAGCCCGGATTTCCGAACGCGCCGACTCATTATCCGCATCCTTCTCGGTGCCCTGGAGAAATCGACAGTTCCGGCCCAGGGCTTCTTCACTGCTGTAGCCGGTTACCCGTTCAAAGGTCGGATTGACGTAAACGATGGGCATGTCGAACGCCTGTGCGTCACAGACCACGATGCCATTCGAGCTCGATTCAATGCATTGCTGAAGTAATCTGAGCCTCCGGTTATTGTTAATCTGTGCGGTCATGTCTGTCAGCATCCGCAGAATCAGATTGTGGTGGTTGATGATGATTTCTTCCGACA
>Ga0064014_10283_pt1 | contig 12013 bp, 10 predicted proteins | sample CrowatWCoCulture_2_FD_61584 | JGI IMG/M metagenome (GOLD analysis project Ga0064014, IMG submission 61584) | Marine cyanobacteria communities from the University of California, Santa Cruz, USA, analyzing cyanobacterial DNA methylation -... | ecosystem: Host-associated > Microbial > Bacteria >...
CACACGTCCTTTATTGTTGCGCGTGACGCGCTAAAACGAAACCTCGAAACAGCCAAGATAATTCGGGATACAAGACATGATTGACGCAGGCGATACCGCACCAGCCTTTACGCTGCCACGTGACGGAGACGGGACAGTGTCGCTGTCAGATTTCGCGGGCAAACCGGTTGTTCTCTATTTCTATCCGCGTGCTGACACGTCGGGCTGTACGAAGCAGGCTCTGGGCTTTACGGATCTTGCCGATGACTTTGCCGCGCTGGGCGTCACTGTATTGGGCGTGTCAAAGGACCCAATCGCAAAACTCGACAAGTTTCGCGACAAGTATGGGCTCGGCGTTATCCTGTTGTCCGATGCGGACGACGACGTTTGCGATGCCTACGGTGTCTGGAAAGAGAAAAGCATGTACGGCAAAACGTATATGGGGATCGAACGCTCGACCTTTCTGATCAATGGTGACGGAGAGATCGCGCAGGTGTGGCGCAAGGTCAAAGTGCCGGGACACGTGGACGCGGTACTCGACGCCGCAAAAGCCCTGTGACACTTCCACCGCTGCGGAGGCGGCGACGCAAGTCCTTACAACGCGAGACGGTCGGGAAAAAACAGCCCTATCCCGCGAGTATGCCAGGCAATGGTTTGCTGAACGCGACGCAGGCCGGTTTCCGACCGTTGGAACCGCGTCTCCTCCCCTGCATCCATCACGACCAGAAGAACCAGAGCTTGTTGACCCGCGGGATGTGCCAAAGCGCAAGCCCGGCACAATCGCGGGTCGCTTGGCCATCTTGCACGCCGTTGCACATATTGAACTTAACGCGGTTGATCTTCACTGGGACATCATCGCCCGGTTTTCGCATATCGACATGCCCCATAGTTTTTATGACGACTGGGTGCGCGCGGCGGATGAAGAATCGAAACATTTCAACCTGATATGCGACTGCCTTGAAGCGCAAGGTTCATTTTATGGCGCATTCCCCGCGCATGCCGGTATGTGGCGAGCCGCGGAAGATACGCGTGACGATCTGATCGGCCGGCTTGCCGTGATTCCGATGGTCTTGGAGGCCCGAGGTTTGGATGTCACGCCCGGGATGATCACGCTTTTTGAGAAGGCGGGTGATGATAAAGCGGTGAATGCACTGGAGATCATCTATAGCGAAGAGGTGTCTCATGTCGCCTATGGGTCAAAGTGGTTCCACTTCTTGTGCGGGCGCGAAAACACAGATCCACGCGACGTTTTTCACGAACTCGTCCGGCGATATTTCCACGGTCCGCTAAAGCCGCCGTTCAACGAAGAAAAACGCGCGGACGCCGGCATTCCACCAGACTTCTACTGGCCGTTGGCGGACGTGCCCGAAAAAACAGCAGAACAAACAGCGCCAGATAGGCGGTAGTCTGCCGATTTTGCTGGATTTTTGGTATCCACGCCGCGTTTCCAACCATTAGCATTGCAACAAAATTATGCGTTCGGTACCTCAATGCCACTGTGGCAGGTCACTCCCTGTCGCCAAAAAAAGTCTAACAGCACGGGACGACAGCGTGAGGCAGACAATCGGACGACGGGTGCATTTGCTGTTTGAGCGGATTTTTCCTGAGAAACGGCTATTTCTGCGCAGCGACACCGAAACTCGGTTCATTCGACTAAGATCTTCGACACAGCTCTTCGGCGCGATTGGCGTCGCGGCGGTGTTGAGTTGGACAATAATCGCCTCGGCAATCCTTCTGATGGATTCGCTCAGCGCTGGGAGCCTTCGCGAGCAGACCGCGCGTGAACAAACGCTCTACGAAGAACGCCTGAATGCAATTTCAGAAGAGCGTGACCTGCGCGCGGCCGAGGCCGTCGCAGCGCAGCAACGGTTTAACACAGCGCTAGAACAAGTTTCTGAGATGCAAACGCGGCTTCTCGCGTCGGAGGAGCGCCGTAAGGAACACGAAACCGGGATCAACGTGATCCAAGAGACGCTGCGCGCGTCACTCGTTGAACGGGACGCAGCCCGCGATGAAGCGGAACGGCTTCGCGCGCTTCTAGAACAGGATGAAGCCGCCGAACAGGCTGAACGGCTTTTGGTTGCGGACCTCACGGGGACGCTGGAAGTGATGTCCGATGCTCTGGCCGCAACTGCGGGTCAGCGCGACGCGGCCGCGCAACTCGCCCTTGCTGCGGCGCAAGACATTGAGAACATGGAGTTGGACCAACGGCTCGCCAACGAGCGGACGGATCGGATCTTTGATCAGATCGAAGACGCCGTCGCGGTTTCATTGACGCCGCTTGATGAAATGTTCCGCTCCGCCGGACTTCCGAGCGACGCCATCATCGAACAATTGCGCCGCACCTATTCAGGTCAAGGTGGCCCACTAACCCCGCTCACGCTTTCAACCAAGGGCGATGACCCTGCTGCTCCACAAAGCAGGCGTGCCAATGAAGTGCTCAAGCGTCTGGATGAACTGAACCTCTACCGGATCGCCGCAGAAAAGACGCCGTTCGCTGTTCCGGTTCAGTCTGCATTCCGTTTTACCAGCGGCTTTGGTCCGCGCTGGGGCCGGATGCACAATGGAACCGATTTTGCCTCTTCCTATGGCACACCAATCTATTCCACGGCGGACGGGGTCGTGACCCATGCCGGGTGGCTTTCCGGATACGGGCGACTGATCAAGATCCAGCATGAGTTTGGAATCGAGACGCGCTATGCCCATCTGGCAAAAATCCGGGTGAAAAAGGGGCAAAGGGTCTCGCGTGGAGAGCGGATCGGTGATATGGGAAATTCCGGACGCTCGACCGGCACTCACCTCCACTATGAAGTGCGGGAGAACGGAAAGCCCGTAAACCCGATGACCTATATCAAGGCAGCGAGAGATGTTTTCTAAAAGCAAGATCAACGACCCCGGAACGAAACCGGCGGAAACCGAAAAACCAAAGGCAGCAGAGATGAACCAACCCAAGACCACGACTGACTTCGCCCCGACCACGCCGAAGGCCAAGCCGCCAGCATCCGTGCTGTCACCGGACCTGACGGTGACCGGAAACCTGAAGACTTCGGGCGATATTCAGATCGAAGGTACTGTTGAGGGCGATATCCGCGCGCACCTGCTGACGGTGGGTGAAGGCGCGACCGTCAAGGGCGAATGTGTGGCCGATGACGTGGTCGTAAACGGTCGTATCGTTGGTCGTTTGCGCGGTCTGAAAGTCCGCCTGACGTCGACGGCACGTGTCGAAGGCGATATTATCCACAAGACAATCGCAATTGAATCCGGTGCGCATTTTGAAGGCTCGGTTCAGCGTCAGGAAGATCCGCTGAATTCTGGCTCCGGCGCAGCGCCAAAGGCTGCCGCAGCCTCCAAGCCGGCAGCAGCTGCAACCGGCAAATAAGCGACCTGATCAGATGATACGGAACGGGGCGTCGCAGAGGGTTGCGGCGCCCCGTTTTCGTTCCGCCTTTTGTGAGGAGGCTGCGCGACCCTACTTGCTTGCGGCAGCCATTCTCGCATCGGCGCTGGGTTTTATTGACGGGACGATCGTTTCCATCGCCCTGCCCGCAATTCGCGATAATCTGGGTGCCACACTGTCGCAGGCACAGTGAATCTCGAACGCCTACATGCTGTCTCTCTCGGCCCTTGTGCTGGTTGGTGGCGCTGTGGGCGGTCGTTTTGGCGTCGGACGCGTTTTTGCGGCGGGTATCGTGGTCTTCATGGTGGGATCGCTTGCTTGCGCACTGGCACCCACGGTGGAAAGCTTGATTGCCGCCCGCGCCGCAAAGGGTGTCGGGGCGGCCATCATGATCCCCGGATCGCTAGCACTGATTGCACGGACCTATCCAAAAGAAGAACGTGGGCGCGCCATTGGTATCTGGTCGGCAGCGTCAGCGCTGACGACTGCTATTGGACCGCTGATCGGTGGGGTGGCATTGACCTATGGCAGCGACGACATCTGGCGCTGGCTGTTCGCTGTGAACATCCCCTTAGGATTGATTGTGCTTGGGTTGCTTTTGTCACACGTTCGCCAGGATGACGCCGACCCGGCACGCGGATAAGACTATCCCGGTGCCGTACTCGCGAGCATTGCGCTCGGATGCGCAGCATACGCGCTGACCGAACCCTCTTCCGCGAGTTGGACGGCTCAGGCAGCTGTCGTGGCTTTCTGTGCCTTTTTGTGGTGGGAGGCGCGCTCCACGCATCCGATGGTCCCCCTGGTCCTTTTTCAAAACCGGGGGTTCGTTGCCGCAAATGCGATGACCTTCACCCTTTACTTCGCGTTGTCGGCGGTCTTGTTCTTTCTCCCCATGACGGTGATCGGTGGCTGGGGCCTGACCGAGATCACAGTCACACTCGGTTTTTTGCCGATGACAGTGTTCTTGGCGGGTCTTTCCACGCGGGCGGGCGCCTTGGCAGATCGTTTGAGGGCAGGCTTTATGATCGCAATGGGCGCATCAATCGTGGGCGTCGCACTCGCCCTTATGGCGATAACCATGTCTCTACGCACATTCTGGATGGCCACAGCGCCTGCCATGGGTCTTATGGGACTGGGTATGTCGCTGGTCGTGGCGCCGCTTTCGACGGCTGTCATGGGGTCCGTAGACGATCACGACACCGGAACAGCCTCCTGTATCAACAACGCTGTCAGCCGAATTGCAGGTCTCGTTGCGGTCGCCCTAATGGGAACGATCGCCGGAGCGGTCTATTCCCGATCAGGGGGAATGGCGAGCTTCGGCGTCACTTCCGATCTTCCCGGCCACGCACATGCAACGGATCGCGCGTTTCAGATCGTCGCAGGATCAACATCGGTGCTGGCGTTTGTGTCAGCGGTCATCGCTTGGATCGGCTTGCCCCGTTACGCAGGATCAACGGCCCGCCGATAGAGATGCCACGTCGCATGTCCAAGAACCGGCAATACCAGAAACAGCCCTAGAAAATAGGGAAGCATCCCAACGAAAAGCGCCGCCGCGATAAGAGCTGCCCAGGTCAGCATTACGAACAAATTTGACCGCACGACTTCGATGGATTTCAGCATAGCAGTGACGAAATCTATATCGCGGTCCAACAAAAGCGGCATACCAATCACGGTGATGGCGAAAATCAAAAACGCGGCCAGCGCACCGATTACGAATTCGACCGCCAGCATAGACAGCCCATTCGGCGTCAACAGGATTTCATACGAGGTCGACACATTGGTCATGGCAGACAACCCCATGAACAGGGCGAAAATCATGTGCGCGAGAAAGCTCCAGAACAAAAACACCATCAGGATGATCACCCCCATCCATGGCAGCTGACCGCTCCGGGCCTTGAGGACGACCGACAGGACCCCAGACCAGTCCAGGGGTTCGTTGGTTTCGATCCGGCGACTGACTTCGTAAAGACCGACGGCGGCAAAGGGTGCGATCAGCGGAAAACCAAGCGACAAAAAAAGTGTCAGGACGAATGTTCCAGCATTGAAATAGTCCAACAAAAGCCCGGCAAGCACATAGACAGCGCTAAAGAACAGCCCGAACTGCGGAGCCCGCCGAAAATCGGACCATCCGCGACGCAAAGCTTCGCCCAGATCGGACAGGGACAGGTCCGACTTAAGCGCCAGTGGCACAGCAGCTTCTGACATTTGGTCGCCTACTCCTCTGGCCATGTTCCGGCAGGATTTCAGCGATGCCTATGATCTGTGTCAATCGTCCGATTGCGCTTCGGCGCGGGATTTGCCTGCGACATCCATCGCCAGCGTTGCCGCCATAAACCCGTCGAGATCACCGTCAAGCACTCCAGAAGTGTCTGAGGTTTCATGCCCGGTGCGCAGATCTTTGACCATTTGATAGGGCTGCAAAACATATGACCGGATTTGGTTGCCCCAGCCCGCATCGCCCTTCGCCTCATGCGCCTCATTGATGGCAGCGTTACGGCGATCCAATTCCATTTGGTACAGCCGGGACTTCAGCGCTTTCATGGCGATATCACGGTTTTGGTGTTGGGACTTCTCCGAACTTGTCACGACAATGCCTGTGGGATTGTGGGTAATCCGAACCGCCGAATCCGTTGTGTTCACGTGCTGTCCACCGGCCCCAGACGACCGGTACGTATCAACCCGGATATCGGCTGGATTGACCTCGATTTCAATGTTGTCATCCACGACCGGATAGACCCAGACAGATGAGAACGACGTATGCCGTCGCGCTGCGCTGTCATAAGGCGAGATACGGACAAGTCGGTGAACGCCGGATTCCGACTTCAACCAGCCATACGCGTTTGGTCCTGAGATCTTGTAGGCTGCAGACTTGATGCCAGCCTCTTCGCCCGGGCTTTCTGACTGCAACTCAACCTTATAGCCATGCTGTTCAGCCCACCGGACGTACATGCGCGCCAACATTGACGCCCAATCGCAGCTTTCCGTGCCGCCCGCACCAGAATTGATCTCAAGAAATGTGTCGTTGCCGTCTGCTTCACCGTTGAGCAAAGCCTCAATCTCCGCCGCTGCGGATTTCTCAACCAGCGCCTTCAACGCCTCTTCGGCTTCGGAAACGACTTCGGCGTCGTCTTCCATTTCCCCAAGCTCTATGAGTTCGATATTGTCCGAGAGCTCTTGCCGCATCCCACTGTACCGGGCCATGGCATCGACAAGTGTTTGACGTTCGCGCATGAGCTTTTGTGCGCGTTCCGGATCATTCCAAAGATCCGGATCTTCCGTCATAGCATTGAATTCTTCAAGCCGATGCTCAGCTGTCTCCCAATCCATGCGCTGCGCAAGGAGGTCGAGAGATTTTTCAATGGCCGCGACGGCGTTTTCGGCTTCTGCGCGCATAAGGACTTCCGGTGATCGAGCTCAGACGCTGGTGATACCAACGCCGTCCAAGCTGGGCAAGATCAGTAGAGCCCGCCCGACGACAACGTCCCGAAGTCGGCCCGCTTTGGCACCACAACCTGTTCGCCAGTTGACGTTGTCACCACAGCATCCTGGCGTCCCAACTCTTCTGCCGTAAAGAGCGGCAGGTTTGCCCCCATCGCAAAACCACCGTCATAGGTCAGACCAAATACAGGCTCCGCACCCTTGCGGAAGAATTCGGCAACGACGTGCGGGCCTTGCGCATCCAAGGGCAACGGCGCACCTGTAAAGCGATCAATCTTGATGAATTCACCGCCCGGGGGAACTTCGAACGGACCGCCGCCATACTTCTCGACAGCTTCTTCCATAAACTGTTGGAACACCGGAGCGCAGGTATTGCCACCGTAGACACCAGACCCCAGCGAACGCGGTTGATCAAACCCGATATAGCAGCCAGCCACGATGTTTGACGTAAAGCCCACGAACCAGACATCCCGGCTGTCGTTGGTGGTACCCGTTTTGCCTGCCGCAGGGACGGGCAGATTGATCCGCGATGAGGCAGTCCCGCGTGTTACCACACCTTCAAGCATGGAGGTCAGCTGATAGGCCGTCACGGCGTCCATAACGCGTGTCCGGTTTGACGTGATCTCAGGGCTGAAGGTTGGGTTCAGAGACGCCAATTCACAGTTTTCACAGATACGCTGATCGTGGCGATAAATAGTGGACCCCCAGCGGTCCTGCACGCGGTCGACAAGCGTTGGCTCCACGCGCTCTCCACCGTTGGCGAACATTGCGTAGGCTGCAACGATCTTGTAAAGCGTCGTTTCCTCAGACCCTAGCGAGTTGGCGAGATAGGGTTGCATGTTGTCATAAACGCCAAACTCTTCGGCATAGGCCGCGATGGTGTCCATTCCGACCTCTTGCGCAAGGCGGACGGTCATAAGGTTTCGGCTGAATTCGATGCCGGTTCTAAGCGGCGTGGGGCCGTAGAATTTGTTCGACGCGTTTTGCGGGCGCCAGATCCCCGCGCCCGTGTCGATCTCAATCGGCGCATCGACGATGATGGATGCGGGCGAAAAGCCGCGATCCAGCGCCGCGGCGTAAACAAAGGGTTTGAATGATGACCCAGGCTGACGGGTCGCCTGCGTTGCCCTATTGAACACCGAGTCCTGATAGGAAAATCCACCTTGCATGGCGAGAACACGGCCTGTGTTCACGTCCATCGCCATAAAGCCACCCTGCACTTCCGGGATTTGGCGCAGCGATAGCACGACCGAGCCGTCGTCGGTTTCACCCTCAAGCCGGACATGCACTACATCGCCGACGCTCAGAATGTCCCCCGGTACCCGCGCACCACGCACCCATTCCACAGACGCGGCGTTCAGGTAATGGCCATCTTCGTCTTCATCAACGTCTTCAATGCCGACTCGCGCCAGCGAGTTGGATACCGATAGGACGACGGCAGGCTTCCATCCGGCAATATCGCGCGGAATATCTGCAGCTCCGAGTGCTTCCCGCCACTCGGTTTCCGAACCAAGACGCGCAGGGTCAACTTTGACCTCGGTTCCTTGCCAGTTTCCGCGGTCGCGGTCATACTTCTCCAGGGCCGCGCGCAAGGCATCTGCCGCAACGACCTGCAATTCCGGGTCTGCGGTGGCACGAATGGTCAGGCCACCGGCAAAAAACTCACCCTCGCCAAAATCCTGACTAAGCTGCCGACGGATCTCATCGGTAAAGTAGTCGCGCGGTGGAAGCTGCTGTTTGAAGCCTTCGTAGTCACCGTTCTGAACGGTCATCAAAGGCTTCTCGCGCTCGGTCGCGAAAGTCTCGCCATCGATATACCCGTTCTCGAACATCTCACGCAGAACGAAGTTTCGACGATCGGTCGCCCGTTCGATGGCGCGTACAGGGTGAAGCGTGCTGGGCGCCTTGGGCAATGCGGCGAGATACGCCGCCTCACCCGCGTTCAGTTCGGACAGGGATTTGTTGAAATAGGTCTGCGCGGCGGCAGTTACCCCATAAGAGTTCTGCCCGAGGAAGATCTCATTGAGATACAGCTCCAGAATCTTGTCTTTGGTCAGAGTGTTCTCAAGCCGAACCGACAGGATCAATTCCTTGATCTTGCGCTCTGCAGAGCGGTCTGACGACAACAGGAAGTTCTTCACAACCTGCTGTGGGATGGTCGACGCGCCTCGAATGGTTTCGCCACGTGTCGCAATCGCCTCATATCCGGCGGCGGCAATACCACGAAGGTCGAAGCCTTGATGCGTATAAAAGTTCTTGTCTTCTGCCGAAATAAAGGCGCCTTTGATCAGCTCCGGCACCTCTTCGATAGGCGTGTAGAGGCGGCGCTCCGTGGCGAATTCATCAACGATCTGGCCTTCAACCGAATAAATTCGGCTGATTGTGGCGGGTCGATACTGCGACAATTGCTCGTGATCAGGAAGATCGCGCCCATAGACATAGAAGATCGCGCCGACAGTCATTGCCCCCATAACAAGGCCAATTGTCACCAGCGAAAAGATCGCGCCGAAAAACGAAAGTACAAACCTTATCAAGGCCACACCCCACTGAACTGAGCCGCTTCTATATGTGTATCCCAAGCCGCGGTCAAAAGCACGTCGCGTCGCAACCGGCGGAGGGTTGCCAATGTCGCAGTTTCGCCCTTGCACCTTCTTCCCCGTCTGCCACAGGTGGGCGCATGTCTTCGCCGTCTGAAATCCTCCAAACTTACGAGACTGTCGCCGACCAATGGGATCGGAGGCGCGACAAGTCCCTGTTCGAACGCCGCCACCTTGATCGAATGCTTGGATATGCTCCGGGTCGGCGCATACTCGACCTCGGATGTGGCGCAGGTCGTCCGATCGCCAGATATCTCAACGACCGACGCGCGACGGTCACAGGGCTGGATGGTGCCCCGACGATGGCACGGAGATTTGCCGAGAATCTGCCCGATTGCGAAGTGATCGTAGGCGATATGCGGACGATGGCGCTCGGCCGGCAATTTGATGCGGTGCTGGCGTGGAATTCGTTTTTTCACCTGTCCCCAGACGATCAGCGCGCCATGTTTCCGGTGTTTGCAAACCATCTGGTCGCCCGAGGCATTCTGATGTTCACTGCGGGTCCGCGCGCGGGGCAGCCGATTGGTCAGGTCGAAGGACTTTCCGTGTATCACGCGAGCCTGTCTCCGTCAGAATACCGGGATCTCTTCGCAAAGAACGGGTTCGAAGAGATTTCCTTCACGCCAGAAGACCCAGACTGCAACGGCCATACGGTGTGGATGGCCCGGCGCACCGTCAGTTCCTGATCAGCGCGTCGCGGATCGCCGTCTCGTTCGCCCAAGCAACGATGGTGTCACGGATCGCATTTGCCATCGTTGAACGCCATTCGGGATCCGTCAGGTTTGCGCGATCTCGGTCGCTGGTCAAAAACCCAAGCTCGATCAGCACAGACGGAATATCGGGCGACTTGAGTACCGAAAACGCCGCCTCTCGCCGTGGCCGACCGGTTAGTGACAAATCACTGTTTTTTAACGACGCAACAAGCATGTCCGCAAACAGGTGGGATTTGGGGGTCGTTTCCCGGCGTGCAATCTCCATCAACACCAACGCAATCTCATCCTCTTGGCCAGAAAGGTCGACCCCGGCCAGAAGATCGTCGCGGTCGTGACGCTCGGCCAATGCCTGACTTGCCGCATCAGACGCTCTGTCCGCCAGCGTGTAAACCGTAGCTCCGCGCGCTTGTGCAGCACCCTCGGCCAACGAATCCGCGTGGAGCGAAACAAACAGGTCCGCCTCAACCTCATTGGCGATGGCAATGCGTCGCTCCAGCGGCACAAAGATATCGCCGTCCCGCGTCAACACCACTTCGAGTCCTGAACGCAGCAACGCTTCTTCCAACGCGCGCGCCATCAAAAGCATCAGGTCGACCTCACGTACGCCCGCGAACTCGGCCCCCGGATCGATACCTCCGTGGCCCGGATCCAGCACCACGCGAAGCGTGTCTTGTTGGCGCGGCGCAATCGCGGGAACCACGGCCCGCGGAAACTCCGCTTCAGGCGGTACGCCAGACCTCCGCGCAAACTCCGTGGCGTCTGCCTTGGCCAATCGAACGCGAATATTTGCCTGCCCCGTGTCCTCGACCCGTGTTAGCTCGGCTTCTTCCACCAGCGCCGGATCCGCCAACCCAAGTACAAGTCGAGACCAGCCAGGACGCAGCGCCCCGACACGAATATCATCAATCAAATCGGAGGATGACTCAGGTGCAGATGCCCAATCGATCTCGGAAAAGTCCATGACGACACGCGGTGGATTGTCGATTGTGAAAACACGCCACGGGACGGGCTGACTGATATGCAAATCAATTTCAACGCCGCCAGGAGCCGGACGGATCGCGGAACGCTCAATGTCCAAACGAGCCAACGCGTTGAAGTCCTGCGCGCAAACCGCTGCAGAGATTACAGTGAAGATGACAGCAATTGCTGCCCTGAGATATGCCAGACTGCTCATCGCCTCATTGGGTCGATTGTTTGGCGGTAGACTACGCCAAATTGGACCATGACGGAACCGCTAACGCGCGCCGTGTGTCTCAAAATACTGTTTGAGCCGCCTTAGACCTTCTTCGATGCGGTCGGTCGCCCCGGCATAGGACAGGCGTAAGGACCGGTGACCATCGATGGGATCAAAATCCAGCCCAGGCGTCACGGCCACATCAGCGCGATCAAGTATGTCACGGGCCAACGCGACACTGTTATCAGTGTATTCCGAAACATCGATGTAGACGTAAAATGCCCCGTCTGGTGAGGCGAACCGAGACAGACCTGCGTCTGGAAGCCTGGCAACGAGCAATTCCCGATTGCGTGCATAGACGTCGCGGTTGGCCTCAAGCTCCTCCTCACAGTCCATAGCCGCCAACGCAGCGAGTTGGCTCGCATGCGGTGCGCAGATGAACATATTTTGCTGAAGCCGTTCGATGGGACGAACCAGTTGGTCGGGCACAACCATCCACCCGACGCGCCAGCCCGTCATCGAATAGTATTTGGAAAACGAATTGATCACGACAACATCGTCTGAGATCTCAAGTGCAGACGTCGGCGGTGTTGCATAGTGCAACCCGTGGTAAATCTCGTCCGAGATAAAGGCGGCGCCGCGTGCTTGCGTGGCGTCAACCAGCGCGGTCATGTCTGCACGCGAAAGGACTGTACCAGACGGATTGGCAGGCGAC
>Ga0064014_10284_pt1 | contig 11950 bp, 17 predicted proteins | sample CrowatWCoCulture_2_FD_61584 | JGI IMG/M metagenome (GOLD analysis project Ga0064014, IMG submission 61584) | Marine cyanobacteria communities from the University of California, Santa Cruz, USA, analyzing cyanobacterial DNA methylation -... | ecosystem: Host-associated > Microbial > Bacteria >...
TCTGCGCGATGATTAGGGTCGCAAAGACTGCTGCGCGCGTGCTCATTGCAGATACGGTAACAGGGTCTCAGGGGCCACACCGATCGCAGTGAGTCCCGTATACGCGCCCCCGCGAATGATGTTGACGGGCCACTTGATGCCTTCCATCCAAAGGCCGTTCAGCACGGGTGCGGTATCGTCATCCTCTGCCGGGACAAACGTGATGTCGTTCAAACCTGCCCATTGCAAGCTGACCCACGATCTCAGCCCATGATAGCGATGGGTCACGAAAACCAGTGGCGCGCTGCTCTGTTCGCCAAGAATGTCCTTGGAATAAAGCGCATTGTGCAGTGTTGAACCGGATTGACCCTCTGCGCGCAAAAACTCTTCCGGAACGCCTGCGTTGCGGGCAGCGTCGGCCATCAATTCGCCCTTGATCGGGTGGCCTTTCTCGATATCGCCGCCGCCCGACATAATCAGAAGCGGCGGAGGTTGTCCCTCCGTGGCAAGCGCGCGCCATATCTCAATCCCGCGTTCTGTACGTGCGGTGGTTTGCGCATCCATTTCTCCAGCTGGCGTTGAGCCTGCGGATAGCACAATCACGGCGGCGGCTTGCGGCAGGTCAGGCGTCTGGTACCGCCACGCAAAAAACGCACTTCCCGCAAGCGTTAGTCCGTAGACCGCAATGGCCAAAGCAAGAAGGCGGCGTATCATGGGGTCTTGGATCTAATGCCGTCGGGAGTCTGGATCATTCCCACTCGATCGTACCGGGAGGCTTGGACGTAATGTCATACGTCACGCGGTTGATACCTGGAACTTCGTTGATGATCCGTGTTGCGGTTTCACCAAGAAACTCGTGGCTGAAGGGATAGTAATCGGCTGTCATGCCATCAACACTGGTGACCGCACGCAATGCACAGGCATAGTCATAAGTGCGTCCATCCCCCATCACGCCAACCGTACGCACCGGCAGGATCGCCACAAAAGCCTGCCAGATCTCGTCATAAAGACCGTGCTTCCGGATCTGGTCGATATAGACGGCATCCGCCAGACGGAGAATATCCAGCTTAGCTCGTGTGATCTCGCCCGGGCAGCGGATGGCCAGACCGGGGCCGGGGAAGGGGTGCCGCCCGATAAAACTTTGGGGAAGACCCAGTTCGCGCCCGAGCGCGCGAACCTCATCCTTGAACAACTCGCGCAGGGGCTCAACGAGCTTAAGCCCCATCTTTTCGGGCAGGCCGCCGACATTATGGTGCGATTTGATCGTTACAGACGGCCCGCCTGAGAATGATACGCTCTCGATCACATCAGGATACAGCGTGCCTTGGGCCAGATACTCGGCCCCGTCGATCTGGTTCGCATATTTCTGAAACACATCGATGAACAGCTTGCCGATGGTTTTGCGCTTTGTCTCAGGGTCGGACTGTCCCTCTAGCGCCCAAGAAAAAGCTCGCTCTCATCGGCGTGGATCAGCGGGATGTTATAGTTGTCGCGGAACATGCCAACGACTTCTTCTGCTTCGCCTTGGCGCAAGAGGCCGTGATCGACGAAAACACAGGTAAGCTGGTCACCAATAGCTTCGTGGATCAAAACCGCCGCCACCGAACTGTCGACACCGCCGGACAGGCCGCAGATCACCTTCTTGTCGCCAACCTGAGCGCGGATTTTGGCAATCGCCTCTTCGCGATAGGCACCCATGGTCCAATCGCCGGAAAAGCCAGCCATACGCACGAAGTTTTCATAGAGCTTGGCGCCCTTGGGCGTGTGGTGCACTTCGGGATGGAACTGCACGGCGTAGAACCGCCGCCCGGTATCTGCGGTGATCGCATAAGGCGCGTTGGGCGAAGTGCCAAATACTTCGAACCCGGGTGCAAGTGCGGCGACATGGTCGCCATGGCTCATCCAGACCTGTTCGTCGCCGTCAGCGAACCAGCCCTCCAGCAACTCCAGCGATCCCTCGGGTGTCACATAGGCACGCCCGAATTCCGCCGTGCCGCCCCCGCCTGAGATCTTGCCGCCTTCGACGCGACCACCCAGTTCCTGCATCATCACCTGCTGGCCATAGCAAATGCCAAGGATCGGGACGCCACGATTGAAAACGCTTGCAGGTGGGCGTGGAGAGCCGTCGCGCACAACGCTGTCTGGTCCGCCCGAAAATATGACCGCCTTCGGGTCAAATGCCTCAAGAAAGGCATCTGTCACCGCTTGATAGGGATGGATCTCGCAATAGACGTTCAATTCGCGCAGGCGCCGCGCGATAAGCTGCGTGACCTGGCTGCCGAAGTCGATGATCAGAAGACGCTCGTGGCGCTGTGCTTTACTCATGGGGGACGGAGTAATTGGCGGACCTCCGACACGCAAGGGGTCAGAGGTACTCAATCAATCCGTCTGGCAACAACCGATCTGCGCCAGTTCGGAAAGCCTCGGTTTCGCGCCATTCGGCACGGGACCGAAAAGACTGATCTTCAAGGATAAAGCTGTCCGCATCTGCCTGACCTGTGTTTTGGAAGTCGGCGCGATAAACAAAGACGATCTCATGCCCGTCCTTCCCACCGTGGGAGTAATGATTTTCCATCACGCCGATGCGCTGGGCTTGTGTGATCGTTGCGCCCAGTTCCTCGGTCATTTCTCGTCGCAGCGCGCTTTCCGCAGTTTCCCAAAATCAATGCCGCCACCCAATGGGCGCCAGCCCTTCACGGAGCCATCGTCATTCGTGACCGCCGCGACAAGCACGCGCGTGTCTCGGTAAAACAGCCCGATCACGATGGGGCGCATGAATTGGCGAGGGCGCCAATGGTGGGTCAAGGGATCGCTCGGCATGCGGAAAGCCTAAGCCAGCGGGTGCGCGAGGTACATATCGCGGCGCGCCATGTCGCTTTTTCCACCCATGCGCCGCTTCCAGTGCGCTGGGCGGCGGGCCTGAGCGTTAGAACGGCGCAACCAGCCCAAGAGGTGTTCCATGAGCGAAACAACAGCACGGCGTAGGTCCCGCGGCGGCGGTGGTGCCGCCCGACGCGCAGAGCGCACGGCCGTCCGCATCGAAGCGGCCCGGTTTATCGAGCGAAACATTCCAAACTTCGAAATCCTCAACGAAGAAGCGCTTGAGATCATCGAAGCCAATGCCGAAAGCGTGCTGGAAGAGATCGGTGTCAACTTTGTCGATAACCCTGCCGCGCTCGATCGCTGGCGCGAGGCCGGCGCGGATATCGAAGGGGAACGTGTTCGCATTCCTCGTGGGCTTGCGCGGCAACTTTGCCAAACGGCACCAGCGTCATTCACCCAACACGCACGCAACCCGGAGCGGTCGGTTGATATAGGCGGCAAAAGCCTCGTCCTCGCGCCGGTATACGGACCACCCTTCGTACGCGATCTCGAAGGCGGGCGGCGCTATGCGACGATGGAGGATTTCCGCAATTTCGTGAAGCTCGGGTACATGTCCAAATGGCTGCACCATTCCGGGGGAACGGTTTGCGAGCCAACAGATGTCGCCGTGAACAAACGTCACCTCGATATGCTTCACGCGCATATGACGCTGAGCGACAAACCATTCATGGGCTCCGTGACCGAGCCTGAGCGTGCTGCCGACAGCGTCGAGATGGCCAAAATTCTGTTTGGCGCGGATTTCGTCGACCAGAACACGGTCATGACGTCGCTTATCAACATCAACTCGCCCCTGACGTTTGACAGCGTCATGATGGGCGCGCTTGAGGAATATGCCTCGTCCGGTCAGGCGTGCATCGTCTCGCCCTTTATCGTTGGCGGTGCGATGGCCCCGGTCAGCGTTGCCGGGACATTGACGCAAGTGTTGGCCGAAGTTCTGGCCGGCGTGGCCTATTCCCAGCTGATCCGACCGGGTGCACCCGTAATCTTCGGTGCCTTCGTAACCTCGATCGATATGAATTCCGGTGCGCCCACGTTTGGCACGCCTGAGGCCGCGCAGATCACTTTGGGCGCTGGGCAATTGGCGCGACGGCTTGGGTTGCCGTACCGCTCGGCAGGGTCGTTCTGCGGATCAAAGCTTCCCGATGCGCAAGCGGCCTACGAGACGGCAAATTCGCTCAATATCGGTCTGTTGGCAGGCGTGAACTTCATGCTGCATTCCTGTGGCTGGCTCGAAGGCGGATTGGTCAGCAGCTATGAAAAGTTTGTCATGGATGCTGATCAACTTGGTATCCTGCACAAGATGGCCGAAGGCGTTGATATGAGCACGAATGGTCAGGCCATGGGTGCGATTGAAGAGGTAGGGCCGGGTGGGCATTATCTTGGCTGCGCTCATACACAGGCCAATTTTCAAACCGCGTTCTGGCGCAGTAGCGTCTTGGACTATAAGCCGTTTGAAACATGGGCCGATGAAGGTGCCCGCGACACCAGCGTTCTGGCCTCGGAAAAGGTCAAAAAGCTTCTTGGTGATTATCAGGCGCCGTCACTGGACCTCGGTATTGCCGAGGCCCTTTCGGAATACGTGGCAAAAAAGAAAGCTGCCGTGCCGGACGCCTTTACCTAGGTCTTGGCGTTGCGTGGCAGAAGCCGCGCTTCGGCCATGATGGCGACGAGAAGCTCGATATGGCGCTCAAAGCTATATTTTGCGCCAGCACCTTGGCGCGCATCCTCAAGCTGAGCTTCTTGATCGACGAGCCGTTCGAGAACGACTTCGCTTCCAGGAATTGAGTCGGTGCGCAGCAACCTGCGCAACATGGCAGATCTGTTGTAGGTCTCGACACCATGGCGCGCGGCGCGGATCAAAAGCTTTGGTCGGCGCAGCGCCGTTAAAACGTGTTCAATGTTCGACATATCCACAAGCCCCTTTGTGATATCCACTCAGGAATACACAACCTAAAGAGGAGTTGCGCGAATTGACGAGAGTCCGTTCGCAAGGTTTTTCATGGGTTTACGGGATTGCGCGAATGTTAGAAACGCTGATGTGTTAATTCTCTGGTAACGAATACAACTTTAGGTAGTTTATGCCCAGAAATATCCACAACACGGAGGGCAAATTGGATTGCGATGGGATGTGTCATGATGAGACGACGTGTTGGCCAGATTGGGTGCCCAAGGCCGCGCGCAACTATGTCCTGCACGACGAAGGGCAGGATCCCATCCGGGCCTTGGCGCGCGCGTCTGGGGCGCATGCGTCCACGATCCTCCGACAAATCCGCCGCATCGAAGCTTTGCGGGATGATCCGCTCTGTGATGCGGGCGTTCAGCGTCTTGCCCGGACCGCAGCTGCGGGCCTTGGAACTCACTCTGTTGCAGAAGGGATGACTTTGATGACCACCACGCTGGCCGAAGTGTTGCCATCGGATCTGGACATCGAACGCGAAGGGCGTCGCGTGCTGCGCCGTTTGAACGAGGCGGGGGCCTGTCTGGCCATAGCCAAGGACATGGACCGGGCGGTGATCGTGAAAGATGCCACGGACGGCCAGGCTATAAGGACGGCGGTGGTGGAGCGTCCGATTGCGGAGGCAATGGCGCTGCGGGATTGGATCAAGGGCGAGGCGAAGGGGCGGATACACCGGTACCACATAACTGCGCAGGGCCGAGCGGCGTTGCGGCGGATGATTGCCGCCGATGAGCAGGCGCGTGGTATGCCGGGGCAGGGCGATGGTCGCATTGCCGAAGCCCCAAGCGCCGCGCGGGAACGCGTTGCTGCAGCGCTGGAAGAGCTTGGTCCGGGATTGGGCGATGTCGTTCTGCGCTGTTGTTGCTTTCTGGAGGGCATGGAAGCGACGGAAAAGCATATGGGCTGGTCTGCACGGTCAGGGAAGATCGTCCTGCGCATCGCGCTTCAACGCCTGCGCCGGTTCTATGACAGTCAGGGAAGCTGGTCGCAGTTGATCGGATGACACGTCGCTGATCCTTTGGGTCTCCAGCATTCTGTTGACGATGCGCTGACAGAGAAAAAGACCGAAGGCGGGGTGCTGATAGTAGAGGCGTCCGAACGCTGCTTCGTCGATCCAAAGGATCTCACACGCACCAATGCAGCGCGCCGTCAGGGTTCGTCACGGGCGTTGCTGAAAAACGCGATTTCACCCAAAAGCTCACCTGACCCGACCGTGACGTCGATCTCCTCCAACAGCACCGCGCCGTTGGCGATGAAGTACAGATAGTCAGGCGGATCGCCTTTGCGGAACAGAATTTCGCCGCCCTTAAGATTGCGCCGCTTCATCAACGGTTTGAGCCAATCCATCTCAAGCTCCCCGGCGCGTGCGCGCCGAAGTCTCCGCGATTGGACGAGTAACTCGGTCAGGCGAAAGAGATTAAACGGAAGCAATACGACGTGCAGCAAAGCCACCGGCGTGAGTCCTTGGGTAACGCCGTAGATGATGAAGGCCACATTGGCCGCTATGGCCGAAAGGCGCAGCGGTAGCATGGTGCGCATCGAAAATGCGCTAAGCGTAAAGGCCGCAGCAACCCAGCCTGCAATTTCTCCCAGCATCAAATGCGCCCCGGGACAGTAAATGAAGATATTTCAGTCTATGGTTGTGAACATGCCCCGGATTTCGCAATGACTCCAGTCTACTGCATAGCGGCTATGTGCAGCAGCCAGTGCGCTTGGAACTTTTTGGTGATGGTTGTATACATGTACCGCGACAGCAGGAGCATCGCCATGGCCACGCGCGACCTTAAGATACCCGACCAGCGCCATCCAGAGAAGGCGCATCGGCGGGACAATTCTCAGCCCAAGAAACCCGATTGGATTCGCGTGAAGGCGCCGACCAGTGCCGGGTACAAGGCAACGCGCGAGGTAATTGAGACCAACAACCTGGTGACCGTGTGTCAGGAGGCGGGCTGTCCAAATGTTGGCGAATGCTGGAGCCAAGGGCACGCCACCATGATGATCATGGGCGATATCTGCACGCGCGGATGCACCTTCTGCAATGTGGCGACCGGTAAGCCGGACACACTCGACGTGTTTGAACCCGGCCGTGTTGCGCATGCGGTCGCGACCCTTGGTCTGAACCATGTCGTGATCACATCCGTGGACCGAGACGATCTGGCCGATGGCGGGGCGGAACACTTTGCCCAGACCATTCGGGCCATTCGTCACCGCTCGCCCGACACGACGATTGAAATTCTGACCCCGGATTTCCTAAAAAATCCGCCCGAAGTGCTGGAAACTGTGGTCGAAGCGCGACCCGACGTGTTCAACCACAACCTTGAAACGGTGCCGGGGTTGTATCCCGAGGTGCGCCCCGGGGCCCGATATTTCCATTCGCTGCGGTTGTTGCAGCGCGTCAAAGAGCTTGATCCCGCAATGTTCACCAAGTCGGGCATCATGGTTGGCTTGGGCGAAGATCGGCAGGGCGTCCATCAAGTCATGGATGACATGCGCGCAGCGGATGTGGATTTTCTGACGATCGGTCAGTATTTGCAGCCATCGCCGAAACACCATGCCGTGGACCGTTTTGTCGATCCCGATGAGTTTCGGGCCTATGAAAAGGCGGCTTATGGCAAGGGCTTTCTGATGGTGTCTTCAACCCCATTGACGCGGTCGAGCTATCACGCGGGCGATGACTTTGCGCAGCTTCGTGCGGCGCGTCTGGCAAAGCTTAGCGGCGCGTGAACTATTCCGCAGGTGGAAGCGCGGCTAGATAGGCCCCGATAGCCAACCTGTCAGCTTCGGTCAGCTCGGCCATGTTCTTGACGACGGACGTCATCAGGCCACCAACGCTATCGAAATCAGGGGTGAACCCGGTTTCAAGGTAATAGGCCACGTCTTCGACGGTCCAATCCAGTTGGGCAGGCGACAGACCAGGTATTGTGCCTCGCCCAGAAGGGTCGGGCGCACCGGCCATCCAACGTTCGGTTTCCAATCCACCGATGGCATTGCGCGGTGTGTGGCAGTCGCCGCAATGTGCCAGGGCCTCAACCAAATACCGTCCGCGTTCAACCTCGGGCGATTGCACGGCCGTAACCACAAACCCTTTGGGCTGCGCAACGGCCTTCCACAGGGCAAGACCACGCCGGATCGTAAAGGGGAACGAGACTTCGTGCGGTTGGTTGGGCACGTCGGAGGCGGGCAGGGTGTCCATGAACGCCTTGAGGTCCACGATATCCTGCATCTCCATGTTCGCGTAGGCGCCGTAGGGAAATGCTGGATAATAGTGGCGCCCGTCCGGCGACACCCCATTGACTAGTGCGGTGGCGAACTCCTGTGTGGTCCAACCGCCGATCCCGTGCGTGGTGTCTGTTGAGATGTTGGGGGCGATGAACGTGCCAAAGTCCGAGGGGAAACGATGCCCCCCGGGCAGGGTCAAACGATCGTCGCTATCAGGGGCGATGTGGCAACTGGCGCAGCCCGCGGCCCAATAAACGGCCTCACCTCGGATCGCATCACCCGTTAGGCCGTCAATTTCGCTTTCAGCGATGGGGCGACCACCACTCCAAAACCAGGCCGCCGCCCCAAGGGCGACGACCGCAATAAGCGCGACGGTCAGAAACCGCCGCATAGAGTCAGTTCGACGCGCGGTAACTGTCGTGACAGGCCGTGCAAGCCCCGCCAACGGCACCAAGTGCAGGGCCAAGCGCGGCCTGACCGTCGCCCGCGACGGCGGCCAATTCTGTTGCTGCAGCGTTCAACGCCATCGCCTTTGCGACGACATCATCGAAGTTCTCCCAGATTGCTGGCAATGCGCGGGTGCCGTCGACCGAGGCATTGTCGCTTCCGGGAGGCCAACTGAAACGGGCTTCAAGCGTTGTGAGCGCAACAAGGTTGTTTGCAGCGGCTTGCGCAGTTTCTGCATCATATTCGATGTTGCCACGGGCCATGCCGCCAAGCTGGACGAGCATAAGCTGATAGTTTTGGAAAATGCCCTGGCGCGCTGCGATGGCGTTTCGCGTCATACGATCCTGGGCAAGAGCGCCCAATGGCGCGACAATGAGGCCGGCGAGGGCAAGGGCTGATAGGGTGCGGGATATCGGCATTTAAAACTCCGAATGTCTGGCTATGTTGATAGACGAGTGTCTATCTGGTGTGACTATGCCACAGGGGTGCGACATTCTGTCAACACTAGTTCGTGAAGTGGGCAGATCAAATTCGTCCGCGTGGCGTGGAATTGGGCGTCAGCCAATCGGGCCAGCCGAAAAAAAAACTCAATTCCGAAAAGGAAGAGGCACAGCAGAATGATTGCAAATATGAGCTTTACCCGCCCGTCAGATGGTGGGGTGCGCGCCCATTGCGACATGCGCATCAACTGGCGATGGGGAAATCGCATGCGCTAGTCGGTGAACCGCACTTTGCCGATGAAGGGCAGGTTGCGGTTACGTTGCGCAAAATCGATGCCATAGCCCACGACAAATTCATCCGGGATCTCAAACCCGGTCCAGGTTGCTTTCACCTCGACTTCGCGACGCGACGGTTTGTCGAGCAGGGCAATGGTTTCAAGCCGCCGCGGCTCACGCGATTTCAGAAGGGACACGACGTGAGACAGCGTGAATCCAGTGTCGACGATGTCTTCGACCACTAGCACATCACGGCCACCAATTTCGCCGCGTAAGTCCTTGAGAATTCGCACTTCCCGGCTTGATTCCATCCCATCGCCGTATGACGAGGCCTCAAGGAAGTCGACCTCGACGTTCAGGTTCAGCTCGCGCACCAGATCGCCGATGAACACAAACGATCCTCGCAATAGACCAACCACGATCAGTTTGTCAGTCCCCGCAAACGCAGTCTCAATTTCGCTTGCCAGATCTTCGACGCGCGCCGCGATCGTCTTGGCTGAGATCATTTGATCGATGACATAAGGCCGGGTCACTTGGCCGCTCCCTCTTGAATTCGTCGTCTGTTTCTACGACATCCCCCGCGAAAGTCACGGACGAAGCAGACGATGCCGACCCACTCAGAAACCAAACGGCTCCCTTATACGCCGGAGCAGATGTATGACCTTGTGGCCGACGTGGCCCGGTACCCGCAGTTTTTGCCATGGTGTGCTGCGGCGCGCATTCGTTCGACCCGCCCAGACGGACCGGCAACCGTGATGGAGGCCGACCTTGTGATTTCGTTCAAAGTGTTCCGCGAACGCTTTGGCAGCCGCGTGACACTTTGGCCGGAGGATATGAAGATCGACACGGAATACCTCGACGGGCCATTTAAATATCTCAAGTCGAACTGGAGTTTTGTCGAGGCTGAAGGCGGAACCGACGTCAGCTTTTTTGTCGATTTCGAGTTTCGCAATGCGATCCTGCAGGGTGTGATCGGCCTTGTCTTCAACGATGCCATGCAGCGTGTGGTGCGCGCCTTTGAACGGCGCGCGCAAGAGCTTTACGGTTGAAGCGCGGAAATTAGCATTTCCAGTGCGTGATCAACGGTTTGGCGGCGAACGTTCGCGCGCCCGATTTCGCCGAACTCAATCGCCTCAACCCGCGTTGGATGGCCCATCTGAGCCAAGCCAAAGCATACCAGCCCTTCGGGTTTGAACTCAGACCCGCCAGGTCCTGCGATCCCCGTGACCGAGACCGCCAGTGTCGCGTCAGACCGTTCAAGCGCGCCATCAGCCATCTCTTGCGCAACCTCAACGCTGACCGCACCGACGCGGTTAAGCGTGTCGGGATCGACGCCCAGCATGTGCACTTTCGCGCCGTTGGAATAGGTGACGAAGCCCCGGTCGAATACCGCTGAAGAGCCTGCGACATCCGTGATTGCACCAGCGATCAGGCCACCGGTGCAGCTTTCGGCGGTTGCAATCATCGCGCCGCGCGACTTGGCAAGTTCCATAAGCGTCTCGGCTGCGGTTACCATCCGCGCAGATGGGCGACTGCGGCGATGCCGATCACCAGAACAGCGGCAAGTGCGCCGGCAAACACATCGTCAAGCATTACCCCCATGGGTCCTCCGCGCCGGTCCGCCCAGCCGATGGGCCCCGGTTTGGCGATGTCGAGGATGCGGAACGCAAAGAAGGCCGTGATGATGCCCGGCCACAGTGCTGTGAAAGGCACACCTGCAGACTGCGCGCCGTAAGAGATTGGCAGAAGCGCAACCCACATGCCCACGACCTCGTCAATGACGACCTCGCTCGGGTCCTCTTCCAAGACTTCTTCGACGTAGCGTTCGATGATCTTGATGCCGGCAAACATCAGGATGATCGTGGCAAAGATCAGTCCCTGAAACCCTGCGACCTGGTGCACACCCCACGCCGCAGGGATCGCGGCGAGTGAGCCCCATGTGCCTGGGCCGGGCTTAACCATGCCAATCAGCCCGAAGGTGGCTAGGACGCGGATCATGACTTCACCAGGGTCGCTGTGGCGATAGCTGCGATGCCTTCCTCGCGACCTGTAAAACCCAGTCGTTCAGACGTCGTCGCCTTGACCGACATACGGTCCTTTTCGATACCCATGATACTTGCCATTGTCTCAATCATCCTTTCCGCATGCGGCCCGATCTTTGGGAATTCGCATACGAGTGTGCAGTCTACGTTACTGATCGTGAACCCTTTTTGTGTCACCAGTTGGGCTGCATGCGACAAAAAGATATGGCTCGCCGCCCCCTTCCACTGTGGGTCGCTCGGTGGGAAGTGTCGTCCGATATCGCCTTCGGCAAGCGCACCATAAAGCGCGTCCGTGACTGCATGCATGCCGACATCAGCATCCGAATGGCCCTGCAGCGCACGGGTGTGCGGTACCTCGACCCCGCAAAGCCAAACCGACGTGCCCGGTCCAAAGCGGTGCACGTCATAGCCATTGCCCAGTCTTACATCCATTGCAGTATCCATTAGCTTTGCGGCGCGTTCAAAGTCCGCCTCAGTGGTGATCTTGAGATTTCTTTCGTCCCCGGGAACGATTTTCACGTCCACTCCGGCACGGCGCGCAATTTCCACGTCATCTGCGGCAGGTGCATCGTTTTCGCGATGTGCGGTGAGAATAGAGGCGAAATCAAAACCTTGAGGGGTTTGGGCCGAAAAAGCCCCGTGCGGTCGGCAGTGCCAGTGACGTGATCGCCATCACCCTTCCATAAGGCATCGGTTACAGCCAAGGC
>Ga0064014_10286_pt1 | contig 11739 bp, 12 predicted proteins | sample CrowatWCoCulture_2_FD_61584 | JGI IMG/M metagenome (GOLD analysis project Ga0064014, IMG submission 61584) | Marine cyanobacteria communities from the University of California, Santa Cruz, USA, analyzing cyanobacterial DNA methylation -... | ecosystem: Host-associated > Microbial > Bacteria >...
CTACGTCCGCGCGCACGCGCAATGGGATCATAAACCATGTCGACATGACGATCACGCAAGAGGTCGGGGCCAGACACCTCAATTCAATGATGCTCAGCAACACCGTCGCGTCGCTTGGCTTGATGACCCACACAAGCAATCGCGTGTACCGCGACAGGTCAGTGTTCTCCATCCTCGGGCGCAAAGCCCACCCGCCTGCGCGGACAGGATGCGATGGTCGTTAAGACCCACTATCCCCGCTGAGCCTCATCCACAGAACTTACCGTCTCCACACAACTCACAGGACACCAGACATGCTTCGTTCCCCCCTGATCGCAACACCTGTCGCCCTAATGGCTGCCGCCACGCATGCCGCGCCGGGCGATCTCTTCGACTGCACATACAAAGTCGCAAAGACTGAGTGGCTTCCCGAACGTATTCTGGTTTTCGTCGAAGACGGCGGCAATCGGGCCCAAGTGATCGACCCATTGATCCAGTCCACCACCGGCGATTGGAAGGACGCCAAGGTGTCTGAAGTCACGGGCAAAAAAACCGCGCTGAACTGGACCGTGCTGGTCTCGTCCGGTGGGGACAATGCGCGCTTCTCGTTCCGGTGGGCCGGTTTTGAGAATGGAAAATCAACGATCTCGTCCAAGGCAATCGGCTATACCAATCAGGATAACGCCCGCGGAACCTGCTCCAAACGTCGCGCAGATCAATAGGGCAAAACCACGCTGGGCGGCGCGCTACATGACGCACGCCGACGTCGGCCGCGACCTCCCCTTCGCGATAGAAAAGGCCCCGGAACACCGGGGGCCTGTCGCGTTAGAGATGGGGCTTTGCAGTGTTCAATGAGGTGCCAGAGCCCGTTAGCGGGCCCTCAGCGCAAAGAACGCTTATGCGCGAGGCTCGATTGACCGGGTCGCGGACGAAGCTGACCTTTGTTCTGCTGTCAATCGAACTTCAGTCCGCACCATTTTGCAAATCGTATCCAGAGCCACAAAACTGGCAAAAGCAAGATCAGTCCCAACCTTCCTTCTTTGGATGTGTCGCCTGGGATCAGCGCGGATGCGATAGCGATACCTGCCAACGCAACAAGAAGTGTCAACGCTATCAATATGATTACACCGAGCAATATTAGCACTGGTCGCGGTTTCACAGTCGTACTTTCGAAGGATATTCAAATATATCTAAGGTAGAACTGCATGCCTCAGCGCTAGATTTCAAGATTTGGCAACGTCGGTCTAACCGACACTATGTTTAGTCTATAAACGATCAAGGTGGGGTGCCTTTGGGCTCTCCGCTGCCGTTCGCTGCTCGCAACTTCAACGACCCTTATCTGGTCACTTTTGTCATTCGCCGGGCAATGGCTGTCTGTCTGCCTGGTCAGCGCTCCGACCGCCTTTCAAACATGCGCCGCTACTCTCTCAGCCGACACGACCACGAAAACGGGCTCACGGAGCGTAGGGGCAAACTTTCTCTAACCGGTGTGCGCCGATCCGCTTTCGTCTTTGTCACATTTCAGCGCGCGCGACCCAACGTTGCCACAGCCGCCGGTTTCCTTCCTTGGCCTCTGATCAGGCGTCCTTCGGCTTGAGGCGCAGGTCTGCCGGATCATACCGGTGTCTGCCATCCTCTGACGGTAACGCCCGCTTCAATGCCCAGAAGTGACGAACGTCTTTCATGCCCATCTCTGGGTTATCGGCCAGAAAGTCGCGGGTATATTGGTTGAACTGGTTGTGGTCTGCGATCTGCGACTTAAACCCGGGCTGTTTCGCCTCGGCCTCCATCACTTTTATCGCCTCGACCGCATCGGCCAGGGTTTTGCCCGCATTCGCCTTCATCCAGGCCATGCTCGCGATGTTGAACTTGAAATGCTCGCCCACATGCGCCTTGAAGAAACGGCGCACGTTCTGGCTGTTTTTATAACTGTCGGTGATGACGGTCTCGGGCGACAGAGGCGCAGAATGCCAGTCGAATTTCGACGTGACCTTCGGCTGTTTGTCACCGGGAAAGACCACCTCGCCCGTGTCGTGAAAATGACAAATGCGGTCGAGCAGCCGAAACTTGCCGCCACTTGTGCGCAGACCCAACCGGCGGCATTCGCTCAGAAGCTCGTCTTTCGTCCAATACCAACGGCGCAACTCCACGCTGTTCACGACGGATCGTATTTCGGGGCGATGCTCATCCATCTCCGTCAGATAGGCCACGATCGATGTGAAAACAGGATCACACGACATAGCAACTGATTATGGCGCACCCGAACGGCGCACCACAACGCTTGAGTCTTGGCGCTCGACAGCCATCCGCGAGACAACGAGCAAGGGCGTTCCAACAAAAAAAGGCCCCCGAAACTCCGGGGGCCTTTTCGTTAATCGGTTTACCCCGATCAGCTTTCTTCTTCGTCGCCTTTCAGCGCGGCGCCGAGGATGTCGCCCAGCGATGCACCGGAATCGGACGAGCCGTACTGTTCCACGGCCTCTTTCTCTTCCGCGATCTCACGCGCCTTGATCGACAGACCCAAGCGGCGGGTCTTGCTGTCCACGTTGGTCACGCGCACATCGACCTTGTCACCGACCTGGAAGCGCTCTGGGCGCTGCTCGGCACGGTCACGGCTGAGGTCAGACCGGCGGATGAAGGATTTCGCACCTTCATACTCCACTTCGATCCCGCCGTCTTCGATGGCGGTGACTTCGACGGTGATGATCGAGCCGCGCTTGACGCCTTCAACAGCGCCAGAGAACGAGTCGTCCATCGCCTTGATCGAGAGCGAGATGCGCTCTTTCTCGGTGTCGACTTCCATGACGACGGCTTCCACCGTGTCGCCCTTGCGGAAGTTCTGGATCGCGTCCTCGCCACGCTCGTCCCACGAAATGTCGGAGAGGTGGACCATGCCGTCGATGTCGTTGTCGAGGCCAACAAACAGACCAAACTCGGTGATGTTCTTGACTTCGCCTTCGACCTTGGTGCCGACGGGGTGGTTCTCTTCGAACAGCTCCCATGGGTTGCGCATGGTCTGCTTGAGACCCAAGGATACGCGACGCTTGGTGCTGTCGATTTCCAGAACCATCACTTCGACTTCCTGAGAGGTCGACACGATCTTGCCCGGATGGACGTTCTTCTTGGTCCAGCTCATTTCCGAGACGTGGACCAGACCTTCAACGCCTGGCTCAAGTTCAACGAATGCACCGTAATCGGTGATGTTGGTCACGCGGCCGGTATGCACCGACTCAAGCGGATAGTTCCGCTCGACCGCATCCCACGGATCTTCCTGAAGCTGCTTCATGCCCAGGCTGATACGGTGGGTATCTTTGTTGATCTTGATGACCTGCACTTTGATCGTCTCACCGATGGTGAGCACTTCGCGCGGGTCGTTGATCCGGCGCCATGCCATGTCGGTGACGTGCAGAAGGCCGTCAACACCGCCCAGATCCACGAACGCACCGTATTCGGTGATGTTCTTGACCACACCGTCAACGGCGTCGCCTTCCTGGATTTTCGCGATGACTTCGGCGCGCTGTTCCGCACGGCTCTCTTCAAGGATCGCACGGCGCGAGACAACGATGTTGCCGCGGCGACGGTCCATTTTGAGAATCTGGAACGGCTGCTTCATGCCCATCAGCGGACCGGCGTCGCGCACGGGGCGCACATCGACCTGAGAGCCGGGCAAGAACGCAACGGCGCCGCCAAGATCGACCGTAAAGCCGCCTTTGACACGACCAAAGATCGCACCTTCGACGCGGGCGTCGTCGGCATAGGCTTTTTCCAGACGGTCCCAAGCGGCTTCGCGGCGGGCCATCTCACGGGAGATGACGGCTTCGCCACGTGCGTTTTCAGCAGCGCGCAGGTACACCTCAACTTCATCGCCGACAGCGATTTCAGGGGCTTCACCGGGATTTGCGAATTCTTTGAGTTCGACGCGGCCTTCCATTTTGTAGCCTACGTCGATGATGGCCTGTCCCGCTTCGATTGCGATGACTTTGCCTTTTACGACAGACCCTTCTTCGGGTGTGTCAATTTCGAAGCTTTCTTGAAGGAGGGCTTCGAATTCCTCCATCGATGGATTCGCCATGTGGCTCTATGTTTCCTTTTGGTCTTCGTTTCTGGCCGGGCGGTTGTCTCCGCCGGTCTTTGGGTTGGTCGGGATGGCATTACATTCCGGAAAAACGAAAGGGCCGGTGGAACCGACCCTGCTCAAGTCATCGTTTGTCCGACATGTCTCTGCCGTTTGACGGGGGCGATATAGGCCGATCCCGCCAATAACGCAAGGGGGGTGCGTGCGGTGCCGCCCTACCCCGCTTCAGCCCGCGCCAAGGGTCCTGGCTCCTCCCGGATTGGCAAGTGGATCAGTGCGGCCAACAGGCCGAGCGCGACCGCCGCCCACCACATGGGCGTGTAGTCCTGATTAAGGTCATAGATCCGTCCGCCCAGCCACGCGCCGATAAAGCTTCCCGTCTGGTGGCTGAGGAACACCAATCCCGCAAGCGTGGAGAGGAATTTGAGCCCCTGCGTCTGCGCCACCAGCCCCATCGTGAGCGGCACAGTTGAAAGCCACAGAAGCCCCATGATCGCCGAGAAGATCAGCACCGACATTTCACTGATCGGCACCAGCACGAAAACCGTGATGACGACTGCACGCGCGATATAGATGCCCGCCAGAACGATCTTCTTGGAATAGACCTGCCCGGACCACCCGGACAGGAACGACCCGGCGATGTTGAACAGGCCAATCAGCGCCAGCGACCACCCGCCAACCCAACTCGCCAGTCCGAGGTCGACGACGTAAGCCGGCAGATGCGTCTGGATAAAGGCCACGTGAAAGCCGCAGACGAAGAAGCCAAAGAACAGGCAGAGATAACTGCGATCCGCAAAGGCCACGCTGATCGCATGACCGAAATCGCCCATGTTTGACCCCGCCGCCGTAGGTTTGCTGGCGCGGGCGATGAATACGAGAAACGGCAGGATCAGCGCGAAACTGAATCCAATGGCGATCAGCGCGGTCTGCCAACCGAGCCCGCCGATCATCGCTGTGGCCGAGGGTGCAGCGACGAACATGCCCATGGATGCAGCAGCGGTGCCCAGCCCGAGGATGAAGCTTCGTCGTTCGGGCGAGACGATCTTGCCCAACGCGCCCACAACAATCGGGAAAGACGCCGCGCCCGTGCCGATGCCCACGAGAATACCGGTCAGCACGAAGAGCGTCGGATCCGTCACCATCCCGCGCAGGACAAAGCCCACACCAGCACAGATCGCGCCGAAGCCCAGAACCCGCGCGGTGCCATAGCGATCCGCAATCGCGCCTGCAACGGGCTGCGCAAAGCCCCACATCAGCGCCTGAACCGCGACCGACAGCGAAAAGACCTCCCGCCCCCAGCCAAGCTCTGCCGACATCGGTGCCAGGAACACACCAAAGGTTGCAGCGAACCCAAAGCCCAGAAACGCCACCATGCAGCCGCCAAAGATCGCGGCATTGAGTTGCGCTTGCGTAAGGGAGGAAGACGTGTCGCTCATATCAGATGCGCTCCTTATGCGGCATTGGCTGGGGGCGACGGTTGCACAGCCCCAAGGTTCAATCAATCCTCACCAGGTCTCTACCGTCACGCAGGCGCGGGAATTGCCATCGCACCCAGTGTCGCCTATCGGTTGGAGACCATATCTTCTTGAATGCCGCAAAGAATAATGCCGACGCCGTCAAAAAAACTGGGCCAAAAGCTTCGACGCGAAACCGCGCGTTTTCGGGAGCAATTCGCCAGTTATGGCGAATACTTTGAGGATCGACGGCGGCTAAAGGACTATGAAGCTCAGAAAGATCAGTTGACGACCACGGTAGCGGGGAAAGTCCCGGCCACCCCCAAAATTGCAATCGTGCTGATTTATCAACCGGCGGGCTTGAACCCGTCCGTGCTGATGACTTGCCGGTTTCTTTTGGAAAAAGGCTTTGCGCCCTACGTCGTGAGCAACGGCCCCCTGTCCGATCCCGACTTGACGCGCCTTTGCGGGGTCGTCTGGAAGATCTTGATCCGCCCCAATCAGGGACACGATTTTGCAGGTTACAAGGACGGTGTTCTAAGCCTTGAAAGCGAACGAGACAGGATCGACCGACTGATCGTGATGAACGACAGCACCTGGTTCCCGACGACCGCGCAATGCGACTTCCTCGACCGGCTTGAGGCAACAGGTGCCGATGTCATCGGAGGGCACCGCATGCCGAGACGCCCCTGGGAGTTGAACCGCATTCTCATCCCAAGCTACTTCTATCTCTTTTCGAACCGGGCCGTCCGATCACGGACATTTTGGCGCTTTTGGCACCGGTACGTGCCAAGCCGCCGAGTCTATGGCACGGTCAAACGCGGCGAGCATGCGCTGTCTCGTGTAATGGCCCTTGGCGGACTTAAGTGTCGGGCGCTTTACGGCACACCCGAGATGCGCGCAGTCATATCAGCGCTTCCAGATGACACGTTGCGGGGCGAGATCGCGTTTTCCGATCCAAATGATCCGGCGGACCGCGCGGAACGTGCCCAACTACTGGCTGAGGATCAGATGCAGACCGAACGCGCCCGCGCGCTCCTGCAACGTTTGGCGGGTCGGAATTTCACAGCAGAGCTGCCCCTACTATCTCTGCGCGGGTTGGGTCATCCCTTCGTCAAGCGCAAGGCGGCGCTTTTTTCCGGCGTTCACGCAACACTGCTTCGGGCGCATGACACCGGGCGCCTTCCCGATCTGGTCCCTGAAGTCATCGACGAAATGCGAACGGGGCTCGACGCATTGAAGGATGCTGCGGAATGAAACTGTGGCAGCAAGCAAACGATGCCGTTAATCGGGCGATGTGGGCATGGGGGCGCGATATCTCAACCCCGTCAAAACGTGCGCTGGCGGTCTTGCATTCCAACCTTGTGGATCATGCGTTTGTTCGCGTTCTTTGGACCAACACCCGCGAGATTGCGCCAGGCGTTTGGCGGTCCAACCAGCCCTCACCGCGCCGGTTGCGCAAGCTCGCGGGACAGGGACTTCGCACGGTGATCAGCCTGCGCGGGCACAGCGAACACTCATACATGCTCTTCGAACGCGAGGTTTGTGAGGAGCTTGGTCTGAACTTCCACGTCGCCCCACTCGGCGCCGGTCAGCTTTATCCGGCGGAGATGGTGCTGGACCTGCTTAAACTCTTCGACACTGTTGAACGCCCGATGCTGTTCCACTGTAAATCCGGCGCTGACAGAACGTCACTGGCAGCCGCGCTATACCTCTTGCACGCTGAGAATGCCCCAACCGAGCTTGCCCTTGCAGAGTTCAAGCTCAGCCACCTCCATTTCAAGAACGGGCCGAAGGGTGTTCTTCAAGTCATGATCAAAGCCTATGGCGAGGCACGCGCGGCGACGGGGATTAGCCTGCGAAATTGGCTAGAGACTGAATACGACCCCGCTGCATTGACCGCGCGCTGGACTTCGGGCGAGCGCTGACGACCACCGTACGCAGGTCTCACAGCTTCTCAACCTGACCGCTCTATGGTCGCCCACGGTACCAAACAGGCAAAACGCGGATTGCGATCCGGCTGGCCTCTGGGATCGGACTGGCACCCCGACCCGTTCGCACGACACCCGCGCTCCGACACAGGAGACGGCGCCGTTTTTGTATAGGAACCGGGTCTGACGGCCCGCACAAACCCCAGATATCAGCCTCGCGCGGCCCGAACCTCGGCCAGCGCGGCCTGAACCGCGTCCTCGATCGACATCTCCGTCGTATCGAGCGTCACCGCATCCGCAGCCGCCACCATCGGAGCGGCATCGCGCGCGGCGTCGCGGGCGTCCCGGGCACGAACATCTTCCAGAACGCTCTCCCGCGTGACATCCTCGCCCTTGGCGATCAATTCCAGATACCGCCGCTCAGCACGCACAACGTCCGACGCCGTGACGAAGAGCTTAACTTCGGCCTCCGGGCAAATGACCGTTCCGATATCCCGCCCGTCCAGAACCGCGCCCCTGCCCGCCGGGCAAAGGCGACTTGGAAATCGACCAACGCCGCGCGCACCTCTGGGATCACCGCAACTATGCTTGCGGCTTGGGCCACGTCCGACGACCGCAATCGTCACGCTCAAGATCTTCGGCGACCAGCGCCCGCGCTGCCGCGATGGGCTCTTCCCCCGCCAGATGCCGCGCCCCAACAGCGCGATAAAGCAGCCCGGTGTCGAGATGGGCAAAGCCAAAGCGTTCGGCCACGGCGCGCGCGATCGTGCCCTTGCCACTGGCTGCCGGTCCGTCCAATGCCACCGTAAACGCGCTCATCCCCGCTCCCGCACCAAATGCGCCGCCAAAAGCCCGACAAGCGCCGCGAAGGACACCAAAAGGGCGGCTGATTTGATCACCGTCATCAGACTTGCCGTGGCGACGAGTTCCGCCGTGATCCGATCAGGTCCCAGTACCAGCAAATCGCGAATGCGCATGTTTTCAAACATGTCCGCCCCCATGGCGATGGCGGCGACCACGACCAGCATGATCCGCGTGGCGCGCTGCCAGCCTTCGCTCAACGCCCAAAGCGCGATTCCCACGGTCGCAAACAGGAGCCCCGGCGCCACCGCATCCAGCGCACCATGGACCCCGGCATAAAATGCGCGTCCCTCATCGGTGAGCGCGGTCAAAAATGCATGCGCTGCCGCCTCGTCATATCCAAACGCGCGCAGATCCAGCGGGGTCAGCCCACCCGCCGCCGCCTCAATGGTGGGAAAGCTCCAGAACAGAAGCACGCCGTACACTACTGCGGTCAGGGCCAGAAGCGCCCGATATCCCGGGGTCGCGTTCATTCGCGCACCATCGTCGTCAACTCGGGATCATAGCCCGGCGCGCGCCGCGCCCCGTCCTCGGGCAAGTCGTACCAGTCGCCCTTGTCGGCGCAATAGATATGCCCTGCGACTTGCAGCCCTGTAGGCTGGTCCAGGGCTCCGGCAAAAATCGACAGATTCTCACCTGCCCCGTCCCAGAACAAAGGTGTCCCGCAAACCGGGCAGAAGCCGCGCCGCGCGGTGTCAGATGAGACGTACCAGTGCACATCGCCAGTGATCTCGACATGATCGCGATGCGCAGATGTGGCGGTCACATAGTTGCTTGATGATTTCCTGCACTGGCCGCAATGGCAGGCAATGACCGGGCGCATGGGTCCTTCAACGGTGAAGGTGACCGCGCCGCACAGGCACCCGCCGTGCATCACGGCGCGGTCCTTACCAGTTTGGCCCCAAGCGCCGCCATCAGCGGCTCAAAAATCGGGAACGACGTGGCAATCGGCCCCGCATCATCGATTGAAACCGCGGCCTTCGCTCCCATCCCGAGGCACATGAAACTCATGGCGATCCGGTGATCGAGCCGCGCCGACGCCGTGCCTCCGCCGGGAACACCATCGGGCCCAAGGCCGGTAACGATCATCGTATCTTCGTCCTCATCCACGGTGACCCCGTTCGCGCGCAGGCCCACGGCCATGGCATCGATCCGGTCGCTTTCCTTCACGCGCAGCTCATGTACACCCCGCATCACGGTGGTGCCGGTGGCAAAGGCGGCCACGACCGACAGGATCGGGTATTCATCAATCATGCTCGCGGCGCGTTCAGGCGGAACTTCGATGCCTTGCATGTCAGGGGAGAATTTCGCGCGCAGGTCAGCCACAGGCTCCCCGCCCTCTTCGCGCATGTTCTCGAAGGTCAGGTCGGCCCCCATCTCTTGCAACGTGGTATAGAGCCCCGCACGGGTCGGGTTCAGCCCGATCCCCGGCACAAGCACGTCAGAGCCGTCCGTGATCAACGCCGCACAGACCGGAAACGCCGCCGAGGACGGATCGCGTGGCACGACGATGGTCTGGGGTTTCAGCTCAGGGTATCCCTGCAACCGGATCACCCGGTGGCCGTCTTCGTCGCTCACGGTGACGTCCGCCCCAAAGCCCGCGAGCATCCGCTCGGTATGGTCCCGCGTCGCGCGCGCCTCGCGCAGCACCGTCTCACCCGGAGCGTTAAGTCCGGCCAACAGGACCGCAGATTTGACCTGGGCCGAAGCCATGGGCGTGGTGTAATCAACCGGCACAGGGGCCGCAGCACCGACAACAGTCATGGGCAACCGCCCGCCCGCACGCCCATAGGCGGCCGTGCCAAAGAGCGCCAGCGGGTCGGTCACACGCCCCATGGGACGCCCGTTGAGCGATGCGTCGCCCGTAAACGTGGCCGAAATCGGTGATGTCGCCATCGCCCCCATGATCAGGCGCACGCCGGTGCCGGAATTGCCGCAATCAATGACGTTTTCGGGCTCGGCAAAGCCGCCTACGCCCACGCCATGAACGCTCCACGCGCCGCCGCCGTGATTTGTGACCTCGGCCCCAAAGGCCTGCATCGCCCGGCCGGTATCCAGCACGTCCTGCCCTTCAAGCAGACCCGATATCCGCGTCTCGCCCACAGCCATGGCGCCAAGGATCAACGACCGATGCGAGATCGACTTGTCGCCCGGGACCTCTGCCTGCCCCCGCAACCCCGTCACCGGGTGCGAGGTCATCGGTATCGGTTCACCATGTGAGGACATACTTCCACTCCCGCCCCGTCTTTCGCGCCTGATAGCGCAACCACGAAGGGGCTACAATTCCCCGCCTTCTTTGTTTTCAAAATACTCCGGGGTCCGGGGCAGCGCCCCGGCGGATCGGATCGCGTCAGCGACCCGAGACCAAAAAACACTCACCCACGCCGAAACGTCAGGTAATGCGGCACACGGGCCTCGCGCAGGGCCTTTTGTTCGTAGCGGGTCGAGATCCAGTCGTCCCATGGCTGTCGCCAATCCTCGGGGCCTTCCGCCAACCACTCAAACCCGGCGCGGGGCACTTCGAGCAGGGTCTGGCGGACGTAATCGGGGATATCCGTCGCCACCCGCAACTCGGCTCCCGGGGCCATGACACGCGCCAGCGGCTCCAGATGCTCTGGCGTCACGAAGCGGCGGCGGTGGTGGCGGGCTTTGGGCCACGGGTCAGGATAGAGCAAGAACGCTTTCTTCACTGACGCTTCGGGCAAAACATCCATCAAATCCCGCGCATCGCCCGCATGGATCGCGAGATTATCCACCCCCGCACTGCGGATCTTGCCCAGAAGCATCGCGACGCCGTTGATATAAGGCTCGGCCCCGATAATCCCCACATCCGGGTTTTGGCTGGCCTGATGCACAAGATGCTCGCCCCCGCCAAAGCCGATCTCCAGCCACAGCGGGCGCCCGCCAAAAAGCGCATCGATATCCAGCACGTCCCGGTTCGGATTGACGTCCCAGTCCACGGGTCCGGGGGACAAACCGGCCAGATCCTCGGCCAGATAGCGCTCCTGGCTTGCCTTGAGGTGCTTGCCCTTGCGGCGGCCATAAAAGTTGCGCCACGGCGCGCCAGAGGGCTGGTGTCTTTGGGATCTTGGGTCATGGAACGGCTCTTTGCCGCCCTTGCGGGTCCGGGTCAACCACGGGGTTGGGGCGGGCGAACCCGTCAGGTTTTCGGCAAATCTAACCTATTCGGCACCAGATTGTCACCGTTTCGTGCGCGCTGCGCCCTGCGCGGCCACGATCGCGTGATTCGCTGTTGGAATGGGCGGCGGCCGCACGACCTCAAACACAGCGGCCCGTATTTCGCCGCCCTTGAGACGATAGGAGACCCGAAATGGACAAAGAGACAAAGGACGCGCCCAAGCAAGCGCCATCAAGTCAGGCCCCCACGCCGCAAAAGCCAGCGTCACAAGAGGAGGCCCCGACGCGCTATACCGATTGG
>Ga0064014_10288_pt1 | contig 11647 bp, 12 predicted proteins | sample CrowatWCoCulture_2_FD_61584 | JGI IMG/M metagenome (GOLD analysis project Ga0064014, IMG submission 61584) | Marine cyanobacteria communities from the University of California, Santa Cruz, USA, analyzing cyanobacterial DNA methylation -... | ecosystem: Host-associated > Microbial > Bacteria >...
CTATGTCACGACGCGTGTTGGGAAGAACTGTTTTATCGGCGGGCGCAGCATGATTTTGCCGGGGGGTCGAGATTGGCGATGGATCGATTGTTGGGGCCGGTTCGGTTGTGACCCGCTCGGTACCGGCGGGTTCCATAGTCGCAGGCAACCCTGCCAAAGTCATTAAAAGCGGTGTGAAGCTCTTGCCCTATGGACGGCTTCCAGAGGCTGATGTGACCGAGCATAACCTAGTCGAACAAGGGCTCGTGTGAGGCGTGTTGTTGCGGTGACTGTGGTTTGCGCCCTGCTGGCGGCGGGGCTTGCATGGAATTTTGCACCCGCGCCTCCCGATGTGCCGCGAGACCGCGCGCTACCGGGCATTGAGGGTTGGCCCAGATAATGGCGTGCGGGTTGCGGTCTTGGGTACGAGCCTTAGCGCACGTCAGGCTTGGCCTGAGCTTGTCGAGCAAGCGTTGGAAGCGTGCCTTGAAGCAGATCTGGTTGTCGAGGTTTTTGCCAAACCCGGTGCCACAAGCGAGTGGGCGCAATCGGCTCTGCCAGACATCACCGGGTTCAGGCCGCACGTCGCGATTGTCGAATTTGCGATCAACGACGCCGATATTCGACATCGCATCAGCCTCAAGCAAAGCATCGAAAACCATATCCAAATCGCGGAAACGCTCACGGCTCAGGGCACGCGTATACTTTGGACCACGATGAACCCGGCCACTGGGCCACGACGGTGGATACGACCACGCTTGCCTGAATATTACTCCGCCTACATGGCACTTGCGGAAGATACGGATCAGGGCACGGTTGATCTCTGGACGCGTTGGCGTTTGCTGCCGCGCGCGGACCGACGGTTTACTGATGGCCTTCATCCATCGTTGGACCAGGCAGCCTCCGTCGCCGTGGCTCCAGTTGCCAACGCAATCTCTATGGCATTTGGGGTAGGCTGTAATGTTGGGGCCCGGGCTTAACCTTTTTGCCACAATGCCTTTTTTGATCAGACCTGTGTCGGCCCGCTGGTGTTCACAGAGCCATCGCTGATCTATAAGGCACGCCGTACCTAATCAGTATCTTTTTGAAAAAGCGCGGTAGCCACGGTCGTCAGATGGCAGGACTCAGAAGATCAGCCTTGATATCCGTCATCGCGCAATATGCGATGTTTTCGATCAATTTTGCCAAAATCGTCATCGTGTCACGCCTTCTCACCCCGGAGCAGGTGGGGATATTTGCACTCGCGCTGGCCCTGGCCTTTTTGGCTCAGGCTTTTCGGGTTTTAGGCACATGGGAATTCGTTGTGACAACCGAGAAGCTGACACCAGAGCGACTGGGCGCCTGCTTCACTATCATATCCTTCGCTGCTGTCGCGACGACACTGGTGTTTCAATTGGGAGCCGACGCGGCTGAGGTATACCTGAATGCAGAGGGATTGGGTGACCTCCTTCGGTTGATGTCCGTAGCATTTCTTATTCTGCCATTCGGAATGTTCACCCTTGCGCGCATGAACCGCGAAATGAATTTTGGGCCCCTGTCCCGCATTCGGGTTATGGCAGCAAGCGCTGACCTTATTGTCACTGTCGGACTTATCTGGGCCGGCATAGGAGTTACGGCGCTTGCTTGGGGATACCTTGCTTCAGCAATTGTGTCGGGCACGCTTGCCGTCATCAGCGCGCCACGTTCGGCGGTCTTCATGCCGCGTTTTGCGGCTATTCCCGAGGTGCTGAGATTTGGCTTCCTGACTTTCGTCGGGAACCTTCTCACCCAAATCGGGCTCTATGCGCCACAGGTCCTGCTGGGGCGCGCAACAGACCCCGCCAGCGTTGGATATTACGGACGCGGACAGACCCTTGTCACAGTACTTCGACAAGGCATCGAAGGAGCGACCGCACCAGTTACTCACGCATGGTTCGCGCGAAAGGCCTCTGACCCAGACAAGATCGTCTCTGACAACTTTCTGAAGATTATGGGACTGATCTCAGGCCTGTCTTGGCCGGCATACGTCTTCCTAATTATCTACGCCTCAACACTTGTTCCGATGGTATTGGGCCCGCAGTGGAACGCCAGCATCCCCGTAACCCAAGCTTTGGCAGTTGGAGCAATGTTTTCGGCATTTATCGTTTCTGGCGCGAGTTTGATAGCGGGGCGTGGGCATGTTGGACGACGGCTGGCTTTGATGGGGGTCAGCGAAGGTTTGAGGTTCGGGTTCTTGCTGTTTGCGGTGGGTGGTGGTTTGGTCGCTTTCGCTTGGGCAAACGCGCTCAGCCGGATCGCGTCCTTTGCCGCCTTGGCATTCTTTTTGCGCGCTGAATGCGGGCTATCGCCTTGGCGTCTAGTTGCCGCACTGAGGGATGGCATGGTTCCGGCAGCTGCAGTCGCAACTGCCAATATTGTTCTCATCCATTTCGTTTTCGACGCGGGCCAAGTTTCAATCGGGGAGTTGTTTTTCGCCGCTGCTGTAAGCGCCGCGGTTTGGACTGTCGTGGTGTCAGCCACGAACCATCTTGCATGGCAGGAAGTTAAGGCTTTTTCTTCCAAACGCCGCAAAAGTGCCTGAGTGCTCGGACGGACTAAACAAAGGGATCGCTCCTAAGGAGAAGTCCCAGCATCCATACCATTCTTACAAACCGTAACCGAAACAGAGTTCCAGTCGCGCGGACCTTTTCCCGCGACGACAAATAGGAAGAAGTAAGTACCCATCTTGTGTCTACGATTGCGCTTAAAGGCATCGCGAGTGCTTTGAGTGTCCATAGCATTGGCTTTGCGCTTCCACCGCTCTCCAGACCAAAACTCTCCACTGTCAATCGACGCCACTTCTTTTTCAGGGCGGACCAGTCTGATCTCGTTGGATGCGACACGACAAGTGAATCGGCAAAAACAATCGGAAATCCACCCTGACCCGCACGTTGGCACCAATCGAAGTCTTCAGACATTCCCGGACGAAACTCACCAACTTCCTCAAAGATCGTCCTCGCCGTCACTAGGTTCGCTGTTACAGAGAAACCCTTTTTCTCGATGTAGGTTTTCTGATGAAAGGCAAAAACAGTCTCAAAGGCCTCCGCTCCTGTTTTCGGAGACGGTGTTTCGTCGAAGGTGTCTACTCGTCCACCAATGACGGTCTCGTATCCAAAGACCGAATACGCGCTGCGCACCCAATCGTCGGCTGGTACGCAGTCTGCATCAATAAAAAAAATCCGAGGCGCCGTAGTTGCCTTGACGCCAGCATTGCGCGCGCATGCGGCCCCCTTCTCGGTGACATTAATAAAGCGGACGAAACCAAATTCCGATTTCACTGCGGTTAAATCCTGATCCGAAGCATTATCGGCAACAACAACCTCCTCTTCGGAGCTCACCTGGGAACTCAATGCAGTGAGACAGCGGCGAAGTCGCTCGACGTCATTGTAGTGCGGAATGATAATCGCTGCACCGGGCGCTTGTGCACTGTCCATCGGTTGCAGCTCTCCGCGTCAAATCTCGAGCCCGATATAGCTTAAACCCGTCTGCAATCGAAGAGTTAACTGAACGTTTGGGCGAAACTCGTCGCGTCTCGCAGCACAGAGCTTTCACAGTTCCCTTCATGTTTGTATCAAGTGTTCCAGATAGCAACGAGTGAGCTTGGAAAACACATGAACCAGCGCCCAAAGGTTCTGGCAATCGCTTCTGGCGGGGGGCACCTGACACAACTCAGTCGCCTACTTCCTGCCTTTGCGGACTGCGATCTGACGCTTGCGACCACTGAGCGCGGTTTTGAGTCCATCATTGGCCAGAAGGCGCGAGAGGCTGGTTGCGACAAGATCAAATTCGCCACTGTGGTCGAAGCAAACAGGTGGCAAAAGATCCGCTTGGTGCGAAGCCTGATTTCTGTTGCCTGGCTTGTGATGCGCACACGTCCTGATGTCATCGTCACAACGGGTGCCGCCCCTGGGTATTTTGCAATTCGTGCTGCCACGCTTGTCGGCGCACGCACCGTTTGGATTGACAGCATAGCAAACGCGGAAGCCGTGTCTTTGTCCGGTGAAATGGCAGGAAAACACAGCGATCTTTGGCTCACGCAGTGGGCGCACTTGGAAACTGACGCTGGTCCAAAGTTTGAAGGATCCGTGATTTGATCTTTATGACCGTGGGCACACAACTTCCATTTGACCGGATGACAAAGGCTCTGGACCAATGGGCTAAGGCGCATTGCCAACCCGGAGAAATCTTTGCGCAGGTTGGCAGGCTTGACGATCACAATTATCGCCCGGAACACATGTCTTGGGCCGAAACGGTTCCACCCGACACCTTTCAAAAGCACGCGGAAGCCGCGAGCCTGATCGTAAGCCATGCAGGAATGGGTTCGATAATCTCCGCTCTTTCCCTACAAACTCCGATCATCGTGGTGCCACGGCAGGCTGCGTTGGGTGAACACCGGAACGATCATCAACTGGCGACGGTCGCGCATCTGGGGCAAAGACCCGGGATTGTCGCGGTTAAAGACGAAATCGAGCTTCCAGATGCCATTCAGGCTGTCCTGCAGACAAAAGATTCTGGGCCAGAAACCTCGATCCCAGCTTTTGCAGATCAGCGGCTTTTGAATGCACTACGCAACTTTGTTCACGACGTCCGTTAACGCAATGGTAAGGAATTAAGACACAGCCTAGATTGGGCGCACTATGCAGCGCAGACGTTGGAAGGACATGCCGTGGCAATTGTTCCAGTAATCCTTTGCGGCGGATCAGGCACGCGGTTGTGGCCAGTCTCTCGAGCCTCCTTTCCAAAACAATTTGCCGCTTTGAACGACACGACGAGCTTGCTGGAGGCGACCCTAAAGCGTTTCACGGGGCCCGAGTTCGAAGCGCCAATCTTGCTAACAAACGAGGAGTTTAGGTTTCTCGCATCTGAGCAGGTTCAAAACGTCGGAATCGAAGGTTCCAGGATCATTGTGGAACCCCAGCGAAAAGATACGGCCGCTGCAATTCTCATTGCAGTTCTGCTGGAGCATCGACGAAACCCTGACAATATTCTTCTGGTCACACCATCGGATCATACAATCTCAGCATTGGAAGAATTCAACGCGGCGGTGCGAACCGCCTCAAGCTCTGCGGATATGGGCGGTATCGTGACACTGGGTGTTGTCCCTGAGCGCGCTGAAACGGCGTTTGGATATCTGGAAGTTCATGACAATTCCATCGCATCGGGTGGCGCGCACCCGGTCCTTCGCTTCCATGAGAAACCCGATGTTGGAACCGCGGCCGAATACGTCGAAAGTGGGCGCTACCTTTGGAACTCTGGCGTGTTCGTTTTCAGGGCCAAAAATGGACTCTCGGCGTTTGAACGGCACGCGCCCGACATGATTGCACCAGCGCGACGCGCTATCACAAATGGTGCGAATGATTTGGGATTCTTTCGCTTGGCACGGGCAGACTATGAGACATTACCTAGTCAGTCTTTTGACTATGCCATCATGGAAAAAGAGACGTCCGCCCTTACAGTTCCCATGGACGTCGGATGGTCCGATCTTGGGGCATGGGATAATGTTTGGTCGGCGAGCGAAACGGATGCAAATGGCGTATCAGTGTTCGGCAACGCGCTGGCTGTTGATTGCTCTAACAGCTACCTGCGGTCTGAGGCTGACGGGATGCAACTCGTCGGTATAGGCTTAGATGGGATCGTCGCTGTGGCGATGTCAGATGCGGTACTGGTCGCCCCATTGGAACGTGCGCAGGAGGTTCGATCGGTCGTTGAAACTTTGCGAGAGCACCAGGCAAAGCAGGCCGACGAGCATCCAAGGTGTCATAGGCCTTGGGGATGGTACGAAACGCTCTGTCTTGGTGGGCGATTTACGGTCAAACGGATCATGGTCAGACCCGGTGCATGCCTCAGTCTACAATCGCATTTCCATCGCTCAGAACACTGGGTCGTGGTCGAGGGAACGGCCGAAGTCACAATTGGTGACGAAGTAAAACTGGTGAGCGAAAACGAGAGCGTTTATATACCGCTCGGGACCAAGCATCGGTTGGCCAATACCGGCAAATTGCCAGTGTACCTGATCGAAGTTCAGACTGGAGCATATCTGGGCGAAGATGACATCGTCAGATACGCGGAAGCCTACAACCGTTCAGAAGTCGATGTGCCTTAGGCGTCGTGCGCACGCTTCCGAGCGCTTGATGCGTCCGGACTCGGACATCCTTAGAGATCAGTTGCTTTTCAGTTGTGGCGAGTTCGAGTGCTTGGGGTTATTTGGGCGGTGGAACAAAGCTACTCGTTATACCCCGGGCGTTGATGCCAGCGCCATGCGTCCCTGACCATCTGCTCTAGCGTTGAGTTCGCCGGCAACCAACCAAGGACCGCGCTGGCCTTAGTGCTGCCGGACACCAGCGTGGCCACATCGCCGTCCCGTCTTGGTCCACCTATTGTCGGGACCTTTCGCCCTGTAACTTGCTCAGCGGCGTCTATGACCTCGCGAACGGTGAAACCGCCGCCGCTCCCTAAATTGAAGACCTCATGACCTGGGTTATCCATTGCCCATTCGAGCCCTTCTATATGCGCGTTGGCGAGGTCGCTTGCATGAACAAAGTCCCGCACACAGGTTCCATCACGCGTGGGATAGTCAGACCCATTTATTGTTAGCGTATCGCGTTCGCCCATGGCGACATCAAGGACCCGCGGAATAAGGTGTGTTTCAGGGCGATGGAACTCGCCTATTTCAGCGTCAGGATCCGCTCCCGCGACATTGAAGTACCGGAAAATGGACGCCGACATGCCGTGACTTCCAACAAAGTTCGAAATCATTTGTTCAGTCGCCAGTTTGCTCGCGCCATATGCATTCAGCGGGCCGAGCGGCGTCTCTTCGGTCAAGATCGCACTCTCGTTATTTCCGTAAACCGCACAAGTTGAAGAAAAAACGAGTGAACCGACCCCTTGGGACAGCATTGTTTCAATCAGGGTCAGCGATCCCATCAGGTTGTTTTTCCAATACTTGTCAGGAACCTCGCTGGCTTCTCCCACATTCGAATGCGCTGCAAAATGCATCACTCCAACCGGGTTGTGGCGCTCGATCACGTCTCGCAACCGCCATGCGTCCATGATGTCGCCGCGCTCCAAAGGACCAAACTTGACCGCATCAGACCACCCAGTGGACAGGTTATCATAAGTGACGGGTAGATACCCAGATAGCGCCAGCGCCTTACAAGCGTGGCTCCCTACATAGCCTGCCCCGCCCGTGACAAGAACGACAGAACGGGTCAAAAGAGCGAGCCCTGCTCAGGTTTGGTGGCCGCTTTTTTGGTCGAACGCTTAGACTGTTGAGGTTCCGTTGTTGTGCCGACGCCATAGCGCCCGTCATGAAACTGAATTTCCAAGGGCTTACATGCCGGAACGGCGGCTTTGGACGCAACGAGCGTTTGATCCGCCCAGACCACTGCATAACCGCGGCGCAGTGTTTCCGTATAGCCCAGCGACTGCCGCATCCTGTCCAATGCGGAAAGCCTGTCGCGCGCGCGATCAAGTTGCGACACGCCAACCGCAGAGAGACGTGCCGACAGGGCGTCGAGCCGATCCTGACCTTGCATTTTCTTTTGCGACAGGAGCCGCGGGGAGAGGCGCTCGGACAGCCGCGAGATGTCCTGTTGCGCCAGTCTGATCCGAGAGCGCAGGGTCGTAGGCCGGAGGACCGCAGCAGACTGAGTGTACCTTGCGCGTCTGCGCTCAACGACTGCGCGCAGCGCTCTTGGCAAGGCGTAGTCAACACGATCCAACCGTTGTCTGGGATCTGCCAACAGAGACTGCGGGCGAGGTAGCGCGCGGCTGAGGTCATTCAGACGTTGCCGCCTAAGCGTGACGCTTTGCGTAAGGCCACGCATCAGACGCGTGCCCTGCTCGTCACACCAAGCCAAGAGGTCCAGACGTACCGGAACCGCCATTTCCGCAGCAGCTGTTGGTGTTGGCGCACGACGGTCCGAGGCATAATCGATCAGCGTCGTATCCGTCTCGTGCCCCACGGCGGAAATCAATGGGATATCGCTGGAAGCAGCCGCGCGGACTAAGCTTTCTTCGTTGAAGCCCCACAGATCCTCGATCGAGCCGCCACCACGCGCTACGATGATAAGATCGGGACGCGGGATCGGGCCACCCGGTGCCAGAGCGTTGAAGCCTTTGATTGCGTTTGTCACTTCCGGCGCGCAACGATCCCCCTGCACCGCAACTGGCCAGATCAGAACTTGACGCGGAAAACGGTCGCGCAACCGATGGAGGATATCGCGAATAACCGCACCCGTGGGTGAGGTCACGACACCGATCACTTCGGGCAGATATGGTATGGGCTGCTTTCGCGATGGATCAAACAGACCCTCGGCCTCAAGCACCTTCTTCCGCTTCTCGAGCATCGCCATAAGCGCGCCGACACCCGCAGGTCGAATGTCATCGATAACCAACTGGTATCGCGATTGCCCGGGAAATGTCGTTAACCTTCCGGTCGCCACCACCTCCATCCCCTCTTCGGGGCGGATGGCGAGGCGGGCCGCCTGACCCTTCCAGATGACGGATGACAACACGGCGCGGTCATCCTTGAGGTCTGTGTATATATGCCCAGAGCGCGCGATCGTGACCCGCCCCAGCTCGCCCTTGACCCGCACACGACCAAACTCACCCTCGATGACGCGTTTCACCGCGCCCGAGAGTTCGGCAACGGTGAATTCGTGCGCGTTTTCGCCTGGCTGAGGGTCGTCGATGAGGTCCATGGGTTGGCCTTGTGCTGCTCTCTGCCCGACACTAGAACACCCCAAAGCGCAAGGGAAGGCAAGCGATGAACATCCTTATCCTCGGTGGTGGCGGGCGCGAGCATGCTTTGGCATGGGCAACCCTTCAAAATCCTAAATGCGACCGGCTTATTGTGGCCCCCGGTAATGCTGGGATCGCTCAGATTGCGGAATGCGCGTCCTTGGATATCGAAGACGGCTCAGCAGTCGCCGCTTTTGCGGATGAAGAAAGTATTGGGCTGGTCATCGTTGGCCCCGAGGCTCCGCTCGCCGCAGGTGTCGCTGACCGCCTGCGGGATGCTGGCATCGCCGTTTTTGGACCGTCCGCTGCTGCCGCGCAGTTGGAAGCGTCAAAAGCGTTCACAAAGGATGTTTGTGATGCTTGCGGTGCACCGACCGCTGCATGGTCCCGGTTCACGGATGCAAGTGCCGCCAAAGCTTATGTCAGTGCGCAAGGCGCGCCCATAGTCGTCAAGGCGGACGGGCTTGCAGCTGGTAAGGGCGTGGTTGTCGCCGAAGACATTGCTAGCGCACACGCTGCCATCGACGACATGTTCGGGGGCGCATTTGGTGACGCTGGCGCCGAGATTGTCATCGAAGAATTTCTTGAGGGCGAGGAAGCGTCTTTCTTTGTACTCTGCGATGGCGAAGACGTTTTACCAATCGGCACGGCACAAGACCACAAGCGCGTCGGCGAAGGCGATACGGGCCCCAATACCGGGGGAATGGGGGCCTATTCCCCTGCCCCGGTTATGACCGAAAGCGTTATAGAGCGCGCATTGGATGAGATTGTCCGAGCGACGGTGGCGGAGATGGCCCGGCGCGGCACCCCGTTTCAAGGCGTTTTATACGCTGGGCTTATGATCAAGGACGGCGCACCCAAACTGATGGAGTACAATGTCCGCTTCGGGGACCCGGAGTGTCAGGCGCTGATGTTGCGGCTCGGGGCGCAGGCCTTTGATCTTATGCACGCGGCTGCCGAAGGCCGCTTGTCAGAGATGCAGGTCAATTGGGCCGAGGATCACGCAATGACAGTTGTCTTGGCCGCGACAGGGTATCCGGGAAGCTATGAGAAGGGCCAACCGATTGGCGGGCTCGATGCTTTGCCTGAGACCTCGTTTGAAATGATGTTTCATGCCGGAACCAAAAAGGTGGACGGGCAGGTCGTGTCGGCGGGCGGCCGTGTTTTGAATGCAACCGCGCGTGGTGCGACATTGGCCGAGGCGCGTGACCGTGCCTATGCGCTTGCCGATACCGTGGACTGGCCGGGCGGTTTCCTGCGTCACGATATCGGGTGGCGGGCCTTAACCTAACAGGTCGTCGCGGCCTTAAGGCTGTCTTGACCGGTAAAAGGTCCAACCTCGGTCGCGGTTAATTTCCCGTCAGCGAGCGAAACGCTGACCACAGTTTGCCAGTTGGCATTGGCAAGTATCATCTCAGGACGGTCTTCACATTCCCGCAGGCCGCCGGAGATGAAGTCTTCGCCAATCCGGTGGTTGGTGACGCCCGGAAGTGTCGCCACAGGCTCTAGCCGCTGATCCCGGTACCGGTATACAGTCAGTGTTTTGGCCAAATGGGGACGATCAACATAGGCAACTTCGACAAAGCCATCGCCGTCAAAGTCCGCCGCCGCAACCGGAGCCAGCCAGCGGTTGCGCGTACCAATAAACGGGCCCGCAGTGATCCGACCCTTAGGTCCCCAGATGGCGAGCCTCGCGCCACGGTTTTGATCGCTCTCCACCGTCACGATTTCACTTATGCCTTCGCCGTCGAGATCGACCACTCGGGGTTCGAGGTCTTCGAAAACGAGATTGTCCGGCAAAACGAACCGCTTTGCGGCTCCATCACCTGTCTTTACGACAAGCTCTCCGTATTCGATTGCGTCGCCTAGCACACCATGGGCATAGCGTGTGGTGGGGCCATCGTATTCGGCCACAAGATCCTTGCCTGCCAAGGAGCCACCAAAGGCCAGGCTGAGCATGACAAGGATGGCGCCCATCAGATTTGCTTCTCAGGCATTTGCACGACCAGTCCTTCAAGCTCGGGCGTGACCTTGAGCTGACATGTCAATCGAGATTGTCCGGGCTTTGGCTCATAGGCGAAATCGAGCATGTCCTCTTCCATCGGATCGATTTCAGGCAGCTTTCCGAACCAGTCCGGATGCACATAGACGTGGCAGGTTGAGCATGCACAGGCGCCACCGCAATCGGCTTCGATGCCGGGAATACCGTTGTCGCGCGCGCCTTCCATGACGGTCATGCCATCGGCGACGTCAACGACGTGCTCGGTGCCGTTATGCTCAATATAGGTGATCTTGGCCATTGCTGTTCCCTCGTGGTCTGCGGGACATAACTAGGGGTGTCTGCCGGTCTTCGCCAGTCTAATTTGCGGGGTTGTGATCTGATGCTTTTGTTCTATTTTTGTTCTCATGTCCCGCCCTACACCCCATTGGCCACGCCCACCGGCCTGTATTTCCCACGATCGCCTTGATGAGCCACCCAATGGCGCGCGCGTTATTGTGGCCGGTCTGGTGTTGGTGCGGCAGAGACCCGGCACCGCAAAGGGCGTGATTTTCATAACGCTGGAAGACGAAACCGGCGTCTGCAACGTTGTCGTATGGCGCAAGAAGTACGAGGAGTACCGCCGCGCCGTGATCGCGGGCCGCTGCCTGAAGATTACCGGCCGCATTCAGCGCGAAGGCGGCGTTCTGCATGTGGTGGCCGATGTCGTCGAGGATATCAGTTGGATGCTGGATGATCTGCTGCGCGAACACCCCGTGTCGCAGGTGGTTCACACGCCCTGCACCGCCGCCGATCAGCCGTGATACGCTATCTGGAACGGCAAAACGACTCCGTCGAAGTAGAGACGGCCGCGCGCGCATCCGCTTCTTGGTGATAGAACAACGGGATCAAGATGAACCGCCCGAACTC
>Ga0064014_10289_pt1 | contig 11492 bp, 12 predicted proteins | sample CrowatWCoCulture_2_FD_61584 | JGI IMG/M metagenome (GOLD analysis project Ga0064014, IMG submission 61584) | Marine cyanobacteria communities from the University of California, Santa Cruz, USA, analyzing cyanobacterial DNA methylation -... | ecosystem: Host-associated > Microbial > Bacteria >...
GTTTTTACGCGTCAGCATGACAAACCGGGTCACATCTGGTCCGACTTGATCGACCACATCGCGCAGGGTGACAAAGTTCCCTGCCCGTTTTGACATCTTGAACGGCTCACCATCCTTGAACAGGCGAACGAGCTGCGTGAGTTTGATATCAAGTGGCACGGACCCGTTCGACAACGCCGACACAGCCGCCTTTCATGCGTTTCACATAGCCAGAGTGATCAGCGCCGAAAGACGTCGATCAGTTCGTCAAACCCCCGCGTGACCTTGTCGTAGTGGTACGCAATGTCAGGCGCGAAGTACGTCCATGATCCGTCAGATTTCTTTATCGGGCGGTCCACGTCGTCGCCGTGATCCGTGGAACGGAAAAGCGTTTGTTCCCGCGGCTCCCAATCTTCGGGCTTTTTGCCCTTAGGTGGCTCAAGCACGCCCTCATAGATCAGGCCGTCACCTTCAAGTGCCGCGATTGCCTCTTCGATCCGACCCGACCCATAGAGTGATTTCTCTGAGAAGTAGACGTCCATTTCGACCCCGAGCGCGGCAAGATCGCCTTTGATCAGGTCGATCATCTGATCGGTCGCAAAGGTCCGAATATCTGCCAACCACTCTGATTCCGGCCGGTCAATCAGAGACTCGCCGTACTTTTCCTTAAGAGCCTCTCCGACCGGGATCAGATAATCTCCGGGATAAAGGCCCTCAGCGATTTCCGGAGAATGCCCACAGGCCTCGCGATACCGCTCATACGCAGACCGCGCGAGCACGTCGACCTGCGCCCCGCCATCATTGATGTAGTATTCCCGCGTAACGTCGTAGCCCGCAAACTCTAGAAGTGACGCCAAAGCATCGCCAAAAACGGCGCCCCTCGTGTGGCCGACATGTAGCGGTCCTGTTGGATTGGCTGATACGTATTCCACGTTCACCTTAACGCCTGCGCCGATACCCGAGTGGCCGAACGTTCCACCTTGATCGATGACCTCGGCCACCACATCGTGCCAAACCTGCGGGTGCAGGATCAGGTTCAGAAAACCTGGGCCGGCGACCTCGGCAACAGCGACACGCGGATCCTGTTTAAGGCGTGAAGCAAGCGCATCTGCAATATCTCGCGGACGCATCGACGCTGGCTTGGCCAGAACCATCGCGGCATTCGTCGCGAGATCGCCGTGGGCCGCATCCCGCGGTGGCTCGACAGCGACGGGACCATAGTTCAAACCTGACGGGATCTCTCCGTCAGCGACCATGGCATCCAGCGTTTCAACAACAAGCGTGCGGATATCGGAAAGATGTTCATCGGACGATCCCTTTCGCTGGGCGGTTTACCACCCGCGTGGGCAAGGTCAACGCCCCTACTCGGCGGCTTGTGCGCCCAAGACCCAGTCGCGGTGACATTGAAGAGCGAAACGGTCCGTCATGCCCGAGATATAGTCTGACACGATGCGCGCCAGAGCAGTTTCATCTTGGGCTGCCTCGACATCCTTGCGCCATTGCTTCGGCAACTTATCGGGATTGGCCAACAGAAACGGAAACAAGTCCTCGATCACTGCCGTCACTTGCTTGCGCATCTCGATGACCGTTGGTGCCCGATACATGCGGGTAAATAGAAATGCCCGGATGTCTTGAAGTTGTTCAAAGACATCGGGAGAAAACTGCACAACAGCGTGGGTTGCGTGACGAATGTCAGCCACAGACCTTGGTGCCAAGATTTCAAGTCGCGATTGGGCAACCGCAATGACATCCTCGACCAATACGCCAAAGAAGCGCCGCAAGGCTTCGTGCCGACGCCGGTAATAGTTCAGGTCTGGATATCTCTGGTCCACTTCTGCAAAACAACGGTCCAGAATGGGTAGCTCTGCCAGTTCATCGGTCGAAAACAACTCGGCCCGCAACCCGTCATGCAAATCATGATGGTTATACGCAATGTCATCAGCAAGTGCGGCAACCTGCGCCTCGGCACTGGAGTATGTCTCAAGCTCAAGATCAATTTCGGCGTTGCACGCCGCAAGCGCCCATGGAAAAGGTCGCGCAACAGGCCCGTTGTGTTTTGCAAGGCCCTCCAGCGTTTCCCAAGTCAAATTAAGGCCGTCAAAGTCGGCGTAGTGGCGCTCAAGCGTCGTAACGATACGGATGGCCTGCGCATTGTGGTCAAAGCCGCCATAGGGCGCCATCAGAAGCGCCAAGGCATCCTCACCCGTATGACCAAAGGGCGGGTGGCCGAGATCATGGGCCAAAGCGAGCGCCTCAGTCAGTTCTTGGTTGAGGCCAAGTGCACCAGCAATCGTGCGCGCCACCTGTGCGACCTCAATCGAATGCGTCAATCGCGTGCGGAAGTAATCGCCTTCATGTTCGATAAACACCTGTGTCTTGTGTTTAAGTCGCCGAAAGGCGGAGGCATGAATGATCCTGTCCCGGTCGCGCTGATAGCATGACCGAAAAACGCTTTCCTCTTCGACAAAGCGTCTGCCGCGGCTCTCCGCGGGATTTGAAGCATAGGGCTGCACTGATCTGCCGCGCCGTTCTTGTCGTCCTGTCCCAAGCTCCATATATTGTGTTTCACGCCGAACTGAAACGCTGGAGATGGCCACCGTGCTGACCCTGCCCCCAAAAGTCACAGATCGCGCATTTGCGCGCCTGGCTGAAATCAACGCCGCGGGCGATGCCCCAAAGGCGTTGCGCGTTGCTGTGGAAGGCGGCGGATGTTCGGGCTTTCAGTACGAGATCAAGCTCGACGACCCAGAAACCGACGACCTCGTGCTTGAGGGCGAAGGGCAAAAGGTGGTGATCGATAGCGTTTCGTTGCCGTTTCTGGCCGACGCCACGATCGATTTTACGCAAGAGTTGATCGGGGCGCGATTCGTTATCGAAAACCCGAATGCAACGTCCTCTTGTGGATGCGGCACGTCGTTTTCGATGTAATCAGCGCTCCGAACGATACCGAAACGCTGAGCTTGGGTTAGTTCCCGCTTAGACCGGCGCGCTCCACGTCAATGCCAACCCAGACCAGCCGATCTTCACCCTGACTGCAGACAAACTGGCGCTGCTGGGTGGCGATGGAACCTTGCTGACGATCCGGAATGGCGAGTGTCATGCTGGCATCGAGGGAATAGGCAAGCCCGGCATAGTAACAAAACCGCTGCTCAGCGTCGTCCGGGATTGGGCTTACGCTCAGTGTTTGTTGCGCCATTGCAGGCGCGGCTACAGCCAAGCTCAAGGCAGCCAGTGTCAATCGCTTTATGACAGATCTCCTCCATAACTCTTGGCGGTGATAGTGACGCAGTTTTTCGATTTGTGAACCGTCTTCATACCTCTTGCAGCCGCATAGAGGTTGCGCGACAACAGGTGCAGACTGCCCGAAGGCTTACCGCACATGAAAATCGCGACATTCAACATCAACGGAATCAAGGCGCGGTTCGATGCGCTGACGGATTGGCTAACCTCCAGCAATCCCGACGTTGCGGTACTGCAGGAAATCAAGTCAGTTGACGAAAACTTTCCCCGCGAACACTTTGAAGATCTCGGCTACCACGTTGAAACACATGGACAAAAGTCGTTCAACGGTGTCGCCATCATGTCCCGGTTGCCACTGGAGGACGTCACACGGGGCCTTCCGGGGGATCCAACCGATGAACAGGCGCGCTGGATAGAAGCCACAGTTGCCGGAGATGCGGGGACAGTCCGTTTGTGTGGACTGTACCTACCGAACGGGAACCCTGCCCCAGGACCGAAATACGACTACAAGCTTGCATGGATGGAGCGGTTGCACGCCAGAGCGCGCGCGCTTCTGACGCGCGAAGAACCTGTGGTGATGTGCGGGGACTACAATATCATACCTCAAGACGAGGATGCAGCGCGGCCAGACGCTTGGCGAGACGATGCACTCGCCCGACCAGAAAGTCGCGCCGCGTTTCGCAGGCTTTTGTATCTTGGATACGGAGAGGCGTTCCGTCTCAAGACACCGCAACCGGGGCACTACAGCTTTTGGGACTACCAGGCGAATGCTTGGGATCGAAACGACGGAATTCGCATTGACCATCATCTTCTGTCGCCACAGGCCGCAGACAAGATGGTGGATTGCTGGATCGAATCCGAGGTCCGCGGTCGCACGAAACCCTCAGACCATGTGCCGGTTTGGCTCGATTTGGCAATTTAGAACGGCGCTCATTTTCTATCTTCCAAGACTCGGACGCTTGCAGTAGAGGCGTCCAAAGACTTCCAAAATCGATATGCGCGAAAGAGGAACACACCATGGTGATCCGTACAGTTGTATGGGGCGAAAACGTCCATGATCAGGAAAACCCGGTCGTTCAGCAGGTCTATCCCGACACGCTTCACGGCACGATCGCGGCTGGCCTGAACGAAGATGCTGGCATCGAAGCGACAACCGCAACCTTGCAGGAGCCCGAACATGGGTTGACGGAGGCGCGCCTGGCAGAGACCGACGTTCTGCTTTGGTGGGGACATGCCGCCCATGGCGATGTGGACGATGCTGTCGCCGCGCGGGTCGCCGAAGCGGTTTGGTCAGGTATGGGACTGATCGTCCTTCATTCGGGTCATTTCGCCAAAGTCTTCCTGCGGCTCATGGGGACCGCCTGCAACCTCACTTGGCGTGAGGCCGGCGAGCGCGAGCGCCTTTGGATCACGTCACCCAACCACCCTATTGTGGCTGGCCTCCCCAACGCATTCGAGTTGGAGCAGGAAGAGATGTATGGTGAGCCCTTTGGTGTACCAGAACCACTGGAAACCGTGTTTGTCAGCTGGTTTCAGGGCGGTGAAGTCTTTCGTTCGGGCCTGACTTATCGCCGCGGCGCAGGGAATATCTTTTACTTCCGCCCCGGTCACGAAACCTACCCGACCTATCACGACGCCAACGTGAAAACGGTGCTCAAAAACGCGGTTCACTGGGCCAATAATCCTCAGGCGCGTCGCACCGGTGTGACCGATGCACCGAATGTGCCTGCTGACAAGGCCCCAGAACCATTGGAGGTTCGCGGACCACGGCTCCACAAGGATGGCGAGGCTGGCTACCGATGAGCACACGCATACTGCTTCTTGGTGCTGGCCTGATGGCCGCAAAGCATGCCGAACGGTTTGCCGAGATCCCGGGCGCGACCGTTGTGGGTGTGGTTGATACGCGTGAAGATGTGGGCGCGGAATTTGCCAAGACACACGGGATCGAGCGCGAATTTACGTCGCTTGGTGATGCCTTGGACTGGGGCCAGTTCGACGCCGCAGCCAACGTGACACCAGACCCGGTACACTATCCGACGACGATGGAGCTTTTGGCGGCCAAGAAGCATGTCTTGTGCGAGAAACCGCTCGCAACAACCTTCGCGCATGCGGACGAGATGGCAAGCACAGCGGAAGCCGCAGGACTGATCAACATGGTCAATCTTAGCTACCGCGAAGTTGCAGCAATGCGTGAAGCTGCGCGCATGGTCGCGGCAGGTGACATTGGAGATGTGCGGTATTTCGAGGCAAGCTACCTCCAAAGCTGGCTTACCCAAGACGCTTGGGGTGATTGGGCCTCTGAGCCCGCTTGGCTTTGGCGACTTTCGACGGCCCATGGCTCAAAAGGCGTACTTGGCGATGTCGGCATTCACATCCTCGACTTTGCAACGCATGTCGCTGGGGCAGATGTGGATACCGTGGCCTGCCAGCTCAAGACGTTTGAAAAGGCACCCGCGCCCGGCAACGAAGCTTATGCACCACTCGATGCAAACGACAGCGCGATCATGACGGTGGCGCTTGCCAACGGGGCGACTGGCACAGTGAATGCGACCCGCTATGCGTCCGGTCACCTGAACGACCTCTATTTGCGGATCTTTGGGACCAAAGGTGGTTTGGAGGTCTCTTTTGCCAAGAACACAAGTGCGCTGCGGTATTGTGCGACATCGGCCATGACGACAGCAACATGGGAAGACGTCCCCGCGCCCGACGTACCCACCAATCAAGCGGTGTTTGTAAAAGCCCTGACCGAGGGCGGCGAAGCCATGCCGGACTTCCGTCGCGGTGCGGCACTTCAGGCCGTTTTGGACGCCGCTGAAGCGTCCGATCTTGATGATGGTCGACGCATCACACTCGGCTGATCCCGGTCGCCTGCGCCGGCAGGCTGTTGGGTTTACGGCGCTTGCAGCCGCATTGGTCGCGGGCACGACGCTCATCGCGAAAGTGCTGGGCCAGCCGCTGAGCGGTGGTGCGGCACTGCATCCGTTTCAGGTAAGTGCAGGTCGGTTTATCTTTGGGTTTGCCACTGTCGTGCTGGTCATCGCCGCACGCCCGACATTGCGCCCACAGTTCAAGCAGGTCCATTGGCCGTGGCATATCGCACGATCGCTGACGGGCTGGCTCGGCGTAAGCGCGATGTTTGCCGCCTCTGCGCGCATGCCTTTGGCCGATGCAACCGCCATCAGCTTTCTCAATCCTCTTGTGGCGATGGTCCTTGCCATTGTGGTCTTGGGCGAAAGTGCCGAACGACAGAAATGGGTGGCGGCAGGGCTTTGCCTTGTAGGCGCGGCAGTCCTGCTCCGGCCCGGCGCAGAGGCGTTTCAGATTGCAGGATTGTTCGCCTTGGCGGCAGCCCTGTTTCTGGGCGTGGAAGCGCTCTTTATCAAACGGCTGAGTGATACCGAACCGCCTTTGCAGATTTTGCTTATCAACAATGCGATCGGCGCACTCGCCTCTGGCATCGCGCTAAGCTTTGTTTGGCAAATCCCTAACGCCCCGCAATGGGTCGGACTTGTCGCGATTGGGGCCGTTATGATCACGCCCAAAGCGCATTTATTCAATCGATGAAACGTGGTCAGGCGAGCCTGTCAATCATCGTACTTTACATCACGCTCGTCTTTGCAGCGCTCTATGACTTCGTGATATTTCAAGTTGTACCAACACCGCTGACCATTGTCGGGGCAGGTTTCATCGTCTCGGGCGCATTGCTTCTGGCGCTGTGGCCTGCTTCTACTCCGCGGCCGCAATCCGGGTCGGATTGAGAATATCTTTGAGATAACGCCCGGTATGGCTGCGGAGTTCTTGCGCGACGTCTTCAGGTGTCCCTTCAGCCACGATCTCTCCACCGCCGTCACCGCCCTCAGGGCCGATATCAATGATCCAATCCGCGGTTTTGATAACGTCAAGATTGTGCTCAATCACGATGACCGAATTGCCCTGTTCAACAAGCTCATGCAGCACCTCGAGGAGCTTTCGGACATCTTCAAAATGCAGACCTGTTGTCGGCTCATCAAGGATGTAGAGCGTCCGGCCAGTTGCGCGTTTTGACAGTTCTTTGGACAGCTTCACGCGCTGGGCTTCACCGCCGGAAAGCGTCGTGGCCTGTTGCCCGACCTTGATATAGCCCAGCCCCACCCGCATCAGTGCGTCCATCTTTTCACGGATCGACGGGACAGCTTTGAAAAACTCCTGCGCGTCCTCAACAGTCATATCGAGCACATCGGCAATGCTTTTGCCTTTGAAGAGGATTTCAAGCGTTTCCCGGTTGTAGCGCGCGCCCTTGCACGTCTCACAGGTTACATAAACATCCGGAAGGAAGTGCATCTCAATCTTGATGACGCCGTCGCCTTGACATGCTTCGCACCGTCCACCTTTGACGTTGAAGCTGAAACGGCCCGGCTTGTAGCCCCGCGCCTTGGCTTCCGGTAGCCCAGCGAACCAGTCGCGAATAGGCGTGAAGGCCCCCGTGTAGGTGGCCGGGTTTGACCGTGGTGTTCGACCGATCGGCCGTTGGTCGATATCGATCACCTTATCGAGATGTTCCAGACCCTTGATCGTTTCGCAGGGCGCGGGTGTTTGGCGGGCGCCGTTAAGCTGCATCGACGCGGTCTTAAACAAGGTCTCGATCGTCAACGTCGACTTGCCGCCACCAGACACACCGGTGACGCAGACAAATTTGCCCAAGGGAAAATCAACCGTGACGTCCTTCAAATTGTTCCCGGATGCCTTGACGACCTTGATCGACTTGCCTTTGCCTTTGCGACGTTCAGTTGGCACAGCAATCTCACGTGTACCGCTTAGATATTGACCGGTAAGAGACTTCGCATCGGCGGCTATATCGCCGGGCGTGCCGCGCGACACGATCTGGCCACCGTGAACCCCCGCGCCGGGTCCGATATCGAGCACATAGTCAGCCTCGCGAATGGCCTCCTCATCATGCTCGACCACGATGACCGTGTTTCCTTGGTCCCGCAGGTTCTTGAGCGTTCCCAGAAGACGACCGTTGTCGCGCTGGTGCAGCCCGATGGACGGCTCATCCAGCACGTACAACACACCGGTCAGGCCCGATCCGATCTGGCTGGCCAGTCGTATCCGCTGGCTTTCACCGCCGGACAGCGTCCCGGCGTTGCGGCTGAGCGTCAGATATTCAAGGCCGACATTGTTCAAAAACCCCAAACGCTCGCCGATTTCCTTCAGAATCGCGCGCGCGATTTCGTTTTTTTGATTGGTCAGGTGCTCGGGGACGGTCTCGGTCCAGGCAAGCGCCTCGCGGATCGACATCTCAACGACCTGACCGATATGCAAACCGGCAATCTTGACTGCCAGTGCCTCGGGTCGAAGCCGGTAGCCATCGCAGGCCCCGCAAGGGCGATTATTCTGATAACGCTCAAACTCTTCGCGCACCCAGCTTGAATCGGTTTCACGATAGCGGCGTTCCATATTCGGAATAACGCCCTCAAAGGGACGTGAGACCTCATAGACGCGCCCGCCTTCGTCGTAGCGGAATTTGATCTCATCCTCACCCGACCCGTAGAGGAACACCTGCTTTACATGGGCCGGAAGGTCTTTCCAGCGGGTGTTCTTGTCGAACTCATAATGCTTAGCGATGGCTTCGATTGTCTGAAGAAAATACGGGCTTTTCCCCTTACGCCATGGCGCGAGTGCCCCGTCGTATATTTTGAGGTTCTGGTCAGGGACGACGAGGCGTTCATCAAAGAACAACTCAACGCCAAGCCCGTCGCATTCAGGGCATGCGCCGAATGGGGCGTTAAACGAAAAAAGGCGCGGCTCGATTTCAGGGATCGTGAAGCCCGATACTGGACAAGCAAATTTCTCTGAGAATGTGATGCGTTCAGGTTCGCCTTCGCTCGGCGCGGTCTCCAGAACTGCAATCCCATCCGCCAGATCAAGTGCAGTCCGAAAACTGTCGGCCAAACGTGTCTCAAGCCCCTCGCGGATGACAATACGGTCGACGACAACGTCGATGTCATGGCGAAACTTCTTGTCGAGCGTGGGTGGCTCGTCGAGTTCATAGAACGCTCCGTCCACCTTTACGCGTTGAAAGCCCTGCTTGCGCAGCTCAAGGAATTCTTTTCGATACTCGCCCTTCCGGTCACGGATGATCGGCGCGAGAAGGTAACCGCGTGTCCCCTCCTCCATCGTCATGACACGGTCGACCATGTCCTGAACCTGCTGCGCCTCAATCGGAAGCCCCGTGGCTGGGCTGTAGGGCGTGCCGACCCGCGCAAAGAGCAGACGCATATAGTCGTAAATTTCAGTAACAGTCCCAACTGTCGAGCGCGGGTTCTTGGACGTGGTTTTCTGTTCAATCGAGATCGCGGGACTCAGCCCGGCAATATGATCGACGTCCGGCTTTTCCATCATGTCGAGGAACTGGCGCGCATAGGCACTGAGCGATTCAACGTATCGCCTTTGGCCCTCGGCATAGATCGTGTCGAACGCCAACGAAGACTTACCTGATCCCGAAAGACCGGTGATAACCACCAGTTCGTCGCGTGGAATTTCAACATCTACGTTCTTGAGATTGTGCTCTCGCGCGCCGCGGACTTCGATCTTTTTGAGCTCTGCCATACCGCCCTCAATATGCTAAGCCTGCTAGATAGCGGCGCAGACCCAAGGTTCCAATCCCGATTATGGAACATTACAAGAACATTCGTAGAGATTAAAGAGTGGTTTCGCACGCCACACTGATTTCTCAGGAAGACAAGCGCCGCCGCTCTAAAAGCGCCTGTCCCACCAATCCTGTGATGAACACAAGCCCAAGCGCGAGCATCATCCCGCCAAACCCCGACCATGCGATGACCATTGCGAGAATTGGGGTGCCGATTGTGTTGCCCAGATTACCCGTCTGTGCCAGCCCGCCATTGGCCAACGCCCGATCCCCGGTGTCCGAATTAAGTTGAGGCACCGCGGCAAATCCTGCCCCCTGCACCAACCCCATCGACGCCGCCAACGCGATACACAACACAGGAACCGCGACGCCAAGGACCAGAAGTCCGGCGCAAACTGCAGAGAGCGTGAAGCCAAGCTGAATGACGCGAACCGCTGACATCACCCGCAGCAAGGGCACTCCGATAAACAGCGACGCGACGATGCTGACCAGCGGCATGGCCGTCATGACAGCGCCGCGAACACCAGGATCAAGAAAGGGTGGAAGCAACGTCAGCAGACTAACAAATCCAAACGTATAGAATAGCCATCCGATTGCCGGTGCGGATATGAAGGGTGAAGCATAAATCGTCTTATGACGCCGGATGACCTCGTGAACCGTCAAACGGGATGCACGATCTTCTGTTTGGTCCAACGGCATGGTTGCCCACAGCACCGCCGCCATTACACCCATGAAAACCGAGTGCGCCGCAAACAATGCCCTGGTCCATACGCCTCGGCAAACGGAACGCCCGCCACAGCCAGAAGCGCGAACGCGACACCAAAGAACGTGCCCCACAGGGTCAGTGCGAAGTTCCGCTGAGTGTCGGTGCTGATGGCCGCGATGAGCGTCGGCGCCGCAACGACGATGGCAAGATGCGAAAACCCTTCGACTATCCGGCTGCCCAATAGAAATGGCATCGAAGGCAGGCTGGACTGATAAAGGCTGATCACTGCACCGAGGATCAACCCCCAGATCATTGCCCGCCGATATCCGATTGCCGAAACCAATACCCCCGCAACGACTCCGAACAGGATGCCGGTGAAGCCGACGAGTGAGACCGCAAACCCCAGTTGAGGACCGGCATCCGTATAGACACTCCCCAAAAGGTCATAGGTCACACTAACCTTGCCATATTGAGCGGCGGCACCCAGCCCCGCGCACCAGATCAGAACGACGCGCCAAAACGCGCCGTTCGCTGGAGCGGTCATCAGATGTGGATCACGCGGTCATAGGCATCGAGCACGGATTCATGCATTGCCTCTGAGATCGTTGGATGCGGGAAGACGGCATGCATCAAGTCTTCTTCCGTGGTCTCCAACTGTCGTCCGACGACATAGCCTTGGATCATCTCAGTCACTTCAGCGCCAATCATGTGAGCGCCCAGAAGCTCTCCTGTCTTGGCGTCGAACACAGTCTTGATCATGCCTTCAGCCTCGCCAAGTGCGATGGCCTTGCCGTTGCCGATGAAGGGGAACCGCCCGACTTTGATATCGTAGCCAAGCTCTTTCGCTTTCGCTTCGGAATAGCCGACGCTGGCAACCTGCGGATGACAGTACGTACAGCCCGGAATGCTTTCCGGCTTAACAGGATGAACGTTGTTTTT
>Ga0064014_10290_pt1 | contig 11421 bp, 12 predicted proteins | sample CrowatWCoCulture_2_FD_61584 | JGI IMG/M metagenome (GOLD analysis project Ga0064014, IMG submission 61584) | Marine cyanobacteria communities from the University of California, Santa Cruz, USA, analyzing cyanobacterial DNA methylation -... | ecosystem: Host-associated > Microbial > Bacteria >...
AGGCACGGTGATCGACGATCAGCGTGATGTCCAAATCCGCGCCGAAAACACTTTATGCCAGTCATTCATCTCTCTTCAGCTGCAGCGCTAATGCGCATGGGAAAAGCCGAAGAGGTTAGACGCCATTTATCAATACCTCGCATGTCGGGGTCGGTCGACGGCATGCATCCACAAGACACAGGGAGAAGTGACCATGAAAACGAGAGCCGCCATTGCCTGGGGCCCAAACCAACCGCTTGAAATCGAAGAGATCGATCTCGAAGGTCCTAAAGAGGGTGAAGTCCTTGTGCGTATCGTCACAAACAAGTCTTTGCCATACGGATGTCTTTACCCTCTCGGGGGAAGACCCTGAGGGGCTGTTCCCCTGCATTCTTGGCCACGAAGGCTGTGGCATCGTCGAAGAGGTCGGCAAGGGCGTGACGTCGGTCAAACCCGGCGATCATGTGATCCCGCTCTACGTCCCAGAAGATCCAAACTGCCCTTATATCAAATCGGGCAAGACCAACCTGTGTCAGACCATCCGTGCAACACAGGGTGCTGGTGTGATGCCAGACGGAACATCGCGCTTTTCCTACAAGGGCAAACAAATCCTGCACTACATGGGCACAAGCACATTCAGCGAATACACCGTCCTTCCCGAAATCTCGGTTGCGAAAATCTCAAAGGAGGCACCGTTGTCAAAAGCGTCTGTCATGGGCTGCGCGGTACCGACCGGCATCGGCGCCGTGCGGAATACCGCCAAGGTGGAGCCCGGTGCGACGGTTGCGGTGTTTGGGCTGGGGGCCGTCGGTATGGCGGTCATCCAGGGCGCGGTGCTCAAGGGCGCGTCGCGGATCATCGGCATTGACATCAATCCGAACAAGTTTCCGTTGGCTATGTCTTTAGGCGCAACCGAGTGCTTGAACCCCAAGGACTTTACACAACCCATTCACGAAGTCCTGATTGAAATGACGAATGGAGGGCTCGACTATACGTTTGAGGCGGTTGGGAACGTCGACCTAATGCGTTCGGCGCTTGAGGCCTGCCATAAAGGATGGGGTGAGTGTACCGTGATTGGGGTTGCTGGCGCAGGGCAGGAAATCTCAACGCGGCCCTTCCAATTGGTCACTGGGCGTGTCTGGCGTGGCACCGCATTCGGAGGCGTTCTGGGCCGAAGCCAACTGCCCGGCATGGTAGACGAATGGCTGCGCGGCGATTTCAGCGTCGATCCCTACATTACCCACCATATGCACCACGACCAAATCAACACTGCTTTCGACCTTTTAAGGGCAGGAAAGTCGATCCGCTCGGTCATTCATTTCAGACCGAATGACACCCTGACCGTGAACTCGCTTCCGGGTGAGATCGTGCCCGTCTAGGTCGTCGCAAGGAACAGTGCATCAGCCACCGCTCCGCGCGTGGCTGATGCAAAGCAGGCATTTCGTCGCCATTCCCGGTGGGCTGTTGCTTGCTGAGGAAGAATCCTCCTCCGCCAACAAAAAATTATTGTTTTACAGAAATTCTGTTGTAGCCTACGACCTGTTGAAAGGAAGTAGCGATGAACACCACACACTCGGAAGACATCCTTCGCGTATTGCGGCGGGCCAGATTTGCGGCGCTTGCGGGCCGCCTCTTCGCGATCGCGATCCCTGCCCTGGTTCTGGCGAGTTGGATCGCGGGAGACGCGAAATCGGTTGCTTTGCGAACGATCGGCCTTGATCCCGGCCACATGCTTGAAGGGGGGCAACTCAGCCTCGCCATCGGCCTCAGCCTTCTGCCCGTGCTCGCCACGGCGATGTCATTGCGGGCTGTTGCGCAGTGCTTTGATACGTTCGCGCGGCGGGACTGGTTCGGGTCAACCCGCTCGGCGGCTTTGGCCAGCGCCGGACGGTGGCTGGTCATCGCGGGCGGCTTGTCGTTGGTCGTGCCGACATTTCTGGGTTTGGTTTTGTCGATAAATGCCGCTCCTGGCAGCAGGGTTTTGACGATCAGCCTGTCGAGCAACGCCGCACTGGCCATTCTCTTTGGAGTGTTGCTTTGGGTATTGTCGCATCTTTGGAAGGAGGCCGCGCAGCTCGCCAAAGAGAACTCCGAGTTTGTGTGATGGCAATTGTTGTCACGCTCGACGTCATGATCGCGCGACGCAAGATCAGTTCCAAAGAACTTGCCGCACGCATCGGAATAACAGAAGCAAACCTGTCGCTGCTTAAACGAGGGCACGTCAAAGGCGTGCGCTTCGACACGCTCGCCAAGATCTGTGACGTGCTGGACTGCCAACCGGGCGATCTGTTGGAATACGCCAAGGACAGTGCACCGCCCGAACCTCGAATTACTTACGTCACGTCCTGACGCAATTCACGCCATACCGGTTTGACACGACCGGGCGCGCGAAAGACAGTCGCGTCAAGCGCGCGAAGCCGCGCAGGTCCGGGAGGATACATGGACATCTTACTAGGCGTGGTGCTTCCACTATCATTGGCGATCATCATGCTGAGCCTCGGGGTCGGCCTGACAATGGCGGATTTCGTGCGGGTCATCGCACGCCCAAAGGCCTTCCTTGTCGGCGCAGCCTGTCAGGTTTTGGTCGTCCCGCTCGTCGCTTTTGCCACAATACAGATTTTTGGAATGACGGGAGAGCTTGCGGCGGGGTTCATGCTGCTCAGCTTTTGCCCCGGCGGCGTCACAACCAATGTGGTGTCGAAGCTTGCCAAAGGCGACGTGGCTTTGTCGGTCTCACTCACGGCAACGATTTCACTTTTGTCCATCCTGACAATGCCGCTCGCCATGGCATGGGCCGTCACCCATTTCATGGGCGCAAACGCGCCAGAGATCTCGGTGGTGTCCGTCGCGGTGAGCATGTTCCTGATCACCGCCGTCCCTGTCGGGATCGGACTGGCCACGAGAGAGTTGTCGGCGACCTTTGCCGACCGGATTGAGCCCGGCTTGTCCAAGCTTGCCGGGGTGCTTTTTCTGATCATCGTCGTGGCGGCAGTTGCAGCCAACTGGTCCATCTTCACCGAGAATCTGGCGCGCCTTGGGCCTGCGTTGATTGCACTTAACGTTTTTTTGATGGCGCTTGGGTTCGCCATTCCAGCGATGCTTGGTCTGTCCCGCCTTGAACAAAAGACGATTTCGATCGAGGCAGGTATTCAAAACAGCACGTTGGCGATCACAATCGCACCCTTGATCATGGGCACCGTCGGCGTCTTTACCGTGCTATCGCTTCCGGCCGCGGTCTATGGGGTCACGATGTATCTCGTCGCCCTGCCCTTTGTGCTTTGGTTCCGGAGGGCCTGACCGTGGCGCAAGCGGATGTCATCGTCGTGGGCGCGGGTCTTGCAGGGCTTGTTGCCGCTGCAGAGCTTGGGGATCGGGGCAAGTCAGTCATCCTCGTCGATCAGGAAGGGCCGCAGAACCTTGGCGGTCAGGCGCATTGGTCACTCGGGGGCCTTTGCATGATCGACACGCCGGAACAGCGGCGTATGGGCGTGCGCGACAGCCGCGAACTTGCCCTGAACGACTGGATCGGGTCGGCGCAGTTTGATCGGCCCGAGGATGAGATGCCGCGCAAATGGGCGGAGGCTTATGTCGATTTCGCTGCGGGCGAGATGCGCCCGTGGCTGCATGCGATGGGTTTACGTTGGTTTCCGGTCGTCGGGTGGGCCGAGCGTGGCGGCGGTTTCGCCAATGGGCACGGCAATTCGGTCCCTCGGTTTCACATCACCTGGGGTACGGGACCCGGAACGCTTGAGCATTTCATTCGTCGTTGCCGGGAGCATGAGACCGAAGGCCGGGTCACATTCCGGTTTCGTCATCAGGTCGACCGGATCGAGATGGAAAATGGGGCGGCGACCGGCGTCAGCGGAACGATCCTTGCGGACGATGACGCCCCCCAGGGCGCATCAACCAATCGCGACGCAGTTGATGAGTTTGTCCTAACGGCCCCTTCGGTTCTGGTGTCCTCTGGCGGGATCGGCGGCAATTTCGATCTGGTGCGCAAGGTCTGGCCGACGGATCGTTTGGGGACTGCCCCAAGGATATGGTTGCCGGCGTTCCCGCGCACGTGGATGGGCGCATGATCGGGATATCCGAGGCGGCGGGCGGCCATGTGATCAACGGCGACCGCATGTGGCATTACACCGAAGGTTTGCGGAACTGGGACCCGATCTGGCCCGCGCATGGTATTCGTATCCTGCCTGGCCCGTCGTCAATGTGGTTTGATGCCGAGGGGAACCGCTTTGCCGCGCCTGCAATGCCGGGGTTCGACACGACCTCGACACTCAAGATGATCCTCGAGACGGGTTACGACTATAGCTGGTTCGTGCTGACCCAGAAGGTCATCAAAAAGGAATTTGCGCTATCTGGATCGGAACAGAACCCCGACCTCACCGGCAAAAGCTGGCGCGAGGTTTTGCGCCAGCGGCTTTTGTCAGGCAGCCGCGCCACGGACAATGTCGAAGCGTTCAAAGAACGCGGTGAGGACTTTGTCGTTGCGCAGAACCTGACGCAGCTTGTTCAGGGCATGAACCAGATTGGCGGCGGCAATCTGATCGATGAAGCCAAGTTGCGCGTTCAGATCGAAGCGCGCGACGCGCAGATCACCAATAAGTACTCCAAGGATCAGCAGGTCATGGCGATTCATGCTGCGCGGAATTACTTGGGCGATCGTCTGATCCGCACGGCAAAACCGCACAAGTTTCTCGACCCGCCAACGGGCCCCTGATTGCCGTGAAACTCCACGTACTGACCCGCAAGACGTTGGGCGGGCTGCACACGGACCTTGAGGGGCAGATGATCGGTGCGGATGGGAACACCGTTCCCGGGCTTTTTGCTGCCGGTGAAGTCGCCGGGTTCGGCGGCGGTGGCTATCACGGTTATAACGCGCTTGAGGGGACGTTCCTGGGCGGATGCATCTTCTCAGGTCGTACCGCGGGACGAAGTAAGCAGATCGCTTAGGTCGAGCGGGCAGCCTTTTTGATACATCAGCCGGGCACGAGCGGGAAAGATCGCCCTTGCAATTCGCCTTTACCCGCCGAAGTCGTCCAGCATGATGTCCTCACGATCCACGCCGAGATCCTCGAGCATGGTGATGCAGGACGAGTTCATAATCGGGGGACCACACATATAGTATTCGCAGTCTTCAGGAGCGGGATGGTTCTTTAGGTACTCTTCATACAGAACGTTGTGGATGAAGCCCGTGTAGCCGGTCCAGTTGTCCTCTGGCAGCGCATCTGACAACGCGACATGCCATGTAAAGTTGTCAAATTCTTCTGCCAATTCGTCGAAGTCCTCGACAAAGAACATCTCTTTCTTCGACCGCGCCCCGTACCAGAATGTGATCTTGCGATCGCGGTTTTTCAGACGCTTGAGCTGGTCAAAGATATGGCTGCGCATAGGGGCCATTCCGGCACCGCCGCCGATAAACACCATCTCTTTCTGTGTGTCGCGTGCGAAGAACTCGCCAAACGGACCCGAGATGGTGACCTTGTCGCCAGGCTTTAGATTGAAGATGTATGAGGACATTTTGCCCGGCGGATAATCCGACCCCGGCGGCGGAGAGGCCACCCGGACATTGAGCATGATCAACCCCTTTTCCTCAGGGTAATTGGCCATGGAATAGGCGCGCTCAATCGGCTCGGCCACGGTCGACTCGTATTGCCACAAATTGAACTTGTCCCAGTCTTCGCGGTACTCCTCCTGAACATCGAAGTCGGTGTAGTTCAGGTGGTGCGCAGGGGCCTCAATCTGAATATAGCCACCCGCGCGAAAGTTAACGTCTTCGCCCTCAGGCAGTTCCAGCACGAGGTTCTTGATAAAGGTCGCAACGTTTTCGTTGGAGCGCACGGTGCACTCCCACTTCTTGACGCCGAACACCTCTTCGGGGACTTCAACGTCCATGTCCTGCTTTACGGCCACCTGACAGGACAGGCGGTCGCCACAGGCGGCCTCACGTTTGGTGATATGGCTTTCCTCGGTCGGAAGGATGGACCCACCGCCGGAATGGATACGCACGCGGCATTGGGCACAGGTGCCGCCCCCGCCACAGGCAGATGGCACGAAGAGTTTTTGCTCCGCCAATGTTTGAAGCAGTTTGCCACCGGCGGGACCGAGATCGTCTTTTCGCCGTTGATCGTGATGTTGACGTTGCCGGTCGATACCAATCGCGACCGCGCAGCCAGAATGATCGTCACCAGCGCCAGCACGATGATCGTGAACAAGATAATCCCAAGACCAAAAGTCGCCATGTCTTTCGCCTCTTAGAGTTTCACGCCCGAGAAGGACATGAACGCCATCGCCATAAGGCCGGCTGTGATGAAGGTGATGCCTAGGCCCTGAAGACCGTCGGGAATGTCAGAGTATTTCAGCTTTTCGCGCACGCCAGCCATTGCGGTGATCGCGAGCGCCCAACCAAAGCCGGACGACAGGCCGTAGGTGACGCTTTCCCCAAAATCATAGCCACGTTCGACCATGAACAGCGAGCCACCGAGGATCGCACAGTTCACCGTGATCAGTGGCAGGAACACGCCCAGCGCGTTGTAGAGCGGTGGAAAGTACTTATCGAGCACCATCTCGAGGATCTGCACCAATGCCGCGATCACCCCGATATATGAGATCAGCCCGAGGAAGGTCAGGTCGACATCCGGAAAGCCCGCCCACGCCAGCGCACCGGGGGCCAACAGATTGTTCAGGATCAGATTGTTTGCTGGCACAGTGATCGTTTGAACGATCATCACGGAAATGCCCAATCCAATCGCCGTCGAGATCTTTTTCGACACCGCGATGAACGTACACATTCCGAGGAAGAAAGAGAGCGCGAGATTCTCAACAAAAATGGCCTTAACGGCGAGTGCGAGATACCCTTCCATCAGTGTGCTTCCACCGATTGGATTTTGTACTCACGCTCTTCGACCTGCGTAGGTTTCCAGGCGCGGAATGCCCAGATGATCAGGCCAATGATGAAGAAGGCTGATGGCGGCAGCAAAAGCATCCCGTTGGGGACATACCAACCACCGTTGTTTACGGTCTCAAGGATCGTCACACCGAACAGGCTGCCCGACCCAAAAAGCTCACGAATAAAGCCGACGAGCATCAAGATCAGACCATAGCCAAGCCCATTGCCGACCCCATCGATAAAACTGTCGATCGGCGGATTCTTCATGGCGAAGGCTTCAGCCCGGCCCATGACGATACAATTGGTTATGATCAGGCCGACAAAGACCGACAGCGTTTTGGAGATCTCAAAGGCATACGCCTTGAGCACCTGATCCACCACAATCACCAGTGAGGCGATAATCACCATCTGAACGATGATCCGGATCGAGCTGGGAATGTGGTTGCGGATCATCGAGATGAACATCGACGAAAAGCCCGTGACCAAAGTCACAGCGATGGTCATCACGAGCGCAACTTGCATGGACGACGTCACGGCGAGAGCCGAGCAGATGCCGAGCACCTGAAGCGTGATCGGATTGTTGTCGACCAATGGGTCCGTCAACATTTCTCTGCGTTTATGCGCCATTACACGCCTCCCGCTTGGATCTTTTCAAGAAACGGCGCATAGCCTGCGTCGCCCATCCAGAATTTGATTAGGTTATCAACACCGACAGAGGTCAGCGTGGCCCCTGCCAGAGCGTCGATATGAAACTCTTCGCCAGCGGGTGGCGCAGTTTTGGCCACGGTAATTTGCAGCTCACCGTCGTCATCACGGAGCTTTGCCCCGGACCAAAGGGCGCGCCAGCGGGGGTTGTCGACTTCGGCACCAAGTCCCGGGGTCTCAGCATGTTCGTAGAACTGAAGCCCGTAGATATCGTTGCCGTTGGCCTCAAGCGCGATGAAACCGTAAAGCGTCGACCACAGCCCATAGCCGTGTATGGGCATGATCACACGCTCAAGATCGCCCGCATCATCTCGAAGCAGGTAGACCGTCACATAGTTTGCCTGCCGACCAATGCCGGCTGGATCATCGCTGAGCGCACGAGAAATCTCAGGGTCATCCGCCGCCGCACGATCATCAAAAGTCACCGGGTCAAATCTGTCCGTGAACTCGCCTGTTGCCAGTTCCAGAACGTGCGGCTCAAACGCGGCGAACGCCTCGACAACGTCAACGTCGGGGTCATAAATTCCGGCCACCTGAAGGATGTTGATCTGCTTGTCCTTAAGGGCATTCACAACCTGCGCCGGACGCAACGCCACGGCAGCCGCCGAGACGACCATCGACGCAACGAGGCAGACCGAAACGGCCACAAAGATTGTCTTGGGTACGGAATCCGATGGCAGCGCAAGAAAGCGCTTAATGAACCCCTGAGGTTCTGTTTGCTGGTCGTCGTTATGCATGGCGCTTTGCCCTTCGACGGATGTTTGCCTGAACCACAAAGTGGTCGATCAGCGGCGCAAAAACGTTCCCGAACAGGATGGCGAGCATCATGCCTTCGGGGAAGGCTGGGTTGATCACGCGGATCATGACGACCATCACACCGATCAAGGCACCGTAGATATACCGCCCCAGATTTGTATGCGCGCCAGAAACGGGTTCGGTCACCATAAAGACCAAGCCGAACGCATAACCACCCAACACAAAGTGCCAGTACCATGGCAGCGCGAACATTGGGTTGGTGTCCGACCCAATCCAGTTCAACAGCAGTGAAAATGCAATCATGCCGCCAAGGCAACCCACCACCATGCGGTAGTTCGCGATCCTTGTGACCAGAAGGAAGGCAAGCCCTAAAAGCGCAGCCAGAGCCGATGTTTCACCCAGCGACCCCGGAATGACACCAATGAAGCTGTCCCACCACGTCATGCCGCGTGCGGCAAGCTCCTGAAATCCGTCGGAGGCAGAGACTGCCAATGCGGTTGCGCCTGTAAAGCCATCTACCGGCACCCATACGCTGTCCCCCGACAGTTGTGCGGGATAGGCAAAATACAGAAATGCGCGACCTGTGAGCGCGGGGTTGAGGAAGTTTTTGCCAGTCCCCCCAAACACCTCTTTGCCAATGACGACACCAAAAATGATGCCAAGCGCGACCTGCCACAGCGGTGTCGTGGCGGGCAGGATCAGCGTGTAGAGCATGGATGTGACGAGGAAGCCTTCGTTCACCTCGTGCCGCCGCACGGTCGCGAAGATCACTTCGCAGATGCCGCCCGCGACCAGCGTCGTGATGTAGATTGGCAAAAAGTAGAGAAGCCCGTGCAGGATGTTTGCAAAAGGGTTGGCCGCGTTGAAGCCAATTCCCAAGGTCTCAATTATCCAGGCCCGCCAACCCGACGCGCCGAACTCAGCAATCGCTAGGTTTGTCTGATAGCCCGTGTTGTACAGCGCCATCAGAATGCACGGGACTGTCGCGATCACGACATAGGTCATGATCCGCTTCATATCGATATAGGACCGCGCGTGCGGGGCGACTGTTGTCACCGTCTTGGGTGTATAAACAAAGCTTTCCACCATCTCATAGATGGGGAAGTACCGCTCCCATTTGCCGCCCTTTTCAAAATGCGGCTCGATGCCGTCAAAGAAACTGCGAAGGCCCATCGGTTATCCTTCTTTCTCAATCTTTGTCAGACTGTCGCGGAGTGCGAGACCATATTCGTACTTCGCCGGACAGGCAAAACCGATCAGCCCGAGGTCCTCTTCATCAAGCTCCAGTGCCCCCAACACCTGAGCCTGATCCGTATCCATCACCAGCAACGCACGCATTAATTGGGTTGGCAAAAAGTCCTGCGGCATGAGCCGTTCAAACGTCCCGAGCGGCACCATCGCGCGCCGCCCCCCATTGAGGTTAGACGTAAGCGGGAATTCGTGTCGTGAGAACGCTGACCCTAGCACGGGTTGGAGCGCGTATTTGGAAAACATCGGGCGGATCCACCCGAGGGGAATCTGCTTTTTGTCCTCTTCGATAAGCGTGACTTGCCGCGCATACCTTCCGAGATACGCAGTCTCATTCAGCCCTGACCGACCGCTCAGCACTGATCCGGAGATCAGGCGCACCGGATAGCTTGGCAGATCACGCTCACAGAGTTCAGTCATCGACGCGCCGGTGATTGTCCGCACGAGCCGTGGGTCATTGCAGGCGGGGCCCGTCAGCGCGATGATCTTGCGCCCATCGTAATGTCCGGTCTGCAATAGCCGACCGATCGCGATGACATCCTGATATCCGACAGTCCAAACCGCCTTGTCCGCCGATGGCGGCGTCAGGAAATGCATATGCGTGCCGGCGAGACCAGCGGGATGAGGGCCAGAAAAGGACACCGCCTCGACACCGGCTGCGTCATGCCCGGGCAATGGATCCCCTGCCCCTTGGCACAGGTACGTTGGGCCATCGGTCAGCTTTGAAATCGCCGTAACGCCCGCCGCAAAGGCGTCGGGCTCCTCACCGATGGCGATTGTTGGATCAGTGGCCAACGGCTCGGTGTCTATGGCCGTGATATAGATCGCTTCAGCCAGTGTTTCCGGGTCTGGCACCTTGGAATAGGGCCGCGTCCGGAAGGACGTCCAAAGGCCTGCGGCACATAGTCGCTTTACCAGCCCGTCACGGGTGTTCACGTCACCAGTTTGCGAAAAATCCACCGGTGAACCGGCGGAAGCATCGGCATCTATGGCCACACTCACGAGCTTGCGACGCGCCCCGCGATTGATGGATCTCACTCGTCCCGCAATAGGCGACACGACCTTTACATCAGGCAGGCGCTTGTCAAACATGATCGGGGTGCCCGGCACCACCATATCACCCTCTTCGACCGTGATTTTCGGTTTAAAATCAATATAGTCATCGCCGAGCAGGCCGACCGAAGCGATCGACGTTACATCTTCGATATCCGATCGCGGCGCACCGGATATCGGCACATTCAAGCCTTTGCGTAGCTCAATTCGCTTCACGATTGGGGCCTTCAATCCTTGAACTGTCTTTGTGGCGGTGCCGCGCTGAATCGACCTCAGCACGCGGTGCCAAAACTTTGCTAGAGGTTTGTTTCTGATTTGACTAGACAGTGCTTGAAGAATTTTGCGTCCGCGCTAGCAACGGTGCAAAATAGGAAAGAGAACCCACAGTGAGTACCGCCATGAACGTCTCGCGTCGCGCCATGCTTGCACTGCCTCTTGCACTGGCAGCCTGTAAATATCGTAAAGAGATTTTGCGCTTTTCCGGCCCCACGATGGGTACAACGTACAACGTCGTCGTTGTGGATCACGACAGTCGACTTGACGAAGGGGAAGTCAAATCCGCGATCGATGGTGCGCTCGTCCACGTGAACGCAAGCCTCTCCAACTGGGACGCGACATCTGAGATTTCGCGGTTCAATGCGACGCGCACACAAGCGCCGGTCCAACTGTCGGCAGTTCTTGCAAGCGTTATGGCTGCGTCAGACCTTGTGCATCAAGCCAGCCAAGGCCGTTTTGATACCACCATTGGTCCGTTGATTGAGGCCTGGGGATTTGGGTCCACCGGCGCA
>Ga0064014_10291_pt1 | contig 11389 bp, 13 predicted proteins | sample CrowatWCoCulture_2_FD_61584 | JGI IMG/M metagenome (GOLD analysis project Ga0064014, IMG submission 61584) | Marine cyanobacteria communities from the University of California, Santa Cruz, USA, analyzing cyanobacterial DNA methylation -... | ecosystem: Host-associated > Microbial > Bacteria >...
CGCAAGGTTGAGCCATTGGTTAAACTGACCGGGGGGGAGGTCGGTTTCGGGCGTCAGAATCCATATCGCGTCGCGGTCCCAGAACACGTCGTTGTAGCGCAGATAGACCTTATCCAGAACGCCCATCCCTAGCTTGTCGATGGCGGTCTGTTTGGACTGTGGCAGCGGCGGCGAAAAGGTGATCGTGCCGCGTTTGAGGACGCCCAGGAGGCACTGTGACGACAACGGCGTCAAAGGTCGCTGGGTCGCCGCGATTGGTGGTGATCGTCGCGCCGCTCCCCGTGACTTCGACGTCGGTCACTGTTTTGTTGAGTTGAATGTCGATGCCGTCGGAAACGGCTTTGAAAATTTGCGCGTATCCACCGGGATCAACAGATCGGCACCTTCATAGTCCCATGCGGTCCAATAGGCGCGTTGAATTGATCTCGGACGAACCCGCGCCTGCAAGGTGTTGAACTTCGCTGACCTCGGAAAGCCAGTCGGGGGCGTCCCCATCTGCGATGGCGCGTCCACCTTTGCCGCGAATGACGTAAGATTCGCCGGTCACGCGGGCCTTCATGCCCACGTCTTTGGCCAGATCGACAAGCGGATTGCCTTTGTCGCCGTGAATCCAGCTTGCGCCGAGGTCCAACGGTGCGCCAAGGCTTCCGTCGGTCCAGATGCGCCCGCCGATCCGGTCGCGCCCCTCGATCACGGTCACGTTCGCACCGCCGTCGGCCAGGGCACTGGCGGCGGTCAGGCCAGCCACACCTGCGCCGATGACCCCAATGCGCCGCGCGCCCGCGTTCCACGCCGCTTCCGCTGCGATGAGGCCGGATTCGAGCGCTGCATGGACGGTGCTGTTGTAGTCTGGATGCGTCGCTTCGCCTGCAAAGAACAAACGGTCCCCGACAGGCGCACCAAGGTCGCGGTAGTGCCGCTTGCGCGCGCCCTTGGCGATGAAGGAATAGGACCCGAAGGAAAAGGGATCACGGCTCCAGTTCGTGCGAATGTACCCGGTGGCGGACCGACCGGACTGACCAACGGAAGGGAGCGGGACAAAGGCCGCGGCCAGTGCGGCAGAGATAAAATGACGGCGGTCCATAAGCGCTTTGTTCCTAAAAACTTGGATTGAGTTCACCCGCGCATCCGCGGCGGGTCAATAGCAACACATCGTAATCTTAATTTGAGAATTCGGATGATGGGCGTAGGGTTGGTGTCATCTGAGCGGGTCACCATCGAGTTGGCGCCAAAAAAGAAAAGGCATGTGCGATGCAACGGTCCTTTCCACGACGGCTTCTTTCGGTATCGGTGTTTGCAATGGCTGCGGTGATCACCAGCCCGGATGTCGAGACCTTTGAGGGGACAGTTTCCCGGCAGACCGTGGACGGGACTGACTTATACTCTCCGTTCGCGGGCCGCACCTATCCCGATCAGGTGCTGATCGGAGACCTGTATTTTCATACTGAGATCTCTTTTGATGCCGGATTGATCGGTACGTCGCTGGATATGCATGACGCCTTTCGGATCGCGAAGGGGGAAGAGATCCTTTCCAACACCGGGCAGCGCGTGCAGTTGATCCGCCCGCTGGATTTTCTGGCCATCACAGAACATGCCGAGATGATCGGGATCGCGACGGCCATCCGCTCATCCGATCCGCGCCTGCTGAATGATGAGTGGGGGCGGCGGGTTTATGACCAGTTCCAGTCGGGGCGGGATGGTAGGATGGCCGCCTTTGGTGAGATTATCCAGATCGCCACTGTCGAAGGGCGCAAGCCAACCGAGGGGCTGGGGCTTGATGGCGACATGTAGGACGAGATCATCGAGACGGTCGATGAATACAATGAACCGGGCGTCTTTACGGCGCTGTCGGGGTTTGAATGGACCTATTCGCCCTTTGGCAACAACTTGCACCGGGTCGTGTTGTTCGCGGATGGCGCGGATAAGACCGGCCAGACGCAGCCTTTGCCGTTCTTCGACACCGACGGGGCAGAGGACCTTTGGGACTACCTTGCGGCTTATGAGGAGGATACGGGCGGGCGCGCGATCTCGGTCCCGCATAACGGCAATCTATCGAACGGGCTGATGTTCACCCGCGAAAAGACCGATGGCACGCCAATGGACGCCGAATACGCCGCGAAACGCATCCGCTGGGAGCCGATGCACGAGATGACGCAGATTAAGGGCGATGAAGAGACGCATCCGCTGTTGTCACCCGAGGATGAGTTTGCGGATTTTGAAAGCTGGGATGTGGCCAATATCTCGGGCACGGTCGCCAAAATACCCGAGATGCTGCAATATGAATACGCGCGCTCTGCCATGAAAGTTGGGTTGGAGATCGAGCGGGAGATCGGGGTGAACCCGTATCGCTTTGGCATGTACGGGACGACAGACGCCCACACGGCCATCCCGACGACGCGCGAAGACAACTATTTCGGCAAGTACCAGCATACCGAGCCGTCGCCGAACCGGCACAACATCGACGTGATCCCTGCCGATGATCCGGCGCTTCGCATTTTGACGGCACAGGAATCGGCGGCCGGTCTGACAGCGGTTTGGGCGCGCGAGAACACCCGTGATGAGGTATTTAGCGCGCTGACCCGGAAAGAGGCCTATGCCACCACCGGATCGCGCATTCGGGTACGCGTCTTTGGGGGCTGGGATTTTGAAGAGGCCGATCTGGGCGCTGCCGATTTCACGACCACTGGCTACAGTCGTGGCGTGCCCATGGGCGGTGATTTGCGCAATGCGCCAGCGGATGCCGCGCCACGGTTCATGGTGCAGGCGCTGCGCGACCCAGATGGCGCGAATCTGGACCGGGTGCAGATCGTCAAAGGGTGGATCGACGGCAACGGAGAGACATTTGAGGGTGTCTATGACATCGCCGTCTCAGACGGGCGCGAGATCGGGGAGGATGGCCGGGCGCGCACGCCGGTTGGGTCGACGGTGGACATCACGACGGCGACTTACACAAATTCAATCGGCGCGGCGGCACTTTCGGGGTTCTTGCAGGACCCGGATTTCAACAGGGCCGAGAACGCGTTCTACTATGTGCGTGTCCTGGAAATCCCGACACCACGCTGGACAACCCATGACGCGGCCTTCTTTGGGGTCCCATTGCCCGACACGGTGCCTGTGGATGTGCAGGATCGCGCCTATACCTCGCCCATCTGGTATTCGACGTCGAACTGAAGCGAATCGCCCCTGCCTGTGACCGACCGCCGCGGGCGATACTGCGCTGCAGCATCGCTAGGTTTCGCCCAAAAGCAGTGCAAGTCCCCGAATTGCAGGCAAAAAAACCGCTCTTAGACGCTTTCAATGTGTTCCGGGAATCGCGAACGCTCCCTATAGTGCTCTGGTCAGGCGGGAATTTCGACCGGCGCAGGGAGTACTCAGGGGAGCGACATGATACGATCCGAACTTGTCCAGAAAATCGCCGACGAAAATCCGCATCTCTATCAACGCGACGTCGAACGCATTGTCTCGACCTTCTTTGACGAGATCATTGCCGCCATGGCACGTGGTGAGCGGGTAGAATTGCGCGGATTTGGGGCGTTTTCGGTCAAGCAGCGTGACGCGCGCGTCGGCCGCAATCCGCGCACCGGCGAAAGTGTACAGGTTGAAGAAAAACACGTTCCGTTCTTTAAGACGGGTAAGCTCCTGAGGGATCGTTTGAACGACAAGGCCTGAGGGCCAAGGGCAGAGGTTTACCGTGCGGTATCTGAAATATGCTTTCCTGATCGCGCTGGCCATCGTGCTGGCGACGCTTGCGCTGGCCAATCGTGGCGCGGTTACTGTGCGTCTTTTGACGGATGATCTGGCTGCGATGGTGGGGTTCAACCTGTCAGTCACCTTGCCGCTGTTCGTGATCATTTGCGGCGGCATTATCGTTGGAATTGTCGTGGGCTTTATCTGGGAATGGTTCCGCGAGATGAAGCATCGCACCCAGGCCGAAACCGAGCGTACTGCCCGTCGCAAGGCCGAGCGCGAGGTCAAGCGGATGAAAGCTGCTGACCCCAAGGCGCAGGATGATGACGTGCTTGCGCTGATTGACGGGTCCAAGGCCTGATCCAATGTCTCTGAAAACCCGGGTCAAAATTTGCGGGCTGTCCCGCCCCGAACACGTGGAGGCTGCCGCGCGCGGTGGTGCCGCCTATGTGGGATTTGTGTTTTTCCCCAAATCGCCCCGTGACATCACGCTGGACGCCGCGCGCGAACTTGCCGTGACCGTGCCGCCAGGTGTGGCCAAGGTTGCCCTAACTGTGAACGCGAGCGACGCGGAACTGGATGCGCTGACCGGCACAGTGCCGATCGACATGCTTCAACTTCACGGTAGCGAAAGTCCCGCACGCGTGGCCGAAATACGGGCGCGATACGGGCTGCCTGTGATGAAAGCGCTGGGTGTCGCCGAAGAGGCCGATCTTGAAAAGGTCGCGGAGTATGCGCCTGTCGTGGATCAGGTTCTGATCGATGCCAAACCGCCAAAGGGCGGGGAGTTGCCCGGTGGCAATGGTCTGGCTTTTGACTGGCGTTTGGTCACAGGACGCCGCTGGCCGGTGCCTTGGATGTTGGCGGGCGGTTTGACGCCTGAAAATGTCGCAGAGGCCATTGCGTTGACGGGCGCGGCGCAGGTCGACGTCTCCTCCGGCGTTGAAACGGTGCCCGGGCAGAAAGACAGCGGGCTGATCACCGCCTTTCTCACCACCGCACACGGTCAATGAGCGTCGCCTTTCGTCCGGCACGCCGGGAAGACGTGCCCGCAATCATTGCACTGCTGCGCGATGATGCATTGGGCGCGACGCGGGAAGGGGAGGACCTTGCACCGTATCTGGCTGCCTTCGATGCGATGGAGGCTGAGGGCGGAAACCTGACCATTGTCGGGGAGGATGCGGGACGGATCATTGCCACGTATCAAGTGAGCTTCATCACCGGCCTTTCGTTGCGCGCGATGCGGCGCGCCAATGTCGAAAGCGTTCGCGTGGCGACAGATCGGCGGCGCGAGGGGCTTGGGCGGGCGATGTTCGCCGATATCGAGGCGCGTGCCCGTGCGGCGGGCTGCGGCATGATCCAACTGGCGATGAACGCCACGCGCACAGAGACCTTCAAGTTCTACGAAGGGGTCGGCTATACGCCCAGCCACGTGGGCTGGAAGCGGATGTTGGATTAGGGCGCGGTCCACGTCACGGTGGCGTCCCCGGCCGTCATCGGGCCCTTGGCACGATCAAAGCGGAGATAGGCGATCCCCGTCCCGCCGGACTGCGAAAACAATGTCCCGGCCGGTTTGCCGTTCGCAGTGATCTCGGTGCCAACGGGCGCAGAGCCCTCCACGGAGACCTGCGCAAGCCCTTTGCGCAACTCGGTCTTGTGCTTCATGCGGGCTGTGACCTCTTGGCCGACATAGCAGCCTTTTTTGAAGTCCACCGCGCTGAGCCGTTCAAACCCGCTTTCCAGCGCGAAACTGTCATTGGGGATCAGCTCAATCCCGCTTTGCGGGATCACATGGTCAACATAGATCGCGGTCCAGTCGATCTCAGGCGCGCCGCCTTCCATCCCGATCCCGCGCCATCCGAGCGCGGTGTGTCGCGGGTCGGGATAGGCGCCGTCCGGGGCATCACCCAGCCCGCGCGCCACGGGAAGGTCCGTGACCTCGACCGTCACATCGGCCCGCAATTTGTACATCGACAGCCGCTGCGCAAGTCCTGCAGCCAGTGGCGTCGCCACATCAATAAGAACCGCGTCACCTGTTTCCGTGACAAAGAAATCGGCGAGGTATTTGCCCTGCGGTGTCAGGAGCGCGGCATAGATCAACCCACCCTGTGCACGGGTCATGTCATTGGTGATCAACCCTTGCAAAAACGTGGTGCGGTCTGATCCGCCGATACGGATCACGGTGCGATCTTGCGCCTTTTCGCCGTGCATGATGGCCTGTCCCTTGTCTGTCTCTTGAGACTATATAGGGGCGCGTTCCGACGAAAGGCACCCCATGCGCGCGCCCATCTCGATCATTGTGCCGACGCTCAACGCGGCGCCCGCGTTGCAAGGCTTGGCGGCCAGCCTGATCGAGGGGCTGGATGCGGGTCTCATTGCTCAGATGATTATCTCGGATGGCGGGTCGGAGGATGAGACGCTGGCCGTTGCGGAAGCGATCGGGGCTTCGGTCATCTCAGGTCCGCGTGGGCGGGGGCGGCAGTTGCAGCGCGGCGTTCAGGCGGCGCTTGCGCCATGGCTGCTCCTGTTGCACGCCGATACCGTGCTTGCCCCCGGATGGGCAGCGCCGGTGCGGCGTCACATCGAAACCGGGCCCGGTCGTGCCGCGGTCTTTCAGTTGGCGTTTCGCGCGGAGGGCGCACGGGCGCGGCAAACCGCGGCTTGGGCCAACTGGCGCACGCGTGTCTTTGGGTTGCCTTATGGTGATCAGGGTCTGCTGATCCACCGCGATACGCTGGCCGCGATCGGGGGCGTCCCCGAGATCGACTTGATGGAGGATGTGGCCCTTGCGCGAGCGCTCAAATGGCGGATCGATGTGCTGGACGCGGTCGCGACAACCGATGCTGCGCGGTATCTTCGCAATGGCTGGACCCGGCAGGGCGCTGCAAACCTGTGGCGATTGACGCGCTACCTTGCTGGCGCGAACCCCGATCAGCTCGCCCAAGGTTACCGGCGTCGGTAGCTTTCGGTCAGGGCCACGGGATCATATTCCGTGGCGATCCAATCCCGGATCGGGATACCCGTCGCACGATAGGCGCGGATATAAGCGTCCATCATATGGTCGAGAATTCCGGTTTTCGTCAGTCGACTGTGCCAGAAGCGCATGGACAGATGCTTGCGCGCGGCACGCTCAGGATCCCAGCCTTCACAATGGATAAGGTAGAGGACAGAGGCCAGCCCGGCCCGGTCTGCTCCGGATTTGCAGTGCATCAGGAACGGGTGCTCGATCGTGTCGAAGAGATCTATGACCGCAAGAACCTGTTCTCGTGAAACCAGTGCGCGCGCCGCGAGGTGGCGCAGGTGAAAGGTCATGCCTGCTTTGGCACAAGCCTCTTCTTCGAGGATCTGAAAGGAAAAGTCGCTATGTCCGCGGAGCGAGAGGATCGACCGGATCCCCATATCGGCATAGCGCTGGACCCGCTTTGGTCCCGGTTGGTTTGAGCGCCACACGCCCGGCGCGATCTCATAGAGATTGGTCCAGAGGATGCGCACAAAGCCATGATCGATCAGATTATAGTGCCAGAGCGCCGTTCGCCGTGCGGCCGGTGTCGAGATATCATTGCCCCAGCTCCAACTCAGCCGATGCTCCACGGACTTTATCCACTGCTTTATTTTTGTGAGCATCGATCGTCCGGGTGACTTTGGCAGGGCAATTGCGGTCTGTGGCGCATCTATCTGCTGTGTAGAGGTGCGGCAAGGGGCGCGCCATTTGACCTTGCCTGCACTGTGACATAGGTGCTGGACATCGACCCCTCCAACATAAGGATATCGGGCATGAGCCTTGCCAGCGGCCGTCACTATCTTGCCATTCCAGGCCCCTCGGTCATGCCGGACCGCGTGTTGCAGGCGATGCATCGGCCTGCGCCCAATATCTATACGGGCGAACTGGCGGAGATGGTGCCCACGATTGTCGAAGACCTCAAGGCGTTGGCGCGGACACGGCACCATGTGGCGATGTATATCGCCAACGGTCACGGCGCCTGGGAGGCGTCCCTGTCGAACGTCTTGAGCCGGGGTGACAAGGTGTTGGTGTTGGGAACGGGCCGTTTTGCGCATGGCTGGGGCGAGATGGCGGCGCGCATGGGTGCAGATGTAGACGTCATCGACTTTGGCAAACGCGCGGCCATTGATCTGGCGCGCGTGGAAGAGGCGCTGCGTGCGGATACGGGGCATGAGATCAAGGCGGTATTGGCCGTTCAGGTCGACACGTCGACCAGTGTCCGCAATGACATCCCCGGCCTGCGCGCGACGATGGATGCCGCCGGGCATCCTGCGCTGTTGATGGTCGATTGCATTGCCTGCCTTGGCTGTGACGTGTTCGAGATGGACGCATGGGGTGTCGATGTCATGGTCACGGGCAGCCAAAAGGGGCTCATGACGCCGCCGGGCATGGGGTTCGTGTTCTTCAACGACAAGGCCGAGGCTGTGCGTGAGACGGCGAATTGCGTTTCAAACTACTGGGACTGGCGACCGCGCACTTACGTCAAAGATTTCTACCAGTATTTTGACGGCACCGCCCCGACCCACCACCTTTATGGCCTGCGTGAAGCGCTGGACATGATCGGTGAAGAGGGGCTTGAGAACGTGTGGGAACGGCACGCCGTTCTGGCGCGGAGCATCTGGGCCGCTTTCGAGCATTGGGGGCAGGGCAATGACAGCCCCGTAGAGTTGAACATTGCCGACCCGGCCTTGCGCAGTCACGCTGTGACGTCCGTGCGCGTCGGCGCGCCCGCAGGGACCGAATTGCGCAACTGGTGCGAGTTTCAGGCGGGTCTGACGCTGGGTATTGGGCTTGGTATGGCTGAGCAATCGGACCCGGCGTGGCACGGGTTTTTCCGCGTGGGCCATATGGGGCATGTCAACGCACATATGGTGCTCGGCACCGTGGGTGTGTTGGAAGCCGGAATGAAATCTGTCGGCATTTCCCATCAGCCAGGCGGCGTCACCGCAGCGGCAGATGTGATTGCCGCGGCGGCCTAGCGCCGATGCTGGCGTGAGGGATGGCGCGGGTCGACCGGGTCGTCCCGACGGGCAAGCTCGACGGTCATCACGCGGTTTGCAAAGGCCGAGACCAGAAACGCGCCGATCAATCCAAAGATCGCCCAGATTGAAAAGAGCGCAATAAAGACCCAGACCCCGAGGGATACGAGAAAGGCATTTGTGTAGTTCTCGACCATGGCGATCACCCTGACATGCAACTCTTACGGGGATGTTAGCGGGAAAACCGATTTGGGCCAGCTAAATCTGTCGTGAGCTTGCGCGTGAGCGGCGAGATGCGGGATTTGAGTATTTTCGAAACAAAGAAGCCGGCCACTTCATTGGTCCGAAAATACCTCCGGGGGTGCGGGGGCAGCGCCCCGCTTCAGGTTGCGCGTGCAGCCGCCAGCGCGTGCGGCAGGGCTGCTGCGACGGCTTCAAGGTCTTCTGGCGTTCCCGTCGAAATCCGAATGCACCGATCACCGGGCCGCGCGAATGGCATCCGGACAAAGATGTCGCGGGCAATGAGCTCTTTCAGCACAGCGCGCGCAAAATCGCCGTCGCTGCCGCAATCGATGGTAACGAAAATGGCGGCTGAGGGCAGAGGCGTCAACCCGTTGTCGCGTGCGATCTGGGCCAAGCGGGCGCGCGCATCGGCCACGCGCGCGATCGTCTCGGTGAGGTAGACGTCATCACGTAGGGCCGCCAGCGCCCCCGCCTGCGCCACGCGTCCCACGCCGAAGTGATTGCGGATTTTGTTGAATGCGGTGATGAGTGGTTCCGCTCCCATCCCATAGCCCACACGAAGGCCGGCCATGCCGTAAGCCTTTGAAAATGTGCGGAACCGGATCACGCGGGGGTCATTGATGTCTATAGGTGCGGCGGTGCCTTCTGGCGCAAGTTCGACATAAGCCTCATCCAGCGCCACCAGGCACCCGTCGGGCAGCGCGTCGAGCGCGGCAGCGATGTCGGTGCCTTTGTGCCAGGTGCCCATCGGGTTGTCCGGGTTGGCGAGATAGACAAGCTTTGCTCCGACCTCCGCCGCTTTGGCAAAGAGCGTTGCGGGGTCTTCGTGGTCGTCGACATATGGCACTTTGTGGAGTACGCCGCCAAAGCCCGCCACGTGGTAGTTGAAGGTCGGATACGCGCCGTCGGACGTGACGACGGCATCACCTTCGCAGATGAAGAGCCGCACCAAGTACCCAAGAAGTCCGTCGATCCCTTCGCCGACCACGATGTTTTCGGGGCCAACGCCATGCGCCTCGGCTAACGCGGTGCGCAGATCGTGGTTTTCGGGATCGCCATACATCCATGCGTCTGCACCGGCTGCGGCCATGGCGGCCAGCGCTTTGGGCGAGGGGCCAAAGACGCTTTCATTCGCACCAACGCGCGCGACAAAAGGGCGACCGCGGGCGCGCTCCTGCGTCTCCGGCCCGACGAAAGGCACGGTGGAGGGCAGGCTGTCGGCGAGGGCGGTAAGCTTCGGCGCGGTCATCAGCCGACCTCTTCAAGCCGTGCAAGGGCTTCGTTTAACTGCGCTTCTTCGGCTTGTTTGGCCGCGGCCAGTTCGCGGGTCTCGGCCACGACCTCCTCCGGGGCGCTTTCAACGAATTTGGGGTTCTTCAGACGCCCCTGAAGCCCGCCAAGCTCTTTAAGAAGCTTTTGCAAGCCCTTCTGAAGGCGTTCTTTTTCCGCGTCGACATCGATGATATCGGCCAGAGGCAGACCAAAGGACGCGCCCTCTGCCGGGACGGTCAGGGTGCCTTTGGGGAACTCGGGTGCTGAGGTCAGCGCGTCGATCCGAGCGAGGCGTTTAATCAGCGTCTCGTTGTTGTTCCACGCGGTGCGGGCGGCGTCCGACATGCCGCATTCCAGCATGGGCACGCGCAGGCCGACGGGCACGTGCATCTGCGCGCGGGCCGAGCGGACACCTTCGATGAGCGAGATCACCCAGTTCATTTCGGCATCTGCTCCAGCATCGACGAGGTCGGCGGCGGTGTATGTCGGCCAGTCGCCATGCACGAGCATCTTGGACCGGTCGCCGGAAAGTCCCCAGATCTCTTCCGTGATAAACGGCATGATCGGGTGCAGCATCAACAGGCACTGATCTAGTGCCCAAGCCATGGTGCGGCGGGTTTCGTCAATGATCTCAGCGTCTTCTGACCCGAAAAGCGGTTTGGAAAATTCCAGATACCAGTCACAGAACGTGCCCCAGACAAAGCTGTAAAGCGATGTGGCGGCATCGTTGAAGCGGTAGGCGTCGAGGGCTGCGTCAACCTCTTCCCGGACTTTGGCGGTCTCCCCGATGATCCAGCGATTCACGGTCTGGATCGCAACAGGGACACCGTCGCGCGGGGCGTCGAAAACGCCGTTCATTTCGGCAAAGCGCGCGGCATTCCAGAGCTTGGTGCCGAAGTTGCGATAGCCCTTGATCCGGTCCATCGACAGTTTCAGCACACCCCCGATGGAGGCCATGGCCGCATTGGTGAAGCGCAAAGCGTCAGCGCCGTATTCGTCAACGATTTCAAGCGGGTCGATGACGTTGCCGGTCGTCTTGGACATCTTCTTGCCCTTCTCGTCGCGGACGAGACCGTGCAGATAGACAGTGTGGAACGGGTCCTGACCCGTCACGGCCTGCTGCATCATCATCATGCGCGCAACCCAGAAGAACAGAATGTCCTGCCCAGTGATGGAGAACCGAGGTCGGGAAATAGCGGTGCATCTC
>Ga0064014_10292_pt1 | contig 11388 bp, 2 predicted proteins | sample CrowatWCoCulture_2_FD_61584 | JGI IMG/M metagenome (GOLD analysis project Ga0064014, IMG submission 61584) | Marine cyanobacteria communities from the University of California, Santa Cruz, USA, analyzing cyanobacterial DNA methylation -... | ecosystem: Host-associated > Microbial > Bacteria >...
ATCGGTCTTAAACCGGACTTGGTAAAGCGCTTTATCCGATCCGTCGTTCCGGAGGCCGCGGTTCTTGTCACGAATGATAACCGTCCCCTCACCGGAGGCGGTTGTCGTCGTTGTCTCTTGGGTTTCGGGGTCGATGCTTATCACCTCAGTGCCGACATCGAGGTCTTCGATCACGAGGTTCAGGCCAGCCAGACCCATGTTGTTGTCGACGGTGATCTGCGGGAAGCCCGCAAAAGACGTGATGGTGCCCTTGCCGGTGCTGACGATCCGGCCTTCGATCTCAACAAACCCGCCCTTGGGATCCATCGGCGCAATGACAAGCCGGTTTGTGGCGCGCTCGTAATACCCAATGAAATCACTGTTTGACATCGAGATAGTTGTTCGACCAGCCCCAGCATTCAAAATCTGGCGCCGCTCATAGTCCCCGAGCGTGAGGTTAAAGTCTGCCTTACCGGCGTTGATGTCGCCGTTAATGTTGACCCACCCACCCTTAAGGATGACGCGGTTCGCATTCATCCCGAGGGACAGCGTTCGTCCCGTCAGATCGTCCACATAGGTCGACGTGCTTCCGCCGGAATCGCTGAACAGTTCAGCGAGGCCGTCGCGGACAAACGTCGTGTCGTTTGGAAGGTTTACTTTGGCCGCAACTGTGCCGTCGCCGATCACGCCACTATTGATGAACTTACCATATGGATCACCAGCGGAGTGGACGACGCCCTTGGTCGTGATGCTGATCGTGCCACCGACATTCACGATCTGACCTGCGACCTGAATATTTCCGGTCGCAACAAAGTTCACTTCGTTTAGTCCCTCAGGCCCAACTACTTCCAAGGTCGTCAAAGGTGCAAAAACGTCGCCTTGAATCAGGATTGTTTGATCCACCGGCCGGATGCCGTCGTTAAGCGCATTATCGTCCGTCACCGTTCGGACGTTTTTCAGCACCCGAATGTCCAACTTGGGCGAGTTATCCCCCACAGTGCTTGGATCGCTGAGCGACCCGCTCGTGAAGTTCAGCGTCGGCTGTTGGAGTTGTACCAAGCCAAGCGAAGTGTTTTCCAGGACGCCGTTTCCATCGAGCGGGCCATTGTCCTTTGCCACGCTGACAGCATTTTCCGCACGGATTTGGGCGTTCGAAGCAGCGACCTTCGACGCAACCGAGTTGCCGTCGGAATTTGGGTTCGACGTAACTTCAATCCCGTTGAAGAAGACGCCACCATTCTGCGCTGGTATCGTGATATCGTTAAATATCAGCGACGCAATGGTATCGTTGATAACCTTCACTTGAACATCTTTGGGCGCGTCGAACGTTCCCGACCCGTGCAACTGGTCCGTCAGAATACGGACGCGGCCTGCGGCGGCCACGATATCATCAATGGTGACGACAACGTCGTCGCGCTGCGCGGGAACGACCGTTCCATTGGACAGGCGAATAGCCTCGCCGGTGGCGACCATCTCATTCTCGACGCGCCGAATTTCGCCCTCATAGAAGGTGCGGAAATCGTTGTCGATTTCGTTCCCGTTCTCGTCGACCGCATAGGTCTGGAGGTTCCGGCGGTATTCGGCAATTGCAATCTGGCCAGAGGATGGGACCGTCGTGGTGCCAACCGTTGCGTTGATAATGAAGTCGCCGTTCTCATCCGTTGTCCCGGTCATATCCAGACCGGTGATGTTTCCTGATCCGTCAACCTCAATGTCGTTGATGTTGAGTTCGATGTTGCGCCGCGCCCCAGTGCGCACAAGACCATCGTTGATGATCTGCGACCGCGCATCCGCCAGACCCTCGCCCGGTCCGGTATCGCTGTTATTGCCCCCAAATAGGCTGTCTACTGCATCACCCACAGCGGACAGCCAGTTGGTGCCCTTGGCCATGCCGATCACCGATCCAAAGCCCAGCTCATCGGCGTTCAGATCAATGTTCTGGAAGCTTTCAACAATCGCGCCAGATTTGATTTCAATAATGTTTTCAACAAGGTAAATCGCACGCGTTTCAAGATCGTCGATCGGAATGGCCGAGCCCGCGACATTATCAACCCGCGCTTCAAGCTTAACGTCTTCGATCGTCAGATCGCGATCCGTGCCGGTCGACATGTAAAGATCGCCAAAGGCCAGAACCTTTGCACCGCCGTTGATGGTGATCGTGTTCTCCGGATAAAGGTCGATCAGTGCATCGCCCAATGCCACCGTCGCCGCACCGTAGGTTTCGGAATAGGACTGCAGGTAGATGTCGAACTTGCCCGAAGCTTCGAATTCGATCTCGCCTTTGGATTCTAGTTCGGTATTGGTCCCGACAACGATATCTGCCGTGATGTCACGCGCATTCATCGTGGTGAAAGCGCCCGCCCCTGACAACGCGCCGGCTGTCTCAAGCCGGATCTTGTCGCGGTAGAAGATCTCGTTGAACGCCCGTGCCCGCAGGTTCCCGTCGGAGTCGGTAACATCCACGTCCACGTTGTTGCCGAACGTGATTGTCGTGGCCAAATCCACATCGATTGCACTGTTGGCGCTGGCACCGGACGCAAGACCGCCCGTGATGCCGTCAATGTCATTGCCCGTTCCAGAAAGCCTTTCGAGGCGGTTGGAGGCAACGATGTCCATTGTCGCTGCAGTGACCTTGGCAAAGTTGCCAATCGTTGCGTCGACGCTGCTGTCAATCGTCACATCCGCATCCGCACCGGCGCCTGCGATGGCACCGAACGATTGCGTTATGACTTCGGTATCGGCTTTGCTGACATGCGATGCACTGGCCCCAAATCCGCCGGTCAGGTCGAACTCGGCCCTGTTCGCCGTGTTGTTCGCGTTTGCGATGCCAGCGTCAACGTCCGATGTTATCGAAACGCGCGGCCGTGCTGCTGCTCCAGACGCCAAACCGTAAGCACCGGTTTCGGTCTTGGCCTTGCCGTCTGCCTCACCAAACGCGGACAAGACGACTGTCCCACCCGTAACCTCCGCGCGGTTACCGACGGTCGCATCGATGTCGGTATCAGACTCAATCGCTGAAACCGCCGCTCCAACGCCAACGAGTCCTGCCGACGCCGCTTTTGAGAAGCCGACCTGATCAATGGCCGAATAGGCGTCGAGCAAGAAAACCCCCGACACGTCAATGTCGGCATCGGCCCCGATGGCCGCAGTTACCGCATCGGTGTTCCGCAACAGAACATTGGTCGAATTGATGCCGGCCAGGATGCCGCCGCCGGATGCGCGCGCTTCTGCATTTGCAACGGGATCTGTGCCGTTGCCTTCAGATCGCGCCAGCGCATTGATAGTACCCGCAGTGATCGAACCGTTCGCATCACCGACCTGCAGGTCAATGTCCGCGCCGGTGCGAATGGTCGCGTCGCTTACGCCAACCGCCGCCGCCGTGGCCACGGTCACGCCACGCACCAAAGCATCCGTTGCAATTTGCGACCGGCCTACGATGTTCAACGTGCCGGCCGTGAACTTGGTCCCGCCAACCTTTGCGCGTACGCTTGGGGTGTTGGCCTTAGCTCGTGTATCAATCTTTGCAACGCCGCCGCTTGCGGCAAGCCCAACGAGACCCAGCGCAATACTCGCCACGTCGATATCTGCATCCAGATCCGACCGATTCAGCGCGGCAACGGTTGCCACACCGCTTACCGACACAACATCGTCGTTACCGCTACCGGATACTTCCGCGTAAACGGTGGATTGGCCAGTGATCTTTGCCTCGGCACCACCGCCAGACAATGCAGCGCCGATACCGACCGCCGCCGACACGGACGCGGCTGTCGCTTTGACATCGACGTCAGTGTCGTCCATCGACTTAACGTCCAGAATGTTCGTCGACACGTCACTGTTGTCAAGCGTGGCCGAAACGGCGTTCGTCACGCTATTCTCAGCCAACGAAACCGAAATCGACACAGCTCCGGCAAACTTACCCACCGAAGCGGCAAGCGAGGCCGAAAGCACCGTCGCGTCGATTGTCGCAGCATCGGTCGCCAGGATCTCAACCGTGTCACCTGCCGTCAGCGTCGAATTCTCAACCGCAGCCACAACGGCATAGTTCAACGTGTTGTTCGCGTCTGAGCCAGACCCCGCCGCGCCAACGCCCACCACACCGCCAACAATTGAAACGGCAAAGGATCCCACGAAAGCATTGATCGTTGCACTCATATCGGCCGTGACCGAAATATCGTTCTTCGCGGTCAGGGATGCGCCATCGCTTACCTTAGCAAAAACGCCACTCTCGGACCCGTTACCGATTTCATTCCACGCAAATGACGCGCCCGCCGATGCGCCAACTGCCACGGCGCCACCACCAAGAGAGACTGCAGCAGAGATGATCGCCGCATCGATGCGGGCCGTCGACATAGCGCCTACATTGATCGACTGCGGGACGCTCGGCCCTTCAATCTGGCGCGGGACCTCAAGCGGCTCGCCGAGACTATCGTAAACGACCTCGCCATTACCAGGCTTTGGCCCGTAAGCGCGACGAGTACCGGGGTGAACGTTGTACGATCTTCGACCGCGTCATAGACGGCCGTGAATTTCAGGCCGCCATCGGGGTTGCGGTCTTGGACCTGCGCACCGGCATAAGCCGCTTTGAGCGTGCCGTCTTCCTCAAAAATGAAGCTCTCGGCATTGCTGCGCGCGATCTCTGTGACCGGGACTGTATCGATGATCGGATTGTCGTCAGCGTCCAATGCAATTTCGTCATTGGTAGGATCTTCATCGCCTTTGTCATCGAGGATGCGGAACACCTCTTCCGTCTCGATGACCAGCGGGTTCGCAGTGTTGGCAATTAGAGTGGCCCCAACAACCTGTGCCGTGGTAGACCCCGTTATTGTGTTGCGGGCGACTGCGCCAGCGCCACTCACCGGCACAGCTACTTTACCGAACCCAGCAGACAAGGCCGCTGCCGCGGTGAGCGAACGTATACTGGCACTGTCCGTGCCCAACACACTTATGTCATTCGTTCCATTCGATCCACTGCGCGCTTCGACAACACCCATCCCGGCGGGGTCGGTCACGTTGACCTGTGCAAGTGTCGCGTTCGAAATTTTGTTTTGTGCGAGCGAAACGCCAAGTGACACGCCAACTCCAAACTTGCCCGCGGCAATGCTCAATGAGACCGAGGCAGCGATTGCGTCGATCGACGACACATCGGTTGCGCTGACTGTTACAAATTCGCCTTGAACATCGCCGTCACCAACGGTGATCGTTGCTTCGGTGCTTCCTGCGATCACGTTTTTGACGGCGACGCCCGAGCCAGACACTGCAACACCAACTAGTCCGACCGCGACCGACGCTGCACCGGCGAATGTAAGCGCGTTGATGTCACGCTGCGCGGTCGACAGAACCTCAACCCCGCCGACGGAATTGATCGAGGAATCGACAATAGACGCCTTGGTCACACCGCTATTGGCGATTACGGTCCCGCTTTGTGTTTTGCCGATGGAATTCAGCGCAAAGGACGCACCCAAGGCCACGCCCACGCCAACTTTTCCAACGCCCACGGCAAGGGCCGTGGAAAGAACGGCAGCATTGATACGGCTGAGGCTTTCGGCGGACACATTCACATCACCAGCGGTCGTGGTAACAGAAGATTGGGTTATGTTTGCGTCCACGTTGGACAGAACCACGTTGACAGCAGACGCACCTGCACCTGCAATCGCGACACCTAATTTGCCAATTGCAAGGGCCACCGATACCGCGCCCGATACGGCGTTAATCGTCGCGCGGTTCGACGTGATGGTGTTCCCGTTAAGCGTCAGGTTCCAGCCTTTTCCATCCTCATCAACGGCAACCCAGCGTTCGTCGTCTTCGACAATTGAAAGCCGCAAAACTCCGGCGACCTCTTGACCCGCCAGGACGAGGGCCGTCTTGAGGTTTCCGAGGATTACGTTGTCGTCAGCTACGTCGGCTACGACGGCAACTTCATCGCCACCCTGATCCTCTGTCTCGGTGGTGCTGGCATCTTGAAGCAGCGCAGCCAGTGCCGCCCCATTTGCCACTTCTAGGGTTGCAAGGTTCAGCGCGACTGGCAGATCATCCGCCGCCGAGCCAGCGCGGACTACAACACCATCGCCGTTTCCATCCGCACCCGTTGCCCGAACATTCGGCGCATCGGTGATTGTGGCGGTCACAATGTTCTGCACGGTATTGAATGCCAGAGCCGCACTGAGCGAAACACCGACACCCACCACACCCGCACCGATGGAAATCGAGCCGGCGATGTTGGCTGCATTGATCCGGCTATTGTCGTCGGCCTGAACGGTGATCGTGTTGGCTAAAATGCCTTCGCCCAAATCGCCCGAAATTGTTGCTATCGCATTCACGCCTATGCGGTTTACGACCGCGGCCCCCGAAAGACCGATCCCGACCCCAACCTTGCCAGCGGCAATGCCTGCTGCGATCGCAAGGGCCGCAGTGTTGATCGTTTGCGTGCTTTCGGCCTGAACAATCAGGTTGCCAGCGGCATCAATCGACGCGTTGTTGATCGTGGCGCTAACCACGACCGGGTCACGATCAACGTCAATCTCTTCCCACCGCTCGGCATCATTGAAATCGATCTCGGCCAGCGCGATGGCGTCGTTGGTATCGATGTCATCATCAAAATCTGTGTCTTGGTTCGGGCCATACGCAACATCATCGATGTATTTGAAAGCGCGGCCTGAATTTATTCCGGAATCGACCCGAACCGTCGTTCCCGTAACGATATCGCCATAGTTGACCGTGGGCGTTTTGCTTGACCGATAGGTCGTCGCATCATCGCCGAATTTATGGCCGATCAGGTTATGCGCAAAAGAGGCACCGATCCCGACACCGACGCCGACAGCACCACCAGAAATCGCAATCGCAGCCGACGCGATCAACGCTGAGACATCTCCGACTGTTTGCGCATCCACGGTGATGTCGCCTACATCCGTATGAACGCGGGAGCCATCGATTGTGGCGTTCACCCGCGACCCGATTGTATTGAAGGCAAGCGCACCTGCCGCGGACACGGCCACTGCAACCTTGCCGAACGCCGCCGACAGCGCAGCTGCGGCGGTGATTGAGGCGATGCGCGCGTCGTCGCTGGCCAAAACGTCGACATTGCCCGAGCGCGCCAGCACACCACCGTCATTCAGGTTGACAATGCTGGCCTCAGTCGCGCCGCCGATTTCGTTTTGAGCCGCGCTAATCCCTATTGCGATCGAAACCGCGGCTTTGCCAAATCCAAAGGCAACCGAAGCCGCAGCAGCAATCGCATTAATCTTAGAAATGGTGCCGGCATCAACCGTGACCGCGTCCCCGGAAATCGCGTATTCGCCATCCGCGAGTGTGCCAACATCGCCTTCGATCTTTGCGATGGTCGCCACGTCGATAACGTTCCGGACGAACACGCCCGAGCCTGCAACCGACACACCAATTTTACCGCCGGAAACAGCGACCGATCCCGCAACGTTCAACGCGTTGATCAGCTGTGCGGACTCGGCTTTGACGATCACATCACCGCCTGCGGTCACGCGGCTATCTTTGATGAATGCGGTCGTCAGCGTCGGTGTGGGGCCGCCAACGGCTCCGGAACCAATGAGGTTTTGCGCAATCGACGCCCCGATAGCGACACCGACGCCCGTTTTCCCAAGCCCGATCGCCACAGACGCGGCCAGAGTTGCCGACGTGATCGCCGCCGCGCTGGACGCCATAACCCTGACGTCGCCATCGTCATCATCCGTGGTAATCGTCGCACCTTCGATCGAGGCGCTGGAACTGGACAGAACAACGTTCTGGCTGTAGGCGCCTGCTGCTGCGATTGCGATCCCTGCCTTACCGCCACCAAACGCAAAAGAGGCTGCCGCCGTAATCGCAGTGATCGTCGAGGTCTTGAAGACAAGCTTACCGTCATTGTCGAAGACCAAGTCGAAGGTCCGACCGGTATTGTCGATGAGCGTCCAAGACCCCTCGCGACCCTTGCTGACGGAGTACTCCTCAAGGTCCTCCGACGCAGTCGAGAGCGTGTCGGGCCCAAGCTTGGCATTCATCAGCGTCACAAGCTCCGACATGATGAATTTATCACCGGGCAGGCCACCGTCGCCGGTCGCGGTATCGCTGGCATCGCCTGAATCCAGAACCGGATCGGCTCCGCTATCGTCAACGTCAGTCGTTGCCAGGTCATCCAGATTGGCCGCCGTAACGGTCGAGTTGACCGCATCAGCCGTATAGGTCGTTGGCGGGGAAATGGTTGAAAGGACGGCCACGCCCTCTGAACCTGTCGCGGTTACGCCACCATCGACGATCCGCGCCACTGCGTCGCTGTCAACCTCGTTGAAGGCCAGCGCGATGCCCACCGCAATGCTGACCGCCGATTTGCCCGACGCGGCAACGCCGACCGACGCACCGGCTGCAAGGGAGGAAATCGTACTTTGCTCGGTTGCCTCGACCTTGACCGCTCCAGCCGTGATATCGCTGCTATTGCCGGTAATCTCCGCCTGCGCCCCACCTGCAATGCGATTGCGGGTGGCCGCCACGCCACCGGCTACGGCCAGTGCATTCTTGGTCGATCCCGATAAGGCAACCGCCGCACCAACCACAGTTGCGTTGATGAACTGCTTGGATGTGGCCGTAACATCAAGCCGGGCCGGCGTTGGGTCACTGAGGTTCGCGGGTGTCGTGATCAGATTGTCGGCAGAGGCATAGGCCGTGGGCGTCGTGCCTTTGACGAGGTCCACACGCTCCCAAAGGTTCACATCGGCAAAGTCTTCGATCGCCAGATCGACCCCGTTGGCGATGACGTTGTCGTCGTCATCCAACTCAACCCGGTCCGCCGTGCCGATGTAGCGATAAATGTGGCCCGTTGCAGCAACGCCTTCCACACCACGGAACATAGTCGCCATTCTGAACCCGGGTGACGCTCTCCGAACTGTCAAACACGGTTTCCGCGCTCAGATCCGGTGCGCTTTGATCATAGCCCAAAAGATTGTCGACATAGACCGCGCCAATGGCGACGGCATTGGCGGTGCCGGTGCCGAACGTGACGGAGGCTGCCACCGAGAGAACGGTCGCCGTGATCTGGCTCGTACTTTGCGCGTCAACCGTGATGTTGCCGCTCGTGCTGAGCGTCCCACTGGACGCTTGCGCGCGCGCCTGGCCGCGGACCGAGTTAAAGGCGACCGCGCCGCCACCTGAGAACGATGTTTCAGTGCCGTTCGCGCCCGCAGCAATTGCCATCGATGCCGACAGGCCCGTGGCGTCAATACGCGCGTCGCGCATCGCTTTGACGTCAATATTACCAGCGGCCGAAACATCAGTACCAACAACCTGCGCCAACGCGTTCGACGTGACCTCGTTCCGCGCAAACGTTGCTGCGACGCTCACGGACGTGGCGCCGCCATTCCCGGTTGCAACGGTAAAGCTTGTGGCGGTGATGCTGGACCCGATGTTCGAGACATCCTCGGCCAGAACCTCCACTCCACCGCGGGTCGTCGTGACAGAGTCCGAGTCTACGATCTGTGCCGACGTTAGCGAGGCCGTCCGGTTCATAGAGATAATGGCACCGACCGACACCGACGACGTTTTGTCGGTAAGGCTCACACCCGTGGCCATAGCAGCGTTGGTTATGTCGGCCTCAATCTGAGTGACGTTGTCGGCATCGACCGAAACACCATCCGCCGCCTGCACTTTGCTGCGTTTGATCAGCGCAATGCCCTGCGACGGGTTTGGCGTGCCGACAACCGTCCCGACGAAAGTGTCGGCGAGATTGAAGAGGATGTTCTGGCTATCGACACCGGCGGAGTTAAACGCAATTGACGCGCCGACAGCGGCGTTCGTGCCGCCGCCGCCTTCGGCAATCGTCGTGGTGTCGAGATCCGCGTAAAGCTGAGCCGAATTGACCGACCGCACAGTGACCGTACCGTCATCGGGCGAGATCGTGATTGGTGCAAGCGGCGATGGCATCTCCTGCGTGTTAGTGCGTCCGCCAAGCGTAACTTCAAACGGTTGCTCGTTCGTGTCGTTGGCATTGCCGGCGGTCAGACCAGCATCGAGAACCGTGGCATCTGCTGACGAGGTGATGTTGTTCGTGGCGATATTGACGTTAACGGCGATGACCTTGGAGCCACCTTTAAACACCGACCCGCCGTCTGCAGTGACTGAACCGGAATTCAGCGCATCCATGTAGGCGTTTTCAACCGCCGACACCAAAATCGCGCCATCGGCCACATCAACATCCGCACCGGACAACGTCGCAACCGTGCTGGCCCGCAGATCGTTGACCGACAACAACGCGCCAACTGCCGTCGCATCAGACTTGGTCACGCTCAGGTTGATGCCGCTTGGGATCAGGCTTTCTATGTCATCGACCTTGATCTCCTGCCAGAGCGCATTGTCGGAGAAGTCTTGCAGCGCCAGATCGACGGGACCGTCCGTCTCCTCGCCGATATACATGAACCGCTTGCCCTGCTGCGCGGCCGGCATATTCGAACCAGCCTTGACCTGCTGTCCGGGCAACAACCGTTGGAAGCCCGAGAAGGTCGTATAGGCATAATCCTCAAACAGCGTTTCGATCGCGCCTGTGATAATGCTCAGACCGCCATCATTCGACACAGTCGTCGCAACGACCATTTCATTGTCGGCATCCACGACAGAGTCATCGCGTGCGGTCACATGCACGGCCCGACCGGCGTCGAGATCGTTGATGGCTGCCAGACCGCCGCCCTGAACTTCCCAACCCGTTGCAAAGGTCAGGTTCGCGATATCCGCATCGGGCACACGCGCGCCGGTGCGTTTGTACACCGTCCCGTCCTCGGCAATCACGTAATCGCCGGTCTCAATCGTCTTCGTGCCGCCATCAGCCTGAGCGATGTATCCGCGCACTTCGGCCGTGGCGCCGGACAAGAGCTTGTTCATCGACAGAACGGCACCAACGCCCGTGCCTGATGCGTCTTTGAATGCGCTTGCTGCCGAGGTCGTCTCGGTCGTGACTTTCGCATCAACCGTTGCCGAATTCGACGCTTTTACAAAAATCCCATCTGCCGCGTCGGCATCGACGTTTTCAAGATAGGCCTCCGCTTCAACCGGGTTTTCGGCATCAAAGATCGGATCCGTCGCAATAGGATCTCCGATCAAAGCGTTGAAACTATTGAAAAGTAAGTTTGTGGGTGCATAACCCATGGAGTTGAAGGCGAGCGTTATGTTGACCCCCAGTGTCGCCCGTCGCAACGTTCGCAGCGGTCAGAACGTTCATCACCGCCGCGTTCACTGCGGATACTATAATCGACCCCGTCGTGTCCGTGCCGGTCGCGTCTTTCGCCGTGAGGGTTGCGTCCTTGGCATAGGCCGTGGCGCTTCCGGTCAAAAGGTTGGTGGCAACCACACCGCTGACGGCTTGGCTCGTGCCCGTCCCGATGACGTCCCGCCCGATGACGACACCGCAATATCGGTCGCGCG
>Ga0064014_10293_pt1 | contig 11272 bp, 14 predicted proteins | sample CrowatWCoCulture_2_FD_61584 | JGI IMG/M metagenome (GOLD analysis project Ga0064014, IMG submission 61584) | Marine cyanobacteria communities from the University of California, Santa Cruz, USA, analyzing cyanobacterial DNA methylation -... | ecosystem: Host-associated > Microbial > Bacteria >...
TCGGATCGCTCGCCGCTTTGAGAATATCGCTAAGCTGTTCTTCCATAATTCGTTCAACCATATATGTGAATAACGAAATCCCTTACTCCAATCAACCATTAAGATGAATGAAAAAGCCGACCCAAACGGATCGGCTTCTTGAGACACCAAAGATTGCGTGCTTATTCGGGCAGCTGCGCCATGCGAAGATAGGGAAGCTTGGTTTCAAAGCTGCCATACTTGACCTTGGCGTCTTCATCGCTGACCGCCACCGGGATCACCACGTCCTGCCCCGGCACCCAGTCGGCGGGCGTTGCGACATTCTCGCGTGATGACGTCTGAAGCGCATCCAGCGCGCGCAGAACCTCGGCAAAGTTCCGACCCACCGTCATCGGATAGGTCATGGTCAGCTTAAGCTTCTTATCCGGCCCAATGATAAAGACAGAGCGCACGGTCTGGCTGTCTGCCGGGGTGCGTCCATCGGGCAGGTAGTATTCTGCGGGAAGCATATCGAAGGCTTTGGAGACCGTTAGATCGCCGTCAGCGATGATCGGGAACCCGACCGATGCCCCACCGACCTTTTCAATGTCGCCGATCCAACCCTTGTGCTCTTCCACACCATCCACGGACACACCAATGACTTTGGTGCCGCGCTTTGCCCATTCATCGGCAAGCTGCGCCACAGCCCCAAATTCCGTCGTGCAAACTGGTGTGAAATCCTTTGGATGCGAAAAGAGAATTGCCCAACTGTCACCGATCCAGTCGTGGAACGAAATCTCGCCCTGGCTGGTTTGAGCGGTGAAATCTGGAACCGTGTCGTTAATGCGCACTCCCATGACGGTGCTCTCCCTTAAATTTCGATAAGTCGGACTTACGTGGATCACATCACAAGGAAAAGACCCAACGAAATCTCTCCGACCCGGTTTTGGTCTATTGAAGCCCGGCCAAACGAGTGAGACAATTTCGTCAAACAGAGATGAGGTGCGACATGCTCGAAAAACGCCAGTTCTACATTGATGGTCAGTGGGTCGATCCGACCGAAACGCGGGATTACGAGTTGATCGATCCCTCGACCGAGGATGCCTTTGGGATCATCTCTCTGGGCAGCCAGACCGACACTGATGCGGCCGTCGCAGCGGCCAAACGCGCCTTCCCTGCTTGGGCCGCGACCCCGCCAGAAGAGCGGATCGCGCTGATGGAAAAGGTTCTGGAGCTTTATGTCGCTCGCCAGAAAGAGGTCGGTGAAGTCATCTCAAAACAGATGGGCGCGCCGATCGACATGTCGATCTCATCCCAAGCCAGCCCGGTGAATATCGAAGTCGCGATCAAAGCGGCCAAAGACTTTGACTTCATCCACCCCATTGGCCCGCACGCCCCAACCGACCGGATCATTCATGAGCCCATCGGTGTCGTCGGCATGATCACCCCGTGGAACTGGCCAATCAGCCAGGTCACGCTCAAGGTCTTCCCGGCTATCGCGGCGGGTTGCACGATGGTGCTCAAACCGTCCGAGTTTGCGCCACTCGACGCGATGCTGCTGGCCGAGATGATTGATGAGGCTGGCGTTCCTGCCGGTGTCTTCAACCTCGTCAACGGCGATGGCGAAGGCGTGGGGTCCCAGCTTTCGGTGCACCCTGACGTCGACATGATCTCTTTCACCGGCTCGACACGCGCTGGCATCGCGATCACCAAGGCGGCTGCCGATACGCTCAAGCGCGTGTCGCTGGAACTCGGGGCAAAGGGGCCAACATCGTGTTCGCCGACGCCGACGATCGCGCTGTGCGCCGCGGAGTACGGTCTTGCTTCAACAACACCGGCCAGTCGTGCAACGCACCAACACGGATGCTGGTCGAACGCTCAGTCTATGACCAAGCGGTCGAAATCGCCAAAGAAACGGCTGAATCAACCGCAGTGAATTCCGCGCATGAGCACGGAAACACATCGGACCACTTGTTTCAGCCCGCCAGTTCGGTCGGGTTCAGGCCCTTATCGAGCGCGGCATTGAAGAGGGCGCGCGGCTTGTCACCGGTGGCCCCGGACGCCCCGAAGGCTTCAACAAGGGCTACTTTGTCCGCCCGACGATCTTTGCCGATGTCTCAAACGACATGGATATCGCCCAGCAAGAGGTGTTTGGACCCGTCCTCGCGATGATCCCCTTCGACACCGAAGAAGAGGCGATCGAGATTGCCAACGACACGCCCTATGGCCTGACCAACTATGTTCAAAGCCAAGACGATGCAAAGCGCGTGCGCGTGGCGCGCCAGCTGCGTTCAGGGATGGTCGAAATGAATGGCCGTGCCCGTGCAGATGACGCGCCATTCGGCGGGGTAAAACAATCCGGAAACGGGCGCGAAAACGGCGTCTGGGGCATGGAAGAATATCTCGAGGTCAAATCTGTCTCGGGTTGGGCCGCCGAATAACGACGCTCACATAAACAATTAAAGGGTGCGGCGATGCTGCACCCTTTTTTGCCTCTGTTAACCTTCCGGTGCTACGCTCGGTCCATTGCGGTTAATACGCCAGAAGGGAGGGCGTTCTATGACACCAATCCAATACCTCAAACAATTCACCTATGCCGCAGTGGCCGTGGTCGCGACGTCGACTGTTGCTCTTGCCGCCGGACACGGAGACAAGCCCAACATCCTTGTCATCTGGGGCGACGACATCGGGCAGTCCAATATCTCAGCCTATACAATGGGCGTGATGGGCTACCGGACGCCAAACATTGACCGTGTGGCCCAAGAAGGCATGATTTTCACGGACTATTATGCCGAGCAATCCTGTACCGCGGGACGTTCGTCCTTTGTGACGGGCCAGTCCGTCTATCGAACGGGTTTGTCCAAGGTTGGGATGCCCGGTGCGACACAGGGCATGCAGATCGAGGATCCGACCATTGCCGGGCTTTTGAAGACCCAAGGTTATGCGACCGGCCAGTTTGGCAAGAATCACCTAGGTGATCTCGACGAACATCTGCCGACAAACCACGGGTTCGATGAATTCTTCGGGAACCTCTATCACCTGAATGCAGAAGAAGAGCCCGAGAACGAGGACTATCCACAGAACCCCAAATTTCGGGAGCGTTTCGGACCACGTGGCGTCATTCGATCAGCTGCGGTTTACGATGACAATGGTGTTCTGACCGGTCAGGAAATCGAAGATACCGGTCCATTGGATCGCGCAAGGATGGAGCATATCGACGACGACACCGTCGAAGCCGCGATAGATTTCATCCGCCGCCATGAAGAAGCCGATGTGCCTTGGTTCGTTTGGTGGAACGGCACGCGGATGCACTTCCGCACCCATGTAAAAGACGAAATGCGCGAAACCGCCAACGAGATCATTGGCAGCAATGCGGATGAATATACCGCTGGCATGATCGAACATGACATGCATGTCGGTCAGCTTCTCGATGTGCTGGACGAGCTCGGCATCGCGGACGAAACCTTTGTGATGTACTCGACCGACAACGGGCCACACATGAACACGTGGCCGGATGCGGGGATGACACCTTTCCGCGGTGAGAAGAATACCAACTGGGAAGGCGGTTGGCGCGTGCCCGCGATGGTTCGTTGGCCGGGTAAGATCGAACCGGGAAGCGTCTCAAACGAGATCGTTCATCACATGGACTGGCTGCCAACCTTTATGAATATGGCGGGGACCCCCGGCATCAAAGAGGCCTTGCTCGAAGGTGGCGTAGAGTCGATGGGGCGTGAATACCGCGTGCACCTGGATGGCTATGACACGCTTGATTACCTCACAGGCGCGTCGGACGAAACGCCAAGAAACGAGGTCTGGTACTTCTCGGACGATGGCGATCTGACCGCGCTGCGCTGGAACGATTGGAAAGCGATCTTTCTTGAGCATCGCTATCCGCAGACCCTGCGGGCATGGGCCGAGCCTTGGACAGAGTTGCGTATCCCGCTGCTGTTCAACCTCCGCCGCGATCCGTACGAGCGGTCTCAGATCACGTCCAACACCTACTACGACTGGTATCTGGATCGGGTCTATGTCCTGTTGCCGGCGGCTGATTTTGTCGGACAGTTCCTGCAGACGTTCGTAGAGTTCCCACCTCGTCAGGAGGCAGGAAGCTTCACGATTGGCGATGCAGGCGAAATGATCCGGCAGGCGGCCTCTGGCGCGCGCTAATTTCGCGTAACTTATCCTGAAGCGGGCCGCCCTTGGGCGGCCCGTTTTCTTTTCGGCATCCCTCAAATTGAATTCGTGACACCAAACCAAGAATGCGCGGGACGGAAGACCCATGCGTGCGCTCACGCACCAATGCGGTGCAGGATTGGCGAATTTTCAATTCAGGCGCACAGCTTATGTCAGCGTCAACAGTTTCTCAAAGCAGGAGATCAAGACGATGCTGAACCAGATCAAAGGCCTCCACCACGTCACGTCGCTGGCCAGTGGCGCGCAATCGAACAACGACTTTTTCACCAAGACACTCGGCCTGCGCCGGGTCAAAAAGACCGTCAACTTCGACGCACCCGACGTCTATCACCTGTATTACGGGGATGGGACCGGTGCACCGGGGTCGGTCATGACCTATTTCCCCTTCCCCAACGCCGCACGCGGGCGTCCGGGTGTGGGAGAGGTTGGAACCACCGTGTTTTCTGTCCTGACCGGAACACTCGACGAATGGCAAACGCGGCTCGCCAGTCTCGGCGTTCAGGGATTGGACCGAGAGACGTTGTTTGGCGAAAACCGTCTGAAATTCGACGGGCCCGACGGCGACGGCTTTGCGCTTGTGGAACAAGCCGATGATGACCGCACGCCGTGGACCGGCAATGGCGTGTCAGAAGATCTCGGAATTCGCGGCTTTCATTCGGCCTCCATGCGGCTGGCCGATGATGGCGCGACCGGAGAGTTGCTGAAGTTCATGGGATACGAAGATTTGGGGACCGACGGTGACACCCGCCGTTTTGCCGTCGCCGATGGTACCGGTGCAAACACCGTGGACATTCAAACGCTACCGGGCGCCGCCCATGCGGCGCAGGGCGCGGGGTCTGTCCATCATCTCGCCTTCGCGGTTGAGAACCGGGAGAAGCAACTCGAGGTACGCAAGGCGCTCATGGACACGGGCTATCAGGTGACGCCGGTGATCGATCGCGATTACTTCTGGGCGATCTACTTCCGCACCCCCGGTGGTGTCCTGTTCGAAGTCGCAACCAACGAGCCCGGCTTTGACGCGGACGAGGACACGGCACATCTGGGCGAGGCGCTCAAACTGCCGACGCAGCACGCACATCTGCGCGAAAAGCTCGAACAGTATCTCGAGCCGATTGAGGGCTGACCCATGAGCTATATCGCGAAACGAACCAAAGGGGCGCCCGGCGCGCCCCTCGCCTTCACCTTTCATGGCACTGGGGGAACCGAGGATCAATTTCACGGGTTTGTCGAGCAACTGATCCCGGGCGGGCATGTAACCTCACCCCGTGGCGACGTGTCCGAGATGGGGGCCGCGCGGTTCTTCCGCCGGACGGGCGAGGGTGTCTATGACATGGACGATCTCGCCCAGCGCACCGCGCAAATGGCTGCCTTCATGGCAAACGAGCGGGACGCGGCGCAATCGACCCGCACTATCGGGCTTGGGTACTCCAACGGGGCCAACATCCTGGCCTCCGTTGCGCTCGATCATCCCGAACTGGTGGACGACCTCGTCCTCTTGCACCCGCTGACCCCGTGGGACCCGGCGCCACAACCGGGCCTCAAGTGAAAGCGCATCCTGATCACGGCAGGCCGCATGGACCCCATCTGTCCCGCACCCCAGACCGAACGTCTGGCGCAGTACCTGATCGACCAGGGGGCAGAGCTGACCGTGCACTGGCACGCAGGCGGGCACGAGATCCGTCAGGATGAGATCACGGCAATCCAGCAGTTCCTCGTGACCGAGACGGCTTGAGCGCGACGGCAGGCGCGGCTAGAGGGAGGTATGCCCGACACCGCACCCGCCAAAATCGAATTCGTCCCGGACACCGTTCACAAACGGGACGAGTTCTCTGAGACGATCTCGGGCCACGCGGCGCATGATCCCGACCTGAAACTGGCGATGCGCAAGCTTTCGGGCCTCCCGTGGTGGTCGCGCTGGCTCGCTTGGCGACTGGCCCGGCGGGAGATCACGGGGCTTGAGGCTGTCCAAGGGATCAAAGGCACTCCGGTCCTCTACGAAGTGAACGCAGACGGCATCTTGCGCGACTGGACTGCCGGAACACCCCTGCACCTTGCCAAACCATCTGACCGCGCGTGGTACGACGACGCCGCACGGCTGTTGCGAGATATGCGGCGGCGTGGGGTGACGCATAACGACCTAAACAAGCCGCAGAACTGGCTGATGACACCGGACGGGCGTGCGGCGGTGATCGATTTTCAGCTGGCGCGCGTTTCTCCGCGCAGGGGCAAGCTCTATCGCATCCGCGCCTATGAGGATTTGCGCCACCTGCAAAAACAAAAGCGCCGGTTTGCGCCCGACCTCCTGACGCCCAAGGGTTGGCAGATGGTCGAGCAACGCTCGATCCCTTCCCAGATCTGGGCCGCGACGGGAAAGCAAGTCTACAACTTCATCACGCGAAGGCTCCTCAATTGGTCGGATGGTGAAGGCACTGCCAGTCGCATGGACAGTGATGGTCCGGCGATCCAGAGCGCGTTGGAAAGTGCTTCAGGCGTTCGGGCCGTGGCGCTTTGCACCTATCCGCTGCCCTCACAGGGCGTGGGGCTTTACGGGTTTGTCGAAACCGACCTCAATCAAGCCGCGACACGCGCGCTCCTGCCCGAAACACGGATCGAAAAGATACAGGCGGTTACCTCCCTGCCCCGAGATGGCGCAGGCGCAATTCGTCAGGAACCGCTCGACCTTATCGCGATGAACCGATTGGACGAGCTAGAGGTGCTGCTGGCACGTGAACCCGACCTGCGTGCGTCCGTTGCGCCGATTGTGAAAGAGCGCCAGAACCTCACAGATCGGTATCGATAAAGACTTGTCGGTCAGACCTATTTCATGATGGGGCCTATTCTCAAAACAATCGGCGGAGCCGGAGGCCACATGATGAGGCGCGCACGGTTCATCCTGCTACTTTCACTCGCGCTAAGCACTGCGTCTTGCACGCAAACGGGCCGCAAGGCTGGGGATATTGCCGTGATCGGCGATTCCGTGATGGTTTGGAACAGTCGGGGCGGCAACGACATCGGCAGCGTGGTGGCGGCCGAGTTAGGGCGGGAAGTTGTGAACCGCGCGGCTTTAGGCGCGCAGGTCAGTGTCAGCAGCCTGGCCAGCATCATTGGACTAAGCATTCCGGCTCAGTTGCCGCCGGGCGGCTGGAATTGGGTCGTCGCCAATGGCGCGGCCAATGATCTCGGCCTGTCTTGCGGCTGCACCCGCTGTGACGATGAGATCGAGGCGCTGATCTCACCCGACGGACGAAGCGGTGCGATCCCGGATTTGATCGCACAGGCCCACAGTCAGGGCGCGCGGGTGATCTGGCTGGGATACTATGAAGCGCCCGAGACAACGTCATTCCAAGGCTGCCGCCCCGGACTGGTTGAGATTGAGCGGCGCATCGCGCTCTTGGCAAGGGACGACGACAAGACCTACTTCCTCGACGCCGAAGACATCCTAGATTCGGCAAACCGAGACCTTCTCGACCGCGACCGCACGCACCCATCGGTCGAGGGCTCAGACCTGATCGGAAAAGAGATCGCGCGGATGATCAGCGAAGCCGATCAGCGGTCTTAATCGTCCTGCACTTTCCCGCGCATGGATTTGACCGATGATCGGTTCTTCTTTGCGGCCAGCCGCCGCTCAACCGAGCCCTTCGTGGGCCGTGTCGGGCGGCGTTTCTTAGGGGCGACTGTCGCCTTGCGGATCAGCTCGGCCAGGCGCGTGCGCGCAATCTCTCGGTTGCGGCTCTGAGACCGTGTTTCGTCAACTTGCAGGATCAGCGTGCCACTGTCGCTCCACCGCCGCCCGGCAAGCCGTTTGAGACGCGCCTTGACCGCGGACGGCAAATTTGGGGACCGGGCGGCCTCAAAGCGAAGCTCAACGGCGGAGGAGACCTTGTTCACGTTCTGCCCGCCCGGACCTGAGGCGCGCACGAACTGCTCCGTCATTTCCCACGGCTGCAACGTGATCTCATCCGTTATCTTGAGCGGCTCTGCCATACGTTATGCCTACCAAACTCCGACGTTATGACGACATGGTTTTTTGCCACTTCAGAACGGCACCGGAGATTTGAAAGTCATGCCGATGCCACCGTCAGGGTGACGCAAGCGCAAGCTCTCTGCGTGGAGCATCAAGCGGGGAAAGTCCCGCGCGGGACCGGTGGCATAAAACGGGTCCCCCAAAATGGGATGGCCGATCTCGCGCATATGAACCCGAAGCTGGTGCGACCGTCCGGTCAACGGCATGAGACGCAACCGGCTCGTTTCTCCGTCGCTGCGGAGCACCCTCCAATCCGTCTGCGCCGGTTTGCCGTCCTCATGGTCCACCATCTGCAAAGGCCGGTTGGGCCAATCAACAATCAGAGGGAGGTCCACCGTGCCAGTCTTTTGCTCAAGAACACCCCAAACCCTTGCGACATAGACCTTCTTTACTTGTCGTTTTTCGAACTGAAGCCCCAGATGCCGCTGCGCATGAGGTGTCATCGCGAACACCATCACCCCAGATGTGTCGCGATCCAGCCGGTGGACCAAAAGCGCCTCGGGGAACACCGCCTGAACCCGGGACAGCAAGCAATCGGAAAGTTGTGCGCCTTTGCCGGGAACCGACAAAAGACCACTGGGCTTATCGACAATTAGCAACTCGTGGTCGTGGTGCAGAATGTCGAGCGGTACGTCGGGTGGGGCGTAAGTATCTGACATCACCGCGCAAAAACGGAATTTAGAATGTCTGAGAGGCCTGCCGCGTCGTGCGCGGTAAACGCTGCCGGTCTGTCGCTATCGATATCAAACACCGCGATCAACTCTCCGTCTCCGTTATACACGGGGAGGACAATCTCAGACTGGGTGGATGACGCACAGGCAATGTGGCCTTCAAACGCGTTCACATCGTCCACAAGCTGAATATCACCGGTGCGCGCGGCGGCGCCGCAGACCCCCCGCTCAAAAGGAATAACAAGGCAACCATGCCCGCCTTGATAGGGTCCGATCTTGAGCACCCGCGGCTCTGTCACGCGGTAAAACCCGGTCCAGTCAAAGCGCGCGTCCTCATGATGCACCTCGCACGCGACCGTCGCCATCAAAGCGACCGTATCGGTTTCTCCGTCAGTCAGCGCAAGAACCCGTTTCTTGAGATCCGAATAGTCGATCATACCCGTTCAATCGCAATTGCAGTGCCTTCGCCGCCGCCAATACAAATAGCCGCAACGCCGCGCTTGAGATCATGCCTTTCGAGCGCGTTCAACAGTGTGACGATGATCCGCGCGCCTGACGCACCAATCGGATGGCCCAACGCGCAAGCACCTCCATTGATGTTCAGGATATCGTGCGGGACACCGGTTTCGCGCATGAAGGCCATGGGAACGACGGCAAACGCTTCGTTCACTTCCCACAGATCCACATCCGACACACTCCACCCAATGCGCTCAAGCAGTTTGAGCGTGGCCGGAATAGGCGCAGTGGTGAACCATCCCGGTGCCTGAGCGTGCGTTGCGTGCCCGACTATGCGGGCACGTGGCGTCAGATTATTCATATCCAATGCCGTGGCAGACGCCAATGCAACAGCCGCTGCCCCGTCCGAAATGGACGACGCATTTGCGGGCGTCACCGTCCCGTTTTCCCGAAATACTGGTTTAAGGTGTGGAATCTTGTCAGGCCGCGCATTGCGGGGTTGTTCATCGGTGGAAATCACGGTTGTCCCGCCCCGCGCTTTCAGCGTCACTTCTGCGATTTCATCAGCGAACTCGGCGCGTTGGGCGCGTGCCAGGGACTCAAGCGCATAGGCATCCTGAGCCTCTCGCGAGAGCTGAAAGGTTTCGGCGCAATCTTCAGCGAACGTGCCCATAAGCCGCCCTTTGTCATAGGCATCTTCAAGCCCATCCAAAAACATGTGATCCACAGTCGCCTTATGGCCCAGACGCGCGCCCCTACGCATAGCGGGAAGCAGGTACGGCGCGTTCGACATGCTCTCCATGCCGCCGGCGGCCATGCGCGTGCTGCGGCCGAGCGCGATCTCATCGGCCGCAATCATAACTGCCTTCATGCCTGAACCGCACATCTTGTTCAGCGTTGTGGCCGGGATGTCCTCGCCAAACCCTGCGGCAAAGCCCGCCTGACGTGCGGGCGCCTGTCCCTGACCCGCCGACAACACATTGCCCATGATGACCTCTTGCGGCGCGACGTCCCCAAGCGCCGCGCGCAACGCGACCCCGCCAAGTTCGCTGGCTGTCGCGCCAGCGAGTTCGCCTTGCAACCCGCCCATGGGAGTGCGCGCGGCACCGGTTATGAAAACGTCCGACATGATGCAATTCTCCATGTTTTCCTTACGGATTGGTAATGTCCGCGCGTTACACGAGCGACATTGAAACGACGTTGGACACTAGGATGAAGCTCGAATCACGGCAAGAGGGCGAGGATCTGATCGTTACCGTTGGCGAGGCCCGCGTTGATGCCGCCATCGCCGTCCAGTTCAAGGACGGCATGCGAAAATTTATTGCTGACGGGCATGATCGCGTCGTTTTGGATTTGTCCAACGTTGGATTTTTAGACAGTTCAGGGTTAGGCGCGGTTGTCGCGGTCATGAAATTCATGGGTCCTGACAGGCGGCTCGATTTAGCCGGACTTACGCCCACCGTGGAGAAGGTATTTCGCCTGACCCGCATGGATTTGGTATTCAAAATCTTCGACGATCTGGACGCAGCGGTCAGCCCGAGCGCGGCGACGACGTAGGTTACAGGTCACTTCTTCGCCTTCCTTGCCAATACAAAAAGCAGAAATGTCTCAGGAAATACTTAGTCAAAAGTTTTCAGCCAGTCTCATGAACGTGCGTTCTGCACTCGAAGATATCTGGCGACATCCAGCCATGCCGCGGCTCAATGCTGACGTAAGCGGCTCTTTGGAACTGGTTCTAGCCGAAGTGCTCGACAACATCGTCGAGCACGCGTATCCCGGGGGTCAAGAAGGCCCCATCGAAGTGTCCATGCACACACGCGGTGAGGATATCGAATGTCGTGTCAAAGATTTTGGCCGGGCGATGCCAAACGAAGCTCTCCCCGCTGGGATTGCGCCCGACATCCCGGAAGAGCTTGATTGCTTGCCCGAAGGGGGATTTGGGTGGTTCCTGATCGGGGAACTGGCCAAG
>Ga0064014_10295_pt1 | contig 11245 bp, 13 predicted proteins | sample CrowatWCoCulture_2_FD_61584 | JGI IMG/M metagenome (GOLD analysis project Ga0064014, IMG submission 61584) | Marine cyanobacteria communities from the University of California, Santa Cruz, USA, analyzing cyanobacterial DNA methylation -... | ecosystem: Host-associated > Microbial > Bacteria >...
TTGGACGACTTGATGCGCGGAAGCCATCGCTTTGGCGCGATATGGCGGTCCCTCAGCATCGCAAAGGCATCGTGGTAGTTCCGCGTGTCTGTTCCCTCGAAGGATGAGCATCCAAAGAGCAGGTCGATCCCTTCATCATCGACATAGCGTGTCATGGCGCCCCAAGCACATCTCAGAATATCTGGGTCCCGCTTGTCGGGGTGGATGCAAAAGCGCCCCATCTCAACCATCTTTCCCGAATATGTGTGGAGCGAAGTCAAATCGTAGTATTGTGCGGAATAGGAAGACGAAATCTCGGACCCGTTTGTGAGGGGTAGAAACCGAAAACAGCACACCAGATCGCCGCTCCGTTCATCCTCGACCAACACATGTTTGCAGAGATCGTCAAACCGATCCTGATCCGGCGCACCATCGCGGCGAAAACATAAGCCGCGCAGGCGTTGCGCCTGATGTACGTCCGTTTGGGACGTGGCAAACCTCACACGAAACTTTGACCTGCGACGGGTTATCATTGACCCGATCCCTTCTTCAAAGACGATTGCCTATTCACTAGATTCCCTTTTGCCGCTTCATGGCCACAACATATGTCACTTCGACGACGCCAAAGGACAAAAAAATGGAAAAAGTCATCAAATCGGACGCGGAATGGCGCAACGAGTTGTCCGATCTGGCATTCAAAAGTTCTGCGCAAGCACGGAACCGAACGCGCCTTCACTCATGACAACTTCCCCAAAGCCCCCGGTACCTTTCGCTGTAAAGGCTGTGACGCACCGCTTTTTGACCAAGGCACAAAGTTCGACAGCGGAACAGGCTGGGCCGTCGTTCTATGAGCCAATCGACGACAGCATGGTCGGTGAGAAGGAAGATCGGAGTTTCTTTATGCGTCGGACCGAGGTCCATTGTAACCGGTGTGACGGGCATCTCGGTCATGTTTTTTCTCGATGGCCCGCGCCCACAGGCTTGCGGTATTGTATCAACGGTGTCGCGTTGAAATTCGATCCTGAAGACGGTCCAGAGCAGTAGCGCTTGTCAGAACTGCTGTGCCGGGTCGAAGTTCGTGAGGTTGCCCAGCAACTGACTGATCAGCCCGACGCCGGCCGTGTTGCTATCGGTCACGCGCCGCGACAACGTGACGACCTGACCATCCTCCAAACCGTAGCGTTCCACGTTCTGGACGACACCTTGTTCGTCAAAAAGAATGGCCACGACCTGTCGTTCGGTTTCCGACCAGTTGGTGGATCCCCTGCGGCGGAACTCTGACTTGATATAGTACCACCCATCCTGATTGAGAAAGCCGGTTGATCCCGGGCGCCCGACGATAACCTCGACCGTATCCTGTGTGTCGAGACCCACCTCAATTTCCTCAAGGTCGCTTTCGGCGGGGATGTAACCATGGGTGTCAACAATCGCACAGGCGGTCGTTGCACATGCCAGAAATATACTCAGGATCGCTTTGCGCACGCGCGCCCCACTTGCTTTGCCGATCACACACCCGCAATATCCAAGCCAAGTGAAGCTTGCAATCCGATTGACGCGCGATGACCGAAACGACGCACAGACTTGTGCTCAAAGACCTGAATAATACGCGCGCCACCAAATTTGCCGTGGTGCCAAGTGCCGACACACTCAAAGAGATTCGGGACCGTTTGGGAATCGATGATCTGCGAAAACTGCGGTTTGAGGGGGAACTGCGCCCTGATGGAACGCAGGACTGGGTGCTTGAAGGACATCTTGGGGTAACGGTCGTTCAGGCCTGCGTCGTGACCGGCGATCCCGTGACAACACGGCTGGAGGAAGACGTGACACGGCACTTCCTCGCCAATCCGCCCGATCTGCCCCACGGTGACGAGATCGAGATGCCAGAGGACGATACGATTGAGGACTTGCCCGAAACCCTTGATTTGTTGGATATCGTATATGAAGTGACGGCGATTGCTCTGCCGCCATATCCCCGATCCGAAGGGGCGGAGCTTGAACAACGGCTGTTTTCGCCACCCGGCGCAGAGCCTTTGACAGATGCTGCAGCGAGTCCTTTTGCCGGGCTCGCCGCACTCAAGGATCAGTTTTCGAAGGACGAGGACTGAACAATCGTGAATTCCCCTTGCACTTTAGCGGTATCGCAGTATGTTCCGCGCCTCATTCGGAAAGATAAGGTTAGACAGGCTGCGCCTCTGGGTGTAACAGGCCGTCGATCGAGACAAACATCAAACAGGGCCACCGGGCCCGAAACTACGAAGGTTGAGACATGGCCGTCCCTCAGAATAAAGTCACGCGTTCGCGCCGGAACATGCGCCGTGCACATGATGCACTGGTTGCAGCCAACCCTGCCGAATGCCCCAACTGCGGTGAGCTTAAGCGCCCCCACCACGTTTGCGGTGCATGCGGGTACTACGATGACCGCGAAGTCGTCGCTCAGGCAGACGAAATCGATCTCGACGAAGACGCGGCGTAAGTCGCTCTGGCGTCACGCAGTATCGTGACCGAGACACCAACATCAAACAAAGCGCCGTCCACCGGGCGGCGCATTGTTGTTTCTGTTGACGCCATGGGCGGTGATCAGGGGCACGAGGTTGTGCTCAACGGCATAGCCCGTGTTCTGAAGAAGCGTGAGGACGTTTTCTTCATTGTCCATGGGCCCGCCAAAACACTCGAGAAACTTATTAGGCGCAAGAAGCGGCTGTCAGAGTTTGTTGAGGTGCGCGATGCCGACGATGTCGTGACCATGGACGCCAAGCCATCGATGGTGATGCGCAACGGTAAGGGGACGTCGATGTGGTCTGCCATCGACTCCGTTCGGGAAAAAGAGGCAAGCGTCGTCGTTTCCTGCGGCAACACTGGCGCGCTTATGGCTCTGAGTATGCTGCGTTTGCGAAAGCTACCCGGTGTGAACCGACCTGCCATCGCCTGTCTCTGGCCGTCGCGGAATGAAGGCGGCTTCAATGTGATGCTGGATGTCGGTGCGGATATTCGCGCCGATGAAACCGACCTTATTCAATTCGCGAAAATGGGCGCGTCATATGCGCGAAACGGCTTGGGAATCGCCTCACCGCGGATCGGGCTTTTGAATGTCGGAACCGAAGATCACAAAGGCCGCCCGGAATTAAAGACTGCACATGATCTGTTCCCCGCCGTGGCGGAGACGTCCCAGTTCGACTATGTCGGGTTTGTTGAGGGCGGTGATCTACCATCTGACAAGGTTGATGTGATCGTCACGGACGGGTTTACCGGGAACGTTGCACTGAAAACAGCGGAAGGTACAGCGGGCCTAATTCGTGAGTTTCTTTCCCAGGCATTCAAGGCGACACCGTTGTCGCGGATTGCGGCATTTCTGGCGATTACATCGTTGAGGCGACTGGGCAAGCGGATCGACCCACGCCGGGTCAATGGCGGCGTTTTTCTGGGGTTGAATGGCACAGTCGTAAAATCCCACGGCTCGGCAGATGCAACAGGCGTTGCCGCAGCACTTAAGCTTGCCATTCGGCTAACGGAATCAGGATTTAACGAACGGCTGGCTGCACGGGTTGCATCGGGTCTGGAGCCGGGTCACTATGCCGATCAACCAGAAGCAATAAACGAGCAGATGCAATGACGACACGCGCTGTGGTGCGAGGGGTTGGACACTACCTCCCCGAACGTGTGGTTGAAAATTCTGAGTTCGAAAAAAGCCTCGATACAACCAATGAATGGATCCGGTCCCGCAGCGGTATTGAGCGTCGCCATTTCGCCGCCGATGGCGAAACCACGTCCGACCTCGCTGTAGCGGCTGCAAAGGCTGCGCTTGAAGATGCAGGATGTTCCACGGATGACGTGGATGCGATCGTCGTCGCAACCTCGACCGCGGATCTGACATTTCCCTCCGCGGCAACCATGGTTCAAAACGGTTTGGGCATGACCCGTGGTTTTGCCTTCGATGTGCAGGCCGTGTGCGCCGGGTTTGTCTATGCTTTGGCTAACGCAAATGCGCTTATCGTTTCCGGTCAAGCCAGGCGAATTCTGGTTATTGGAGCAGAGACCTTTAGCAGAATAATGGACTGGTCTGATCGGACCACCAGTGTCCTGTTCGGAGATGGTGCCGGTGCCCTTTTGCTTGAAGCGCAGGAAGGCGATGGAACGATTGACGATCGCGGCATCCTGTCAACCGACCTGAATTCTGACGGCCGCCACAAGGACATCCTTTATGTCGACGGCGGCGTCTCGACCCAAACGACCGGTCATCTACGGATGCAGGGTAAGGAAGTCTTTCGTCACGCGGTCGAAAAGCTCGCTCAAACGGCGCATACCGCGCTCGACAAGGTCGGGTTGGACGGCGACGATGTCGACTGGATCGTCCCTCATCAAGCGAATTTGCGGATCATCAAATCCACGGCTCAGAAGATGGGTCTTCCGATGGAGCGTGTGGTCGTAACCGTGCAGGATCACGGCAATACGTCGGCAGCATCGATTCCCCTTGCGCTGTCTGTGGGCAAGCAAAACGGACAGATAAAGCCGGGTGACCTGCTTGTTACCGAGGCAATCGGTGGTGGATTGGCCTGGGGCGCGGTTGTTTTGCGCTGGTGACCGCCGTTGAGGGCCATTCCGCAAGCCCTTGATATTGACTCGGATTTTCCCAAGCCCCTATGCTGCTCACACCAAAGTGAGAGAGAGCATGAGCGAAAAGACCCTCACCCGCATGGACCTAAGCGAAGCCGTGTTTCGCGAGGTCGGTCTGAGCCGGAACGAATCCGCACAATTGGTTGAAACTGTCCTGCAATACATGTCCGACGCGTTGGTCGATGGTGAGCAAGTCAAGATTTCGTCCTTTGGGACGTTTTCGGTCCGGGAAAAAACCGCACGGATCGGACGCAATCCGAAAACGGGCGAGGAAGTTCCGATTCACCCGCGTCGCGTTCTGACATTTCGGCCGTCTCACTTGATGAAAGAGCGTGTTGCCGCAGGCAACCGGTCGTAGCCCAGATGCGCAAATCCCGTGACGCGTTCCGGACCATCAGCGAGGTGGCGGAGTGGCTTGACGTACCCACGCATGTCTTGCGCTTTTGGGAAAGCAAGTTCTCTCAGATCAAGCCAGTAAAGCGTGCCGGGGGACGTAGATATTATCGGCCAGCCGACATGGAACTGATCGGCGGTATAAAAACCTTGCTGCACGACGACGGGCAAACCATACGCGCTGTTCAAAAGATCCTCAGCGAGAAAGGCGTTAAGCACGTCGCATCACTTTCGCAGCCGGTCGATGGGACGGAAGATGAAGACGAGATCATTGAACTGACTGCAGAAGAAGTTGTGGTCGCAGCACCCACGGTGGACGGCGTAGCGCAGGATAATGCCGACGACGCGGAATCCACGCCTGAGCTACAAGAAGATGCAGCGGCTTCTTCAAATGAGGATGCTGCGCAAGAGCCTCAGCCGCCCGTGGTTGCTGATGATGAAGCTGAACCCAAAGCAGAACCCGACCTTATCGATCTGATGGCGCCGCAGAAGGCGCCAGTTGAAGCTGAACAAGGCGAACCGGCCACCGCAGAAGAAAACGTTGACGGAGAGGCATCGGTGCCTGAGCCTGAGCCTGAGCCTGAGCCTGAGCCTGAGCCTGAGCCTGAGCCTGAGCCTGAGCCTGAGGTTGCGCCTGAGCCTGAGGTTGCGCCGGAACCAGATCCCGAACCTGTGATGGAGCCAGAGGCAAGTCCGGAGCCAATCATCGCAGAGGCCGCCCGGAAAACGCGCATTGACCTTGCTCCGTCTGCGGATGACGTGCCGGCGGCGACCGATGTCGAAGAACCGAAAGAGGCAACGCCGGACGCGCCTGCCCCCGCACCGCCCGTTTCAGCACCCGCAGTTGCAGAGACGGCCGAGATGGACGCATGTCGTGCCTTTGACCTATCGTCGCGCATTCGCAACTTGCCGCGCGGTGCCATGGTCGATGGAGAACTTGCCGCCCATCGCGCAGCCATGATTGCGCTGAGAGACCGGGTAACTGCCCATCTTGATGGATAAACCGACGATTGCTGTGCTGATCTGCTCTTGCCCCCCGATTTCATTGAGATATGAAGGCGCGGTGTCGGGCTATGGCGCAGCCTGGTTAGCGCGTCCGTCTGGGGGACGGAAGGTCGCAGGTTCGAATCCTGCTAGCCCGACCAATCAACCGACATACTTGGGGCATGACATGACGGGCGTATTTTCGGATGCCGGCCTACGCTCCCTCATGGCGGACGGAGCCCTCGCCGGAACACCTGATATTATCGATGCGCAAATCCAACCTGCCTCGCTGGACTTGCGCTTGGGTCGCAAAGCGTACCGCGTGCGGGCCTCATTCCTTCCTGGTGAAGGCGCCACCATCGAAGACCGTCTCCCCGATTTCGAGATGCATCAAATTGACCTCGACAACGGTGCGGTTTTGGAAAAAGGATGTGTCTATCTTGTGCCTTTGATGGAGCGCCTTGACCTGCCTGCAGGGATTTCGGCAGTCGCTAATGCCAAGTCCTCAACTGGGCGGCTCGACTTGCTGACGCGCACCATCACCGATCGTGGCGTGGAATTTGACCGCATTCCCGACGGCTATCGTGGCCCGCTATACGCTGAAATTTGCCCAAGGTCCTTCTCGGTCCTCGTACGACCCGGGATGCGCCTCAATCAGATCCGGTTTCGGGAAGGTCATGCAGGGCTCAGCGATAGCGAGTTGCAAGTCTTGCATAACACCAGCCCACTCGTGGACTCGGACCCTATGATCTCTGATGGCTTGGGCTTCTCAGTTGACCTCATGCCCCGCAACGGTGACCTCGTAGGATATCGTGCCAAACCGCATACGGGTGTCATCGATCTTGATTTGATTGGTCACTACGACCCACGCGAGTTTTGGGAACCGCTTCATACCACGACAGGGCGCATCATCCTTGATCCGGGCGCCTTCTACATTCTCGTCAGTCGAGAAGCCGTGACGATCCCCCCGGCCTACGCCGCGGAAATGGCGCCTTACATGGCCATGGTAGGTGAGTTTCGGGTGCACTACGCCGGCTTCTTCGACCCGGGCTTTGGCTGGGCCGCGGCAGGCGGTGCAGGTTCGCGCGGAGTTCTTGAGGTTCGCTGCCACGAGGCCCCTTTTGCTCTGGAGCACGGACAGATCGTGGGGCGTCTCATCTATGAAAGAATGGCCGCGCAGCCAGACGTCCTCTATGGGTCCGAGATTGCGTCCAACTATCAGGGGCAAGGCCTGAAGTTGAGCAAGCACTTTCGCACGCTTTAATTTCGCGCCTCAAGCGCCGGTATTTATTAAAACTTTCCCATTCGACGCGTCACGCGCATGGCTTGACGTGACCGTCGCGAAATCTCGTTGACCTGCTTCTGTCGCGCCCGTCCTTCGGGGGATGTGTCTGAAGAATCCGCGCGCATCAGAAAGCGTGTGACGGGGCGGATCAACATCATGATAAGCATTCGGATCATACGTTGATTGTTCATCGTACCTGTTCCTTAATCCTTATCTTCAAACATAGCCGTCTGATCGGCTTCGTCATCCTCTTCCTGAGGTTCGCCCGGTGGCGGGCGGCTCTCAAGCAATCCCGCCGAGCGCAGTTCCTTAAGCCCCGGTAGATCGCGCGCACTCTCTAACCCGAAATGGTCAAGAAACTCTTGTGTTACGACGTAAGTGACCGGGCGACCCGGGGTCATGCGACGACGACCAAAGCGGATCCACTCAAGCTCTAACAATTGGTCGATTGTACCACGGCTTACGCTCACGCCACGGATCTCTTCAATCTCAGCACGAGTTGCTGGCTGATGATAGGCAACAATCGCCAAGGTCTCGATCGCGGCGCGGCTTAACTTACGCGTCTCAACCGTCTCTTTTTGCATGAGAAAACCCAGATCAGGGGCCGTGCGCATCGCCCACGCCTCCCCAACCTTGACGACGTGTACACCACGCCCGTCATAGCGCTTCTTCAACCCCGCCAGCGCTGCTGCAGCATCCGCGCCATGCGGCATCCGCGCGTTGAGCTCGGCCACCGTCACGGGTTCAGCCGACGCAAAAAGGATGGCTTCAACCATGCGTTCCTGTTCCCCTTCGGGCGGCGCCTCAAAAAGGCTCGCGATATCATCTTCGCTGTCGCTCACGCGGTCGATTTCCTGATCTCGATGGCTTCGAACATTCCGTGCTGGCGCAACTCGATCGTTCCCGCTTTGACAAGCTCTAAAGAGGCCGCGAAGTGCGACGCAACGGCAGAACGCACGCGTGCGGGCGAGCTATCCCAACCATCAGGAAGATAGCTCGCCAACGTTGTCCACTCCCCTGAAAATCCGATCAAACCACGCATCCGATCAAGGGCTTGTTCCATCGTCATCAGATGCTCGCGATCCATCGCATAGGGACGGAATTCATCCTTGGTCCGCACGCGGGCATATCCCTGCATCAGATCAAGAAGCGTCGCCGTATAGGTGATCTTGCGCACCCGTGTGACATCTTCGGGGACACCGCGCACAAAAAAATCGCGGCCCTTTTGATCTCGCGCCATGAGTTTTGCGGCGGCATCACGCATCGCCTGCAAACGCTCAAGCTGAAAGGCGAGGTGTGCCGCAAGTTCTTCGCCGGTCGGCCCTTCGTCCTGAGGGTCGGGGGGAAGCAGCAGACGAGATTTGAGAAAGGCGAGCCACGCCGCCATGACCAAATAGTCCGCCGCCAACTCGATCCGCAACGCTTTGGCGCGTTCGATGAAACCAAGATATTGCTCGGCTAGCGCCAGAACCGAAATCTTCCGTAGATCGACCTTTTGCGTCCGGCTCATCGTCAGCAGAAGGTCAAGCGGCCCCTCATATCCGTCAACGTCGACGATCAGAGCCTCTTCCGCGAGGCGCGCTTCCACCGCATCAGCTTGAAAACCATCCTCAGGCATCAAGGCCCTCCATCAAATCTTGCAGACGCATCTGAGCTTCTTCGACGCTCATCTCACGTGCCGGTGCGAGCGGCGCGAGGGCATCGTCAGCACGACGTTGCGCAGCATCAGACATCATTCCGCAGTGACGAGCAATTGAGGACATCTCTTCCATGTCTCCATTACAATGCAGCACCAAATCGCATCCAGCGCCAAGAGCGGCCACCGACCGTTCGGTCACTGTTCCACCCAAAGCGTTCATTGAAATATCGTCTGTCATCAACAAACCCGCAAACCCTATTTCCTGACGAATGTAATCATTGCAAACAGGCGACGTCGTGCCGGGCAGTTTGTCATCAATCGACGTGTAGAGCACATGTGCGCTCATCCCCATTGGGGCGTCAGAAAAGGCGCGGAAAGGTCGAAAATCCGTCGCTTCAAGTTCTCCCAGGGGCGCGTCGGTCATTGGAAGGTCGTGATGGCTGTCCACGCGTGCACGACCATGTCCTGGCATGTGTTTGGGCGTTGCATGCACGCCCCCCGCAGCCAAACCGTCTGCAAAGCTCTTGCCAGCCTCAATCACGGTGTCGACGTCAGAGCCATAGCAGCGGTTTCGCAGAAATGGGTGTGTGTCCTCCTGCGCAACGTCAAGCGTCGGGCCGCAATTTACGTTAATTCCAACCGCAGACAGTTCTGCCGCGATCAGCCGTCCCCGAAGCCACATTGCTTCGCCGGCACCGAAACGCGCGACATAGTCAAACGGAGGCAGCCACTGCCGCCAATGGGGCTGGGTCATGCGTTGGACACGCCCCCCCTCCTGGTCGATCAGTACGGGCGCCTTGCGCCCCACGGATTGCCTCAGATCATGGCAGAGGCGGTCGAGCTGCTCAGGCGCTTCGACATTTCGGGCAAAAAGAATGAATCCCCAAGGTTGCGCTTCGGCAAAGAACGCGCGCTCGCTGGAAAGAAGCTCAGGGCCCGCACAGCCAAATATGTACGCGCCCTGCCCCAAATCTAACGGTTCACAATAGGAATACAGCTGGCATTGCCCGCCACCAACACCGAACAAAAACGGTTGGCGTCACTTAGGTCGTCAAAGCCTACGACGCGCAGGCGATAAAAGGTCTTACCGCCAGCCTCTGCTTGCTGGATCAACCGCTGTTTTCCGTCAAGATAACCGTCAAAGTTGGCGTTTAGACGGTTCCATTCCTCGGTTGCAACCTCAGGCGACACAAACGCCCCAAGCTGCACCAGACGTTCGCCCGCCGGAACCTGATCGGCCGTAACATCTAGCGAAGGCTCGACATTCAAAGTCGCGCTTCCGGCCAATGCGATCCGCACAGGGCGTGGCGCAGGTCGTGGAGATACCGTCAATGTGCCAACGCTTATAGGTTTGTCTGAAGCCACCTCTTCTTCAGACGTCAACACGGCAGATGCGATTGTGGCGTCAAAGTCGGCAAGAGCGGCTGCAACGGCCAGGTCGGTTGCACTCTGCGTCTCCATCGCAGGTGCCGCCTCGGTAACGGCTTCGAATTCTGCCTGCTCCAAAAGGGCTGTAAGTGAGGCGTCTTCCTCGGTCAGCGCCAAGTCGTCTGGCGCCAAAACGACCTGTTCAGGCGTCACAGACGCCGCATCCTCGGCAGCGATGGAATTAACCGCCAATCCCTGATGCGCCGCCTCGCGCCCTCCGGGCGCTTCTGGCGTGATGCGCATCGGACCTTCCATAGCGCGCACGACCGGCACGCCGGTGGCATCACGCTGCACCAGTTGCCAACCCCAAATTCCCAATCCAACGATAAGTGCAAGCGATAACGCCGCTGCCAGCCAGTTCAACGCGTTGGCTGCTGTCTCTAATCCACTGCCATCGGTGGCAATGCCACCATCAAAATCAATTTCCGCCATGTGCCCATGCCTCGCTCGTGCCCGGTTTTCCGGTGCTTACTGCCTCATGTGACGCGAGCCGCGGCGTGTTTTGATCAGCGCATTTCTTCGACCGGCGTCACCCCGGAGAATACCAAGTCCTGCTGAAATAACAATGCTGACCGCAATAGGTAGCGCATTTTTGCGCCGTCGCTTTCGGATCACCCTCATGGATGAACCGCAAGGCCGGTTCTCATTGCCCCGGTTCCAAAGTGCGTGAAAGGCGCTGGCCAGTTCATAGAGGTAGAACGACACCCGATGCGGCTCGTTTGTGCGCGCCGCAATCTCTACAAGCCGCGGCCATTCCGCCAACTTCCGCGCGACAGCGAACTCTGCCTCGTCTTCGAGTTTGGCATCGTCGGAATAATCGAGGTGCATTGTCTCGACTTTGCGCATCACGCTCCGGATACGAACGTGGGCGTATTGCACGTAAAAGACTGGGTTGTCCTTGGATTGCTCCAGAACCTTGTCAAAAT
>Ga0064014_10296_pt1 | contig 11197 bp, 14 predicted proteins | sample CrowatWCoCulture_2_FD_61584 | JGI IMG/M metagenome (GOLD analysis project Ga0064014, IMG submission 61584) | Marine cyanobacteria communities from the University of California, Santa Cruz, USA, analyzing cyanobacterial DNA methylation -... | ecosystem: Host-associated > Microbial > Bacteria >...
AATCCAGAGATGAAAAATGATAATTTTTAGGACTAATAGAAATTTTGAATATAGATGAATAAAAAAAATTGACTTTGATTATCCAAAAATTGAGTTTAAGAGGGAATAATTATATTAACTTTTGATTTTCTCCACGATAAATAAGACTAAATGAAAGTATCAGTCTTATGATAGATATCTTTTTTTAAAAAAAACTTATTCTACTTATCCAGTATTAGGAATAGTTTTAATTCTTTTGTTAGCAATAGATAAAATATCTTGATAAGGACAAGCACTAGCTATAGCGATAATAATTTACAACTAATCTTTATTCTGGCTTTTAAGAAGATTTAGACGTATTCCCACAGTTGCTTTAGCCAATGAAGTTTTTTTTAAACAGTGTTGACGAAAAGCATTTATGAGAACATAAGCCCAGGAATGTATCCATAATCTTAGTTGATTACTTTGAAATGTTTGAGTTGAAGTTCTATCAGCTAACAAGTCTAATTGTTGTTCTTTAATCCGATTTTCCATCTCGCCTCTCGGACAGTATTTTTTTGTATAAAGTTTTGAGGGTGGAATTTTTGAAGCGGGCAAAGATGTCACCACATGGCGCATTTTTAAGCCATCACTTCCATAACAAACTTTTGTCACTACTCTTCTTTGACAACTCCATGACTTTTCTGTTTTATAACGAATAGAGCGATACCAAGTAGAAATTGGTACTAATTTTTTAACTTCTTCTAAATCTTCTTTTTTTCTGAAATAAACTATCCATTAATTCAGTTATTGGAGCTAGTTTTTTTTCATATTCATGTTTGGCTTTTTCAATTACATCATCCGCTCGTAACTTAAGAACGCCATTTGTTCCATAGCTATAACATAATCAACTAAAGGCTGATTTTCACAAAAATAGAAGATTTCTTCACGGGCAGCGTCGCTTATGGCACTTTATTACTCGCCCTCAAATCAAGGTTAAACTCAGACTACATAATGGTTTGAAGTTAGCGATCGCAGAATTTGTGAGAAATGCGGGATAGGCACTATACCCCTAACTAGGATATGAGTCTCTGACCATTTTTCTCTAATTAGTCCGATAATTCTTTGTAATTCGTCTAAGGCTCCATCGGCTGGATCTACATTAGATGAACGAAGTTTAGCAACTAATAAATGATGCCCACAGAAAATATATAAAGGAGCATAACATACTCCGTGATAATAACTATTAAAAAATGCCCCTTCTTGATTACCATGTACTTGGTCATCCGTGACATCCATATCTAATATAATACTTAAGGGAGGTTTTTTATAAGACTCTAAAAAAAATTCGACAAAAGATTTTTCAATGGCTTCAAAGTTGGGTTCTATTTTATGATAACGACTCGTTTTTTGGTCGAGAATAGTCTCAGGACAATATTCCAATCTATTAATTGTACTTTTTCCAGCTAACCATCCCTTTTTATCTTCAAGTTCATTAAGCTTTTCTAAAGCGATCTTAAGGGCAGGATCGTGACGTAATTTATCATGGTCATTGACATCTTCATAGCCTAAAATAATTCCATAAAGCCTTTGTGCTAATAACTCATGAACGGAATGATCTACATAAGATTGATGACGATGATCTTGAAAACAGTTACCAAACTTCTCCGTAATTCCCAGTTTTTTATCCAACTCAGCTATCCAGACAATCCCCGCATCTGAAGTGATTAGTCCCCCATCAAAATTAGCGATTATTTTTTTTCCTTTCTGTTTACTAAAGTTGATTACTTGACGAGGGGTTCGGGGATGACTGGGACTCATTAAATCAGTTTAAGGTAAATTGCTTTAATAATTAAATTATAGCATATTTTATTCTAACAATCTAGTACTATTAGAGATTTTATTAATAATTTTTTTGGAAAAATGAGTGATTGATTTATCTTTTCATCTTTGTCTAATTCGGGTTGATTTTAACTTAAAATCTGACAACAGACTGTTGGTTGGGGAAATCTGCGATCGCTCTGTTCAAACCCACTTCCTGTAAGGCTTCTGTGTTTGGCGATCGCAGATTTTGTGAGAAATTCGGGCGACGAGGGTTAGAAGCTTCTATAAGGAAATGTTCTCCGTCTTTTTGATAGACAAGAACTCGCTCACCTCTAGCTAACGAACCACTGGGATGATGAAATTTTAGTTTAGTTTGATCCGATAATTCTACAAAAATAATACTACCATAAGCACCAGAAACTACTCCTGTGATTGTACCTACTTCATAGGGAGACTGTCTGGCTATATTTTCAGGATTAGAATTTGTTTGCCCAGAAGTTTGTTTAATGGGTTCGGCTGGTGTTATTTTGGCAACAGAAACTAGGGTAACAATTGAAATTATGCCAACTAAAAATCCTTTCATTTAATTATGTCCTCGATGAACAAATAACCGAGATCGTTTAAGACTTTAACAACCTCTATTATGAGTATTTTTTCCTTTCCTTCAATTTAGAAGTTATCATCAATCAAAGCTATAAAGAGAAAATAAAATTCACAACATCTAGGGGCTTAATAATATTAAGCCCCTAGAAAAGTTATAGTCAATAATTAATTTAGTTTTAAGTTATTTTCAAGGGTTCTCGGAGTAGGCGAATATATAAATGTTTGAAGGTAGAACGAATCACCCGAGGTAGTCCAAAATCAATGGGCATTTGTTGTTTAGGTAACTGCCAATCATTAATTTGTAATTCAGTGGGATGGCAGAGGGGAAATTCGATATCTGCAAGATTACTGGTTAACCCTAAGCGTTTTTGAGCAGCATAGGTGGGAATGGAGGAAGGAGATACCTTTAAGAGTTCAATCATGGCGCAATCTAAGGCAAAAACGTCCGCAGAAGCCCCCAAAATACCTAATTCTCTGGGTTCTCCATTACTCGGACCATTTCCTTGATGACCAATAATACCATCGATAATGGTTAAATTCGGGGCGATCGCTTTAGCTGTTTCCACCAACATTTCCCCAAAAAGGTTAGCATCTTTTCCGGCTTCCATGTGCCACCAAGCTTTCATTTTACCAGGAACACAACCAAACAAGTTTTTCACTCCCAAGGTTAAGGTTAACTGAACATGGGATTTAACTTTAGGCAGGTTAATAACCACATCAGCATCCATAGCTTCTTTAGATAGACGTAAATGGTTAAAATTATCGCTATCGTGGCTGTAACGTTTGCCTTGGAATTCTACTACTTCTAAGCCTAATTCCTCTATAATTTCTCCGTAACCGTTGGCTAAGGCAACCCCACGAGCAGAACCAAAAGCGGGACTATCACCTAAAAAGGGTGTTCCTCCTGCTTCTTTGACCAACTGTGCAACACAATAGACCATTTCTCGACGGGTGACGCATTCTTTGGTAGGACGACTTCCGGTTAATAAATTGGGTTTTAATAACACTCTTTGGCCGGGTTTAACAAAAGAGTTGATTCCTCCTAATGGTTCTAAAAGTTGTTCTAAAGAGGTTTTTAGTAAAGGGCGATGGTAGGAATGGGCTGATAATAAACTGACGCTAGACATAATGATGGTTTACTAAGTAAAGACTCAATATATTAATATATTTCTATGCTAAACAATGTGGCCAAAAAACGCTAGAGATGAGTTTTAAGCTCATCTCTAGCAGTGACAGAAAAATTAGGGGAAATCCGTTAACCCAGCCCAGGGTTGTGTTGAATTAAACTCATGAACTCCTGACGAGTTTTCGCATCATTGGCAAATTCTCCTCTGACTGCACTGGTGGAAGTCCAAGAACCAGGTTTTTGAACTCCTCGCATTACCATACACATATGAGTTGCTTCTACAACTACCGCTACCCCTTTCGGTTGTAACAATCCTTGAAGTGCATCGGCAATCTGTCCGGTCAGTCTTTCCTGTACCTGTAAACGTCGTCCGTACATCTCACAAATACGAGCAATTTTTGAGAGTCCAATTACTTTCCCATCGGGAATATAAGCAACATGAGCGCGGCCAAGAATGGGTAAGATATGATGTTCACAGGAACTAAATAGGTCAATATCACGAACTAAGACCATTTCATTGGCACTTTCATGAAAAACTGCTTCATTAAGAAGTTCGTCTAAGGATTGATGATAGCCAGAAGTCAAAAATTTAAGAGCTTTAACCACTCGTTTTGGTGTATCTTTTAAACCTTCGCGATCTGGATCTTCCCCTAATCCTAACAATAAAGTCCTTACCGCTTGGCGCATTTCCTCGTCAGAAACAAGAGGCCGTTGTGTAGTAGTTAATGATGGTAATTTATTATCGATGTTGTTAAGTGGATTCGGTTGAGACTGAGCTAAAGTCATAATGTTGAGTTAGATTAAACAGTAAGAGAAGTAGCTAAGCAGTTATTTAGCTTTTGGCGGAGTTTATCGGCATCTAAATGACGACCGATAAAGACTAGTTGGTTGGCAGGAGAGTTAGACCAGGGTTCGGACTTGATATCGTTGCGCTGTCCGCACAGTTGGAAAATATGGCGTAATTCGCTTCCTGCAAACCAAACAATTCCTTTGGCACGAAATACTTCTAGAGGAAGTCCTTCGCTTAAAAACTTGTGAAATTTATAGACATCAAAGGGTTTGTCACTTTGAAAAGACATGGATATAAAACCATCTGTTTTGAGGTGATGGGAATTGTGGCGATATTCTGGTTCCAGAAAACTATCTGTGTTAGTTAAGCCCACATCCAAGATTAACGGTAAAGAGACTTGGGCGTATTGGGTAGGGATAATTCTGGGATTCTTTTTGATAGAGGTAATGTAGGTTTCTAATGCGGTTATTTGTTGCTTATTGGCTAAATCGGTTTTATTTAATAAGAGAATATCTCCATAGCTAATTTGTTTAAAGGCAATCTCGCTATCAAAGTGTTCTGGGGTAAAAGTTTCTGCATCAATTACGGTGATAACCGCATCTAACCGTGTGAAATATCGAAAATCTGAGCCAACAAAAGTCAAAATAATTGGTAAAGGATCAGCTACCCCTGTGGTTTCGATAATCAAACGATCTACTTTTTCTTTCCTAGCTAAGATTCTTTTTACAGCTTGTATTAAACCGTCATTGATGGTGCAGCAAATACAACCATTACTTAACTCTACCATGTCATCCTCGTAGGAGACTAAAAGTTGAGCATCGATATTTATGTCACCAAACTCGTTAACCAGTACCGCAACTTTTTGGTCAAGTTTATTGTGCAGAATTTGATTGAGTAAGGTTGTTTTGCCGCTACCGAGAAACCCGGTAATTATACTGACTGGTAATCCTTGCTGATTAATCCCTGACATGGCAAAGAGAAGCAATTGGGTTTACAAAAGTTAATTATACTATAAGGATAATCGTTCTCAAAACTTTTATTTTTTCAACCTAACTAACCTGAGTTGGATATAAGGAAATTTGGAGAAAACTGACTCAACTAAGAAGTCTCAAACCCTCATTTTCTGGTTAAAAAATCATAACACCTAACCCACGTAACTAGAGTATCCTTGACAAAAATTAATCAGTATGTTTATCAAATAATTTAGGTAAACTAAATGAATGGTTAATATCTGGCTTAATTAAACATTCATCAAGCTGTTGTTTAATTAATGACTGATCTAGATTACGGCCAATGAAGACAAGTTCGTTTTTTGGATGGGTTTGCTAATCATCGGCTTGAAGATCGTAGCGAGGTCCACTCAGTTGAAAAATATGTCGGGAGGGACTTTCTTGAAACCAGAGTATTCCCTTGGCACGAAAGATATTACTGGGTAGTTGTTGGGATAAAAAATGTTCAAATTTTTTAATTTCAAAGGGGCGATCGCTTTGAAACGAAACGAAATTAAACCCATCGGTTTCTAAATGATTGTTAAAAGCCGATTTATTGCGTCTAAATTCGCGTATTTCAGCTTTATAGTTATCTGTTTGATTCAGACCAACATCTAAAATTAAAGGTAAAGGTACTTGTCCATATTCGCTTTCCAAAATTCTAAATTCTGATTTAATCTTTTCAATAAATACTTTTGATTCGTTAATTTTATCTTTTGTTGCCAAGTCAATTTTATTTAAAATCACCATATCACCATATCTAATTTGTCTTAGAGCAGCATCACTATCAAAGTGTTTAGCATCAAAAGCCGCTGCATCGACAACTGTGATGATAGCATCAAGGCGAGTCAAAACCTTTAATTCCGTTCCCACAAAAGTCATGATAATTGGGAAAGGGTCTGCTAATCCTGTTGTTTCGATAACTAAATAATCTACTTTTTCCTCTCTTTCTAAGACTCGATAGAAAGCATTAACTAAACCATCATTAATTGTGCAACAAATGCAACCATTTCCCAATTCTATCATATCTGATTCTACTGAAATAAGCAGTTGCTCATCAATATTAATATCACCAAACTCATTGACTAAAACCGCTATTTTTAGGTTATCTTTATTCTGTAAAATTTGATTGAGTAAAGTTGTTTTACCACTACCTAAAAAACCAGTAATTATGGTGACTGGCATTCCACATTTGGGTAAGGATGGCAGAGCATCGGAGAGGTTGAAGTCTAGACGAGTCATAGTCTTGAGTTAATTGCTTTTCAGATATTTAAACAATGATTATCATTATCATAATTCACCAATGGTCACTCATTGAAGAAAACCATCTGTCTTACCCACTGGATCAGCGTCACGTAACCTTTGTACTCGTTTTAAGGCTTCGATAATAACTTGAGAGTCTGCACCGGGTAAATGAGCATTTTCGCTAATATAGCGTTTCCAGGCTTTTGTTCCTGGATACCAGCAACATGGCCAATAAATGGCGACTAAATACGATGGAGTTTATGGCCACGACTCACCAATGGTCGATATAAGGTAACATTTTCTCGATAATCTCATGACGGGTTGCTGGAATGATATCTTCTTGATAAATATCTCGATCCACAGTCGCAAATAAATAGGGGTTATCGTAGGCTGCTCTACCAATCATTACAGCATCAACTATTTTTTAAATGGTTGTCTACTTGTTCTAGGTTGGTAATACCACCATTAATTTCGATCAAAAGGTGAGGAAAATCTTGTTTAAGACGATAAACGTCTTGGTATCTTAGGGGGGGAATATTTCGGTTTTCTTTGGGACTTAATCCTTTTAACCAAGCTTTTCTTGCGTGTATTGTAAAGCGTTGACACCCTGCTTCAGCAACGATCGCCACGAAACGGGCCATCTCTCTCGTAACTGTCTTGATCATCAATACCAATTCTCTGCTTAACTGTGACGGGTATATTAACCCCTTGTTGCATCTTCTGGACACATTGGGCCACTAATTCTGGCTTAGCCATCAAACAGGCTCCAAAATGACCGCTTTGAACGCGATCGCTAGGACATCCCACATTCAAATTTATTTCATCATAACCCAATCTTCGGCAATGATAGCGCATTCGGCTAACTCTTGGGGGTTATCTCCTCCCAGTTGTAAGGATAGGGGTTTTTCTTCGGGGGAAAAGTCTAATAGTTTTGGGCGATCGCCGTGTTTAATGGCCGCACTGACAATCATTTCTGTGTATAGTAAAGTGTGGCGAGTAATTTGCCTCATCAAGTAGCGAAAATGGCGATCTGTATAATCCATCATCGGTGCTACACTTAACGGGTTCATTGAGTTTACTTGATTTTCGTTAATTATGTTGAAAAAACCATGACTCCGAACTCCGAACTCCGAACTCCGAACTCTGGTGTACCGTACTCATCTTAACACTTAATGCTATATCAATATGAGTTTATTTATTGGCGATCGCATTTTAGTTCCTATTGATTTTTCTCAAGATTCTTTTAATGCCCTTGATGAAACTCTAAATTTTATCAAAGACCCCAATAAAATAACGGTTATTAATGTTTTATTACCGTTAGAGGCTGTCGATCCTGGGGTTATTTGGTCAACTTTAGACAATAATACTCGCGAGCAAAATGTTCAAAATTCTTTTTATGAACGTTATCCTAAATCTTTGGTTGATAACTTAAAATTAGTTATTAGAGTGGGAAACCCTAGCATAGAAATTGTTGATTATGCTAAAAAAAATAACATTGATTTAATTGTCATCGCTTCTCATGGACGTACAGGATTAAATCGTTTTTTGTTGGGTTCTGTTGCCGAAAAAGTTGTTCGTTTGGCTCAATGTCCTGTGTTAGTTTGGCGTGATTATAAATAAGGTTATTTCCGCCATAGAATAAGCTAAAAAGCATTTAAAATGCTTTTTAGAAGGCAAAAGGCAAAAGGCAAAAAGCAAAAGTTAAGAGGATTATAGCTTTTTTATCCATTTCAAAAATAAGCGGTTTAAATGCACAACAGCTTATACATTATTTCCCAATTATTCCCCCTTAAAAAGGGGGGTTAGGGGGGATAAAAAGGGATCTCTTTTTATCATAAATAATCTAAGTCTAGAGACATTTAATGAAATGTCTCTTAATAATATCTAAAATGCTTAGACACAACCTTTCACAGAGACGGTATAAGTTTTGGTTATAGAAATGGGATCACCGACAAATAAATTAACTTGAATAGGAAGATTATCTGCTTTAGGAACTCCTTCTATTACTATTGGTTGTCCTGCTGTGTAACTTTTTTGTTCGTTGTAGATTTCATCGGCAGTATTATCATTATATTTCAGATAAGCTCGCACTTTATAGTCTCCATCACTTTTAGGGGTAAAAGTAACAATATATTTATTGTATGCTTTGAGAGGAATAATAGAGAAATCTGTATTCCAGTTATTATTTACCCCCGCACTCGCAGGCCCTGGTAAAGGTATAGGGAAACTGGGTTGAGAAACGGTTTTTGTTACCTCGGTTTCGTTTTCTTCTTGTCAACCAACAACAGGAAAAGCGGTACAGGTTTGACCATGACTAGGTTGTATATTTAAGGGTAATAAATTAATCCTATTAATACACTAATCCCTAATAAACGAGTTACCTTTTTATTTAAAACACAGTTCATGATTGTCATTTTATTCTGATTTTATAAAAAACACATATACCGTACCATAAATATTTATTTTAGGCAAATACTTTTACAAATCTTTAATTTGTATTTCCTTTTTACTAAAGGGTAAGTCATCATTAATAGCATCAATTTCTTCTTGTTCCATATTATTAATTTCGGGGATATAATGTTGAAGAATTTGGTTCATTTTCTGGTCATAAAATCGGTGTAAACTATAATTAGGAGTAGCAGGGAAACCTCGTCTTCTTTTGTGTCTTCCTCCGGCACCAGGATCAAACATTGTTATTCCTTCTTTGATGGCCCATTCTATGGGTTGATAATAACAAGCTTCAAAATGAAGACAATCATATTCTTCAAAAGATCCCAATAACGGCCATATAGGTTATCATCTTTTCTAATACAAAAGACATTCCCACGGGTTTATGATCATCATAATCTGTATAAGCAGCAGCTAAGACTACACGATGGGAATAATGGGGATAAAGTTGTTCAAAAAATTTACGGGTTAAATATTGACTTCCCCAATAAAACTTTTCACAGGTACTACTATAAAAGCGATATAATCATGGGATACAAATGGGGAATATCCTCCCTGCTAACACTTTCATATTTAAGTTAGCTTTACCAACTGCTTTTCTTTCTCGTTTAATATTGCGTCTTTGGTTAGCATTAAACTGTTTTAAGTAGTCATCAAAATTATTAAAACTGGGGTTAGACCAAATATAACTATGATGTAACCAACTACTAAAACCACAATTTTCAATTATCGGTTTCCAGTCGGGGTCAACAAATAAAAAATGACACCCTGACAGTTTATTTTGATCACAAAAATGATCAATTGCTGCTACCATCATTTGTGTAATTTCTGCTTCCTCTTCGTTAGGTGCAATCAAAAAACGATAACCCACAGCAGGAGTAAAGGGTGTCATTCCTAGAAGTTTAGGGGTAGTAGGGAATACCGAGACGATGGGATAAGTCGGCCCATTGATGATCAAAAACAAATTCCCCGTAACTATGTCCTTTAATATACAAAGGTGCAGCAGCAATTAACTGTTTATGTCTCCATATTGTTAAATGACAAGGTTGCCATCCTGTACGAGAAGTTGCACTTTTGGAAGTTTCGATATTATTTAGCCATTCCCACTCTAAAAAAGGGTTTTTTAAGGGGGTTGCAAGTTCATCCCAAACGGGTTTAGGTATTTCAGAAATTTTTTGAATCCAACTGATAGAGTATTGAGGTTTTGCTCGTTTAAACATAGATTAACATTGTTTGGGGAAACATCTATCTAGGATAATAATTTTTCTGCAAATGACAGCCTAAATTATTGATCATTCTTCTGACTTCATTAAAATACCTTATAATGTAAGAAATTTCTTGTTCTATTTGTTCTAAGCTTAATAGTTCTAATTTTTGACTATGTTTTGAGAGAAACCCTTTTCCTTCTACGGGAGTGGGTGCTGTTTTTCCTCCTAAAATGTAGGGACAAAGGGTTAAGCAAAATTCATCGATTAAATTTTCTTTCTAAACAACTAGCTACCAGTTCCCCACCTCCTAAAATAGCTAGATTATTTAATCCTATTTTTTTTAAATGTTTAAATGCTGCGACTAAGTTGATTTTTCCTGTTTCTTCAGGAGAAAATGTTAATACTTTTTCAAAGTTTGAAGTATCATTTTTTGTTCCTTCTTCTGTGGTAATTAACCAATGGGGGACAGGTTGAGAAAAAAAGCGTAAATTATCGGCTATTTTCCCCGAAGCAGAAAAAACAATATTAATGGGTTGACTGGGTTTATTTTTCTTGTTTTCTCTGTGCTAATAATTCAGTGTTTCTCACGGTTAAAGTGGTGCCATAAGCTCTTAATGTTCCTGCACCAAATATAACACCATCTACTAATGATATTTGTTTCTCTAAATGATTTTTATCAATATCTGAGCCAAACCTCGCTGCATTGCGTTGAAAATCAGCAATTTTTCCATCGGCAGTCATGGCTAAAATAACTGTTGTTTTGGGTCTATTTTCCATTGTATTTTTTGACTTGACATGGTATTATAAGGATAATGGAAAAGGTGTGCGCTTATAACCTCCCGATTTAGGGTAAAAGAAGTAGGTTTCAGAAACAGTAGCCAAAGCCAAGCATTTTCAAATAAAACTGTAGGGTGTATTAGTGAAGCGTAATACACCAAAATATCAAAACAATGATAGTTGCTCGAAAATGGTGGGTTACGAAGGATGGTTATGTTGTGATGATCAC
>Ga0064014_10297_pt1 | contig 11190 bp, 10 predicted proteins | sample CrowatWCoCulture_2_FD_61584 | JGI IMG/M metagenome (GOLD analysis project Ga0064014, IMG submission 61584) | Marine cyanobacteria communities from the University of California, Santa Cruz, USA, analyzing cyanobacterial DNA methylation -... | ecosystem: Host-associated > Microbial > Bacteria >...
TGTTCGATTAATGTGGATGTCCAGTGCAGCACATTTTTCGAGTCGAGTCACGAAAACTAGACCACCTGTGGACAGCCCGCAGTCTGCCTGTTGACAACTTAATGTTTGGTTAAACAGACACCCAAGGCCATGGGGCCCCGTCGCGTAGGACGGCGTTGACCTCGGGTCGGTAGCTTTCGCCGTCTTGTGTATGGGTGTCGCCCAGGTGAAGGATCGTGTGCGAGTGCAGGATCAGAGCCGCCTTCGCGCCCTTTCGCGCGGTCACGATCACCAGTTTCGCAGGGCGCTCAGAACGAGCCGCAAGCGGGCGCACCTCAATCCCTCCAACGCGCCCTTTCAGTCCAGACAGCAAGGCATCGAGCCGATCCGCGCGCTGGATCACGGCAAGCGTCCCTTTGGGGGAAAGCCGCCGGATCGCTGTGTCAAGCCAGTCTTCCAACGGGTGCACCTCGGCCAGTCCCGTCTCGCGCGCGTCTTTGGGTGACGGGGTACGGCTGTCCGCTTCAAAATACGGGGGGTTCGTCATGACGATATCGAAACTCTCCCGCGCCCAATCCCCTTGCGGCGCGAAAAGGTCATCGGTTTCGACCGTGGCGCGGGTCTCGTTGGCTTGCGCGTTTTGGCGGGCGAGGTCGGCATAGTCCGATTGAAGCTCGACACCCGTCAGCGACAGGCCCGGAACCCGCGCGCCGAGGCAGAGCATTGCCGTTCCCACTCCACAGCCCAGATCCAGAACGCGCTGCCCGGACCGCGCCGGAACGGACGCCGCCAGAAACACCGGATCGACCCCCGCGCGATAGCCCGACGCCGGTTGCTGCAGGATCAACCGGCCGCCCAGAAACTTGTCTGATGTCGTTTCAGCCATCCAAAGGGATATCATTGTCACGCAGGATGGCCGTGGCGCGGAAATGGTCGCGATCCGCGACCATGAGCCGGCGCGGCAAAACGCCGATGGACCCTTCCAGCACGCTCATGTGGACGTCCATTTCAAACCAGTCTATATCCTCGCCGTCGAGCAGGGCTTTGGCAAAGGCAATGGCGGTCGGATCGTTGGTGCGCAGAAGCTCTTTCATAATCATGACTTAAGGGCAGCATGACCCCTTTGTCGAGCCAACTGACGGGTGTGTGATGGGAGTGGATCAGGCGGTGCGTCCTCATGAGGAGCTTGCGACGGCGTTGGATGCCGATTTGCAGGCGGTCAACGCGCTGATTCATGAGCGGATGTCGTCGGAAAACGCGCCGCGCATTCCCGAGGTCTCTGCCCACCTGATCGACGCTGGCGGCAAGCGCATCCGGCCAATGCTGACTTTGGCCAGCGCGCATATCTGTGGCTATGAGGGCATCCATCATATCCACCTTGCCGCGACGGTTGAGTTCATTCACACCGCAACGCTTCTTCATGACGATGTCGTGGATGAAAGCGGCCAGCGGCGCGGGCGGCCCACGGCAAATCTGCTGTGGGACAACAAATCGAGCGTGCTGGTGGGGGATTACCTGTTCGCGCGGTCGTTCCAGTTGATGGTTGAAACCGGCTCGTTGCGGGTGCTGGATATCCTGTCGAACGCGGCGGCGACGATTGCAGAAGGCGAAGTGCTGCAACTGACGGCGGCGCAGGATTTGTCGACCGGAGAGGATACCTATCTCAAGGTCGTGCGCGGCAAGACGGCGGCGTTGTTCTCAGCCGCGACCGAGGTCGGTGGCGTGATTGCCGGACAACCCGAAGAGGTCGTGCAGGCGCTTTATACCTATGGCGACGCGCTGGGCATTGCGTTTCAGATAGCCGATGACCTTTTGGACTATGGCGGCTCGTCTGCCGCGACAGGCAAGAATGTCGGGGACGACTTTCGTGAGCGAAAAGTGACGTTGCCTTTGATCAAGGCCTATGCCCGCGCAGATGACGAGGAACGCGCCTTCTGGCAGCGCGTAATTGCCAAGGGCGATCAGGGCCCGGCAGATCTTGACGAGGCGCATGCGATCATGGCGCGGCACGATGCGCTGGGATTGGCGCGGGCGGATGCCCAGCGCTGGGCGGCGACGGCGCGGGATGCGTTGCAGGACGTGCCGGCCCATCCGTTGCGCGACACGCTTTCGGATCTGGCGGAATACGTGGTGGCGCGGCTTAACTGAAGCGCGGTTGCGCGTGATCCAGCCACGATCCCAACACGCCCCCGGCCACCCACCAGCCCGGATGATCCGCAGCGATCCGGGTTGCGGCGGCGTCGGCCGCGCCTTGGGTCGCGTACAGCCCGAAACAGGTGGCCCCTGATCCCGACATCCGCGCCAGCGCACAATCCTTGGTGGCCGCAAGCGCGTCCAGAACCCTGTCGATGACCGGGGCAATCCCCCGCGCCGGCGCCTCGAGGTCGTTGCGCTGCGCGCCCAGCCACGCAATCAGCTCTGCCGGGCCGGAGAAGTCCGGCAGCGTCTCGGCCATTGGGGGATTGTCGCGATGCACGAGGCGGCGGAACACCTCGGGCGTTGGCACCGCCACACGCGGGTTGACCAACACCGCCGGCAGGTCGGGGAGTTCAACATAATCCAACCGCGCGCCGATCCCGCGCGCCCTCTGGCCGCTGGACAGCAGGCACATCGGGATATCGGCCCCGAGCGTTTCCATTGGCGGCAGCTCGGCAGGCAGCGGATCGGCTGCGGCCGCCGCGCTGGCCCAAAGGTGGCGCAATCCGCGGAATGTGGCGGCGGCATCCGCCGAACCCCCGCCTATTCCAGCGGCAGAGGGCAGGTTCTTGGTCAGTGTGATCTGTGCCCCGCGCCCGCGCGCATAGCGCTCGGCCATTTGCAGAACAAGGTTGCGATGGTCCGTCGGGACGCCCTCGGCCTCGGGGCCATCCACCCCAAGCGTCAGCCCCTCGGCGTGCCGAAATGTCAGCGCGTCACAGACCGGGCCAAACGCCACGAGGCTGTCGATTTCGTGAAAGCCGTCGTCGCGCTGCCCGGTGATGTGCAGCGTCAGATTGACCTTGGCCGGAGCCCGGACCTTAACCGTCGTCATTTGCCACGTTCAGGGGCGCGGCACCTTCGTCAGCCAGAACCGCGTCCAGCCCGACATCCAGCTTGCGGCGGATGCGGTCGGCCTCGTCGGGTTCGGGGTCAAAGGACAGCGCCCGGTGCCATTGGAACTCGGCCTCGCGCGTGCGGCCCACGGCCCAGTACACATCGCCAAGGTGATCGTTGACGATGGGATCGACCGGCATCAGTTCGACCGCGCGCTCCATGTGGATTACGGCCTCATCATAGCGGCCCAAGCGGTAGAGCACCCACCCAAGGCTGTCGGTGATATATCCCGAATCCGGGTCGCCCTGAACGGCGCGCTGGATCATGTCGAGCGCTTCATCCATGTTCGACTGCATTTCGACAAAGGAATACCCCAGATAATTCAGCACTTGCGGCTGATCGGGGCGCAATTCCAGCGCGGTGCGAAAATCGGCTTCTGCCTGTGGCCACTGGTCCAGCCGCTCATGCGCGATGCCGCGTGCGAAATAGACCATCCACTGACGGACATCAGGTGTTTCAAACAGCGCGACTGCACGATCATAGGGCGGGATGGATTCCTCAAAGCGTTCCATCTGACGCAGGAGGTCCCCGAGCGTGATATGAACAAGTGCGACGTCGCCGTAGCTTTCCGAAAGCTGTTTAAGCGCCTCGATTGCCGCATCGGATCTGCCAAGCCGGTTCAGCGATTCTGCGCGACCCAATTCCGCAGAATAGTACGAGGGGTGATCGCGCGGGACGAGGTCATAGGCCTCGGTCGCCAGTTCATAGCGTTGAAGGCTTTCCAACAGGGTCGCGGACAGGATTATGCTGTCGATATGCCCAGGGTCGATGAAGCTGGACATACGGGAATAGATCAGAGTGTAGGCGTCATTTGCCTCACCGCTGAGCGCGCCAGCGATCGAATGATAGATCTCGGCCACGCCTTCGGCAGCGTTGGCAACTTCGTCAGCACGAACAGACCCGTCGAGCACCGCGGTACGCATGGCCTCGGCTTCGGGATCGCTGCTGCCCGCGAAACCGATATCGAGCATCTCAAGCGCTTCATCGGTGCGATCGAGTTGAGCCAGTACGCTGGCATGGATCAACGCGCCGCGTCGTGTGAGGTTCAACTGGGTTCCGTCGGCGCCCGACAAGATGCGGTCTGCACCTTCGAGATCGCCAACAGTGATCAGTGCCAGCGCCTTGTGAAACAGGCCAAAGGCCTGCACGCCTTGCGTGTCGGCGACAGCGTCGAACGCGTCAAGCGCCTCGGCAATGTCGCCGGTCCCAACGAGGGACCAGGCGCGAAGAAGGCCATCAAAGAGCGGGCCGACCGACTGTCCTGCATCGAGATCGGCAAGGATCTGATCCCACTGTTCCCGCTTGGCGGCATCGGCGGTCAGTGCAAGGTTGGCAAGCTGACTGTTCGCGCCCGCCTGAAGCATCCGTCGCGCGATGGGCACGGCCCGATCAACTTCCCCGGTTGCGATGTAAGAGGTCAGCGCCGCTTCCATCAGCGTCAGGTTGCCGGGGTCGCGGGCCAGCGCGCGGGAATAATACCGCGCGGCGGCAGAGAAATCGCTTGTCACACTGGCGCTGCGCGCCGCGAGATAGGACCCCGCATCGCCTTCGGCCAATACAGGTTGAGACACGGGAACGGCAAGTGCCGTCATTGCGAGAAATGCCAGACGTCTTATTCCAGGGCGCAAAGCGAACCTCCATACACGGTCAACCGTGGGAAGGTAGCCCGGCTTAAGCACACTGGCAATGCGCCCCGGCGGTCACCCGCCGGTTCTGACGCAACTGTTATTACATGTTGGGATAGTTCGGCCCGTCCCCGCCCTGCGGGACCGTCCAGGTGATGTTCTGGCTAGGATCCTTGATATCGCAGGTTTTGCAGTGGACGCAGTTCTGGAAGTTGATCTGGAACTTGGTCTCGTCGCCCTCGCCCACAAACTCATAGACACCCGCCGGGCAATAGCGCGCAGACGGCCCCGCAAAGGTTGGCAGGTTCACATGCACCGGGATCTCAGGATCGGTGAGTTTGAGATGCGCGGGCTGGCTTTCCTCGTGGTTGGTGAACGAGAAGCTGACATTTGTCAGGCGATCAAAGCTAATCACGCCGTCGGGCTTGGGATACTCGATCGGTTCAAAATCGGCGGCCTTGCCGGTGGCCTCAGCATCCGATTTGCCGTGTCTGACCGTACCCAATAGCGAAAAGCCCAGCGTGTTGGTCCACATGTCCATGCCACCGAGCGTGAGCGAGGCCATCAGGCCGCGCTTGGACCAGAGCGGTTTGACGTTGCGCACTTTCTTGAGGTCTTTGCCAATCGCACCCTCGCGAACTTCGGCGTCGTAATCGGCCAGCGTGTCGCCCGAGCGACCATCTTGGATGGCGCGGTAAGCCGCTTCCGCGGCCGCCTTACCGGACAGCATTGCGTTATGGTTGCCCTTGATCCGGGGGACGTTGACCATGCCCGCCGAACACCCAAGCAGCGCACCGCCCGGAAACGCGGTGTTTGGCAGCGACTGATACCCGCCTTCGGTAATGGCGCGGGCCCCATAAGCCACGCGCTTGCCGCCTTCCAAGAGCTTGGCCACCATCGGATGATGCTTGAAGCGCTGGAATTCCATGTAGGGGAAGAGGTGCGGGTTTTCGTAGTTCAGGTGCACCACGAAGCCCACGTAAACCTGATTGTTGTCCAGATGATAAATGAACGATCCGCCGCCTGCGTTTGAGCCCAGCGGCCAGCCCATCGTGTGGGTCACGGTGCCTTCCTGATGCTTGTCGGGATCAATCTCCCACAGCTCTTTCATGCCAATCCCGTATTTCTGGGCGTCGGCATCTGCGTCGAGCGCGTATTTCGCGATCGCTTGTTTGGACAGCGACCCGCGCACGCCTTCGCCTAGGAAGACATACTTTCCGTGAAGCTCCATCCCCGGCTCGTAAGCGTCCGAGGGCGTGCCATCAGGGTTCAGGCCGAACTCACCCGCGACCACACCCTTAACCTCGCCGTCCTCGCCATAGACCAGTTCGGAACAGGCCATGCCGGGGAAAATCTCAACACCCAGCTCTTCGGCCTGTTCGGCCAACCAGCGGCAGACATTGCCCATCGACACTATGTAATTGCCGTGGTTCGACATCAGCGGCGGCATGGGGAAGTTCGGGATACGGATACCGCCCGCTTCACCCAGCATGTAGAAGTTGTCTTTCTTGACCTCGACATTGACCGGCGCGCCCCGATCCTTCCAATCAGGGATCAGAGCGTCCAACCCGCAGGGATCAAGCACCGCGCCCGACAGGATATGCGCGCCCACTTCGGAACCCTTTTCCAGCACGACGACATCAAGGCTTTCGTCCAGCTGCTTCAACCGGATCGCCGCCGATAGCCCTGCCGGACCTGCCCCTACGATCACCACGTCATAGGGCATCGTTTCGCGGGTAATTTCAGCCATGCCTTGTTGCCTTTCGCACTGGGTTCGTCTGATCGGAGAAAGTGCTAAGCGGCATTGACGTGACGGTCAATTGCGACCCCGCGTCTCAAATCGCCGAAAATGGCCGACTTCGCGATTTTTAGCACCTTTTGCTTGCATTTGGGCGGCGCATTGGGTCACTTGGCCTCATCCCAAGCATTATGAAAGACACGCAAGGCAGGGACTGCCGGGGTAAGTTATGGATAAAATACCGCTGACGAAAATTGGATACGCGCACTTGTCGGATGAGCTGAAGCGGCTCAAAACGGTTGAGCGCCCTGCGGTGATCGCAGCCATCGCCGAAGCGCGCGAGCATGGCGATCTGAGCGAAAACGCCGAATACCATGCCGCCCGTGAAAAGCAGAGCTTTATCGAAGGTCGCGTAAAAGAGCTTGAGGCGATCATTTCGCTGGCCGATGTGATTGATCCCACGACGCTGTCAGGGGCGATTAAGTTCGGCGCGACGGTCGAGCTTGTCGATGAAGACACCGACGAAGAGAAGACATATCAGATCGTGGGTGAGCCCGAGGCCGATATCGAGGCGGGCAAGCTGAACGTGAAGTCGCCGCTGGCGCGGTCGCTGATTGGCAAAGAAGAAGGCGACAGTGTTGAAGTCCGAACGCCGGGCGGTGAAAAGAGCTATGAGATTCTAAGCATCTCGTACACGTGAATTAAGACCATGACGCATTGCCGGGGGGTGGGTGCGTGACCAAACCTGAACCGCCCATGGATCTGGGCGTCTACAGCCGAAAACCGCAGCCTAAGGGCATGACGGCGATTGAGTTGATCGCGGTCGGCCTTTCCGTGTTTTGGTTGCTGGCATCAGGGATTTTCTTTCTGGTCGTGGGTCGCGCTGAACAGGCCGAGGTCGATCCCCTGCGCTTTGCCGTTGTGTTGATGGCGATCTTTCTACCCGTTGCGATGATCTGGATCGCGGCAACCACTGCCCGATCCGTGCGCGCGATGCGCGAAGAATCCGAGCATTTGCAGGCCACGATAGATGCGATGCGCAAAGTCTATGTCGCACAGGCGCAAGCGGGTGCAGGCACGATCCAGCCTGAGGTCGAGCGCAAGATTGACGCCATCGTCGCCGCTCAGAAACAGACGGAGGCGGCGCTTTCGACCTTTCAAAGCTCTCGCGCAGCCGCTCCCGCCGCTGCCGTGCCGCGCCCGGCCCCGGCGTCGGGCGACGAGCAGCCGGGGTTGGCTCTTGGCACCCCAGCTGAAGCGCTGGCTCCATCGCTCGACACGGTTGATTACATCCTCGCGCTGAATTTCCCGCTAAACGCGGACGACCGCGAAGGCTTCGATGCGCTGCGTCGTGCGCTGAAGGACCGCAAGGCCGCAAAGCTTATCCAGGCCAGTCAGGACGTGCTGACGATCCTCAGTCAGGAAGGCATCTATATGGATGACCTTCAGCCTGACCGCGCGCGACCCGAAGTCTGGCGCAGGTTCGCGGATGGTCAGCGCGGCGGTGCCATTTCTGAGCTTGGCGGGATACGCGACCGCTCATCGCTGGCACTGGCGGCGGCACGGATGCGGCAGGATTCGATCTTTCGCGATGCTGCGCACCATTTCCTTAGGACGTTTGACCACGCCTTTGCCGAGTTTGCGCCAACCGCGTCAGATCAGGAAATCGTCGCTCTGGCCGAGACGCGGACAGCGCGCGCGTTCATGCTTCTGGGGCGCGTCACCGGGATCTTCGACTAAGAATTGGGCAGTTGGTCGATTATCATGCTTTTGGCTAAGGCTTTCCTCGGCTATCACAGGGCATGAGATCGACATGCTCCCCGTCCATTCCCAGCACGACAGGTGCCCCTGAGTGAGTGCACTTTCGGAATTTGGCCGCGCAGCGTGGGGGGCGTTTCGCTGGCTTGTGACCGCGCCGTTTGTCAATCGGCGCATCCGGGATCACGCATCGAACCGCACCGAGGCGTGGGAGATGCTGTCGGCGCATTCCAAGGTTCTGCTCGATACGTGGCGCGTGGATGTGACGCTCGATGGACCAACCCCACCACCCGGTGTGGGCTGCGTCGTGTGTTACAACGAGTCGTCCTTTGCTGATGTGTTCGCTTATCCGCTGTCGATCTGGCCTTACGTTGACCGGTCTGCGGCAGCCGATTCCTATGAATTCATTCCTTACGCCAAGGCCGCGATGGAAAAGGCGCAGATTGAGCCCGTACCGCGTGGCAATCGCAACGGCACGGACGCTCTGATCCAGCGGATGGTGGAAGCGGTGCGCGCAGGTGATCGACTGACCTGGGGTGGTGAAGGCGGGTTATCGGGTATTGACGGGGTCAAGCGGTTCAGGATTGGCGCGGCCCTGATTGCGATACAAGCGGGTGCACCGATTGTCCCGCTGGCGTTTTTCGGGGGGCACTACACGCTGCGTCTAGGATCGGTGCGCGTGAAGCCCGGCACGATCCGGGCGCGGTTCGGGACGCCTATTCCAACGGACGGTCTGACCGTGGACGATGCGCGCGCGTTGATGGGCCGGGTTCAGCGAGAGGTCACAGCGCTTTACGATGCGCTGCGACTGGAAAGCGGGTTTCAGAGCCCGAAGCTGCCGTAAGGGATATAGCGGACGGGATCACCCGGCGTGATCTCGCGTGCACCATCGTCGAGTTCCACAAGACCATCGGCCCAGCTGAGCCCTGAGATGCGCCCCGATCCTTCGGACGCAAAGACTTCAACCGCGCCGTCACCGTTGATCCGGGCGCGCAGGAACTCGCGCCGCCCCGGTTTTTTGGATTTTGAAAACGCGGCGGGAACGGTGAAGCCTTGCGGCGAGTCCCAGTCACTGCCTGCCAGCAATGACAGTGCCGGGCGCGCAAAGACGAGCGTACAGACCAAGGCGGCAACCGGATTTCCGGGCAGGCCGAAGACCGGCACGCCCTGCCAGACACCCAGCGCCAACGGGCGACCGGGCTTGAGCGCGATGCGCCAGACCGACAGGGCGTCGGCCTCGGTCAGAAGGGCTGACATATGGTCTTCGTCCCCGGCGGATGCGCCGCCCGAGGTCAGGATCGCGTCCACGCGGTTCGCAGACTCGTCGAGCATGCCGCGCAGCACGGCGCGGTCATCGGGTGCGCGGCCCAGATCAACAGCGTCGTAGCCCCAACGTTCCAGTACGGAGAGCAGCATTGGGCGGTTGGCATCAAACGTGCGGTCGGCAGGCGTATCGGGCGCGGGGTCGGCCAGTTCATCGCCCGTCGACAAAACGCCGACGCGAAGCCGACGATATGCCGACACTATGCCGACGCCTGTGGCCGACAGCAGAGCGATGTCTGACGGACGCAAGACACGGCCCGCTTTGAGCACGATGTCGCCCGCGTCCACGTCCTCCCCCGCGCGGCGGCGGTTCGCGCCAGGCTTGATTGATCCGTCGAATGTGACTTTGTCGTCTTCGACGGTGACGTCTTCTTCCAGCACGACTGTATCCACGCCGTCCGGCAAAAGCGCGCCGGTGAGGATGCGCACGGCGTAACCTGGCGGGACTCTCCAAGAAAACGGCGCACCTGCCGCAGCACGCCCGTCCACCAATGGCAACGCGTGGGGCGCATCCCGAGCGAGGCGTGAGCAAAGCCATAGCCATCAACGGCGGCATTGGCGGCAGGGGGATTGGCGCGCAGGGCGATGGCGTCGGTGGCTAGGACACGTCCCAACGCTTGTGCTGTCGGTACCGTCTCTGCCGTCACAACGGGCCCAAGCGATGCACGCAGATTGGCCAACGCCTCATCCACCGGGGTCCAGTCGACACCGGGCGGCAGAGCAAAACAATCGTTGCGCAGGGTGTTCACGGGCGGGCTAGCCAACTCATCTGCGTGGCCAGTGCCGAAAATCCAACCTTCTTCTGGATCGCCTTCAGACAGCCATTCCGCGATACGATCAGGTGACTGCCGCGCGATGGCTTCCGCCAGAACCCTGACCTGCACCTCGTCCTTGATGGCGTCGTCGGTCATTTGCGCGTCCACAGCGTCTGAAATCAACGACGGCCAGATTTCGACGAGATGAATACCTCTACTGGACTTATTGAACGGCCAGACCGAAACGTCATTGGCAAACCTGCGCCTCAAACGATTGAGGACCGGGAGCCCCATGATAACTTGACCGCCAACGGTCCCAGGTCCCCCAAGCTGCCAACAAGAAAAAGTCCCCTTGGTCAACTTTTCCACGGTGCGGAATTCTTCCATGCCGTGTCCGATCCGAGCTTTCCCTTTGGCTGGAAGGTTTTCTATTTCGCGTCCACGCGGGTGGAACCAGAACGGTCCAACACCCGGGAACATCGCGTTCATCTCGCCACCCAACTCGAAGCGATTGTTGTGTTTCGGCTCATCTACCACTTTGTCCGTCAACCAGTTCCAGACGGCGAACGGGTCGTCGGACCCCGTAAGTACCCGCCCAAATCCGCGCGGATATGCGAAGGGAAAATCAAAACCAGCAAAAACACGATGCCCGCGTTTGCGTTCAGCGATCAAAGTCTCAGTAAGCCAATTCTCAACAAGATGGCGGTTGCGAAAGTAGAATGTCTCGGCATTAGGCCGACCGGGCGTAACCATACCCACCCAAATCGCATCTTTGCGAGGTTTCGCCCGAGTCTGATTACCGCCAGACCAATCGACAATGATGATTGTGTCAAAAGAGGTCATAATCCCAACTCTGCCGCGATGAAGTCTGCGATCGCCTTGGTGTCGTCCAGATGCAAGACCGGACGATCTAGGCCGG
>Ga0064014_10298_pt1 | contig 11181 bp, 12 predicted proteins | sample CrowatWCoCulture_2_FD_61584 | JGI IMG/M metagenome (GOLD analysis project Ga0064014, IMG submission 61584) | Marine cyanobacteria communities from the University of California, Santa Cruz, USA, analyzing cyanobacterial DNA methylation -... | ecosystem: Host-associated > Microbial > Bacteria >...
CGCTTTTTTGACCAAACGCGTTGCGATCCTGATCTCGGGCGGCGGGTCAAACATGGTTCGCCTTGTCGAAGATATGGCCATCAATCATCCGGCGTCACCGGTTCTTGTGCTTTCCAACAGACCGGAGGCCGGCGGCTTGGCCAAGGCGGCGGCGCTTGGTGTGCCAACGGCGGTTGTCGATCACAAGGACTATGCCGGCGATCGCCCGGCGTTTGAGGCGGCGATGTCGTCCGTCTTGGACGATGTCCGCCCGGATATTCTGTGTCTGGCCGGGTTTATGCGCATTCTAACGTCGGATTTCACGCGCGCTTGGGAAGGGCGGATGCTGAACATCCACCCTTCGCTCCTGCCAAAGTATCGGGGTCTGAATACCCATGCGCGTGCGCTTGAGGCTGGAGACACAGAGGCCGGATGCACCGTGCATGAAGTCACGGCCGATCTGGATGACGGACCGATCCTTGGTCAGGCGCGTGTGCCAATCCTTTCCGGAGACACACCCGACACCCTTGCTGACCGAGTGTTAGTGCAGGAACACACCCTGTATCCTGAGGTCCTGCGCCGGTTTGCCGCCGGGGATCGTACACTGGTAAACTTGCCGACATGAGACTTTCGCCCTACACCGTTGCGAATGGCCAAGAAGACTAAACAAAGACGAGCAGCCACCTGAGATGATCACGATTACAACCACCGAGGGGCTGGCTGCGTTCTGTGAGCGGGCTCGCGCAGAACCCTATGTCACCGTAGACACCGAGTTTCTGCGTGAACGGACCTATTACTCCAAACTCTGCCTTGTACAGGTTGCCCTACCGGGCGAGGGCGACGATACGGCCGTTCTGATTGACCCACTTGTCAACGAGATGGACCTGCAGCCGCTCTATAATCTGATGGCCGATGAAAGCGTGATCAAAGTCTTTCACGCCGCGCGGCAGGACGTCGAGATCTTCTTTATCGATGGCGGTGTGATCCCGACGCCGCTCTTCGACACGCAAGTCGCTGCGATGGTGGCTGGTTTCGGGGAACAGGTTGGGTATGAGACCCTTGTGCGCAAGATCGCGAAGGCCAATCTCGACAAGTCGTCCCGCTTTACCGATTGGTCGCGTCGTCCGCTGACCGATGCACAAAAGACCTATGCGCTGGCAGACGTGACGCATTTGCGGGTCATCTACGAATTTCTCGCTGCTGATCTGGAGAAAACCGGGCGTCGGGCATGGCTGGATGAGGAGATTGCGACGCTGACAGACCCTCGCACCTATACCACCCGTCCCGAAGACGCGTGGCGGCGGGTCAAAACGCGGACAAACTCGGGGCGGTTCATGGCTCTGGTTCAGGCGCTTGCGGCGTTCCGCGAAGGCTATGCGCAGACAAACAACGTTCCCCGCAGCCGTGTCTTTAAGGATGATGCGCTGATCGAACTGGCATCGACCAAACCGCGCAACGAAAAGGATCTGGGACGATCGCGTCTTTTGCTACGAGAGGCGCGTAAGGGAGACATTGCCGCCGGCATTCTTGAGGCGATCAACAGCGCGTTGGCGCTTCCGTCAGATGCGCTTCCCAAGCCGGACAAGAGCCGGGACAAATTACAGGTCAACCCGGCCTTGGCCGACCTTTTGCGGGTGCTTTTGAAAGCCAAGGCCGAACAGGCCGGTGTGGCGCAGAAGTTGATCGCAACCTCGGCGGATTTGGATGGGTTGGCTGCAGGGCTGCGCGATAGCGCCGCGCTCAGCGGATGGCGCAAAGATGTATTCGGCTCGGATGCTTTGGATTTGTGCGATGGCAAGATCGGTTTGCGCGCGGACAAGGGGCGCGTGGTGACCGTGTCGCTTTAACGCGCGCTACCGGCGCAATGTTCTCGCGTTGCGCTCGGCAATGATTTGGACTTCGCTTACACCCTCAAGCTGTTGGTTTGTCAGGAATATCGCAGCGGTGACCTCACGCGTTTCAGGTGTTCCTGCCGGGCGCGACACGGTTTGGGGTACAGGCGCGTTCTGAGGACTCCCTCCGAAGGATATACCGCCGCTCGATGGGCTACCTGCAGCGGTATTGGTGTCGGTGCGCACGCGGCCTTCCTGCGTAGGAGCGTTTGTCAACGGAGGCGCTATCCGGAATTGATAGCTCAGCGTTCCGTCCAACGGTTCCCCGTCAACGCGGTCGAGAACCAATCCCGTTTGCCAGAACCCTTGCGTTGGTGGCAAACCAGTGGCCAGTATGATGACCCCGCCTGGGGTACGTTCAATCGCAACATCGGTGATCTGCTCAACGAGCAGACGATTGTCGGTCGAAAGCCGCTGTTCAACCGGGATCAACGTGTCGGGTATGTCGCGCCCGTCGAACCACGTGGCGGGATTCCAGCTTCGACCGCTGCCCGTTTCGCGCGAACAGGCCGCGAGGGCTAACCCCGAGACCGCCAAAAGGATCACAGTCCGCCGCATATTCTTCCCCGTCCCGTCGTCGTGCCTTCTGACTAGCTCAATTGTCGGCCAGAGAAAACCCGCCTGAGGGCTGGACGCGGGCGGTCAATCGCCATACCTCACGGCCCAAAGGAGACCCCCAAATGGCCACGCCCGCGTTTGAAGAGATCGCAGATACGTTTGAGTTCCTTGAGGACTGGGAAGACCGCTATCGGCACGTCATTGATATGGGCAAATCAATGCCGCCACTGGAAGACGCGTTCCGGGTTCCCGCAACCAAGGTGGATGGTTGCGCAAGTCAGGTATGGCTTTTGCCCGAGATCGAAGGGCAGGGGCCTTCCGCCACGTTCCAGTTTCGCGGTGCAAGCGATGCAATGATTGTGAGCGGCCTGATCGCGGTTCTCAGAGCGCTCTACAACGATGTTGCTGTCGCGGACGTCCTGAGAATAGACGCGCCAGCGGAACTGGCGCGTCTAGGCTTGAACGATCATCTGTCCGCACAGCGGTCCAACGGTTTGCGCGCGATGGTCGAGCGCATCCGCCTATTGGCCGCCGAAGCTGCTGGCGCCTGATCAGCCTTCGGGCGTGTACCAGATGGGCGAGGAATAGGCCCGCTCCTGATGGGTCAGTTGCGCTTCTTCGGGAAGCTCGATGCCAAACCGCACCTTGTCATAGACGACCCAACGCGGTGTCGGGATCTCAAGCGCGCGAACGTAGTAGAATGCACGTTCGGCGGGGTCGAAGTCGGGGTCTGTCCAGACGGTCGTCAGCTCCGACGCACCAATGGAGTTCTGCCAACTTGCCGTTTCCAGATCGACGGTGTTGCCGACGTCGGGAAGCATGCCACTTCCATCCGGTTCGCGATCGTCTGACCAGGCGACGTCATAGACTTTTTCCTGAAGCGTGCCGTCGGTGTCGAGCCAACCTTTGATAACCTGAACGCGGTCGAGGTTGGCGCCAATCGGGTCGCGACCCGCCGCAATCAGGAATGTCGGCGCGCCGTCACCTTCCTGCGGACGAAGATCGCTGCCCATAGGAACGCCGCGGGTATAGCCCGCCTCTGCGATCGATCTTGTTTGTAGGTCGTCATCGTTAAAGTCCCAGCCGCCGAACATGCGCAGCCAGATGCGCGGGCCTGTCGTGGCATAGGTTTCGCGCCGTTTGAAGGCGTCAAAGATGGCCGAGCGGGTGTTCTCGGTCGCCCAGACAGCCGTATAGCCCGACGCGACAAGGGTGTGGCCCTCAAACGCGCCAAGGTCGCTTTCAACGAAGGGATGCAACACGCGGGTCGCGGAGGGCTCCGCGCTGACCGACTTACCGAAATAGTTGTCTTCCTCAGCCGTTGTAAGCGACGTGTGGCTGTCCGTCCCGCCGCCCATACCGAACTTGTAAGGGTTCACGCCGAACTTTTCTTCGAGCATCAGCCCGCGCTTGAGCGCTTCGCGAGCATATTCGCCCGCCAACATATCTTCGGTTTTGAGCTCCGTGATGTCGAGGTTGCCGACATCCCAGTTCTCGTAATCCGCGAATTCATCGTCAGGAGAGAGAAACGGGTGCGTCTCACCGTCTCCCTTGATCTGGGTGACCTCGTAATGTGGCTCCCACTTGGCGCGGTTCGCGACGTATTCCTCGTCAACCTTGCCGCCGTGATACGTATCTTCTGTTGGAAACATCCAGCCGTTTGACAGGTTGCCGTTGTGGGCAAACGCAACGGCGCGGCCGCCGGTGCGGGCCTGATAGTCTTCAAGCCACTCATAAAGAGAGTTCGGGTTCGTATCGCCGAAGGGGGGTTGGGTGACGGGCGGCACGACTTGAAGCGCGCGGATCGGCCCGTCGCGCAGCATGACATTGCGGTGCAGGTTGAAGCCCTTGGGCACGCTGGTCCATTCAAAGCCGATGAAGGCGGTGAAGTTACCGGGTTCGTTGGCGCGTTCTGCCGCCATCACGATGTGTTCCCATGTGAATGCGAAGCCGTCCGCACCGGGGCTGTAGGAGTTCAAAAGGGCTTCGGGCAGGGTCATCTGGGAGAAGTTCCCGATGATGTCGAATGCCGCTTCGGCTGCGGCTTGTCCGCCTTCCGAATACCCTTCGTACCACTGCAAGCCTTTGGGGTCGGCCAAAACGCCAGGCTTGCCCGCCTGAAGGTCAGGTGCAAAGCCCATCAGGTCGGTGTGGTCGGTCAGGACCATCCAATCGAGTGGGCGGGCGAGCCGGACTGGCTGACCAGTGGAGGACACGACCTTTTCGCCCTTGGCAAAGGCCCAAGCCGTGTCCGGGAGAAGCGTATTACCGAACGCGCCCGCGTCCAGTGACAGGCCCGTGTGGAGGTGCGTATCCCCCCACAAGGGGCGTTCAGGGAAGTTTCGATTGGCGTAGGGAGAAAACGGTTTTTCAGGGAATGTACCTTCCGCCGCTGCTTCACTGGGGACCCCGTCAGCTTTGGCCATTCCGGCGACCAGACTGAGTACCACGACGCCGTTGAGCAACCTTCTCATGTGCATATCCTCCCTGTGCAGATGTTCAGGGCGCAACTTGTATCGAGTTATGTCAATATGTTACGACATAACACTGTGTCGTAACGCGCCCCTTTCGAATGACAGCAAGTCCTTGAAAGTAAGTTAAAAAACTGCATATTGGCAGTTCATGTTGATGCGCTGATCGAACGCAGTTCCGTTGCGAGGTCGCCGTAGCCCGTAAACCGCCGCTCAAATGCCAGCCCCAAGCGGTTCGCGCAGTCTTGCGCTTTGTCCGTTAATACCGGGTCGTCGATCTGTGCTTGATAGACCAGCTTTTCGTAATGGGCGAAGTACATGTCGCGAAGCTCAGGGTGGCGGTCAAGCCCCAGAGGCCGCCAGACGAAGGCATCAAACTGCCGAACGAGGAAATCGGTGAGGTAGAAGGCTGTAAATTCGTCTTCCGACCGCTCGGCGAAGGCCGCATTGCCTTCAAAAAACGAATAGCAATGGGGGCCTTGAAGCATCTCAACGCCCAATTCCTTGCACTTTTTCTGCAAAAGCCCGCCGGTGCCGCAATCGGCATAAACCACAAAGATATCATCGTAGTCGGGGCGATGTTTTGTGACCGCGTCGGCGACGGCATCGGGGATTTTCTCAGGATGGTTGTGCAAGATCGCGGGCAGGCAGGCGAGATCAAGGTGATCCCAGCCATTTAGGGATTTGAGCGCCAGGATCTCATGCGCCAGCGCCCCGCATGCCAAAAGCAGAACGCGCCCCTTTTGCGCCGGGTCCAGCCCCGCCTGTGTAAGGGTCGCGTCCGAAAGGGCCACTTACTTGAGCCGAACCGCCGTGCCGTATACCAGCACTTCGGACGCCGCGTTTTGGATAGTGGAGGTTTCGAACCGCACGGCAACGACGGCGTCTGCACCAAGGTCCCACGCGTGGTCGATCATCCGGTCAAACGCCTGTTCCCGCGCCCCGGCGAGGAGCGCGGCGTATTCCTTGACCTCGCCGCCAACGATGTTGCGCATGCTGGCCACGATATCGGACCCGATATGTTTCGCCCGCACGGTGGAGCCGCGCACGATGCCCAAAGGCTCTGCAATCTCCCGCCCAGGGATCAGGTCGGACGTCACCGACAGGATATCACTTTTCAATGCGGTCATAGTGGTTGTCGTCTTTGTTTCTCATGCGATCGATCACAACGCGCGCGGCGACGGCCGCCACCAGCGCGACCGGCACGAAGATGAGCCATCCGTAGTCCGGAATGGCGACCGCGGCCATCAAAAGCCAGCCCAACCAAACCGTGACCGCGCCGGCGGCCAACACGATCACGAGGATCAATACAAATCTCTCCAGTGGCATAACGCATCTCCTGCCCAAGGATATGCCCATGCTTCATGGCAATTCCAAGACTTGGGCTCGGCGTTATCCGCTAGCCAACTGGTTGTGCTTGCGCGCCATGAACTCCTTGGCCGTTTCAACCGCCACGGCTGCATCCCGGCAATAGGCATCGGCCCCAATCGCGCGGCCAAACTCTTCGTTCAGCGGTGCGCCGCCGACCAAAACGACGTAATCGTCCCGGATGCCCATCTCGTTCATCGTGTCGATAACGACCTTCATGTAAGGCATCGTGGTGGTCAGCAGAGCGGACATGCCAAGGATATCGGGCTCTTCTTTTTCCAGAGCCTCAAGATAGGCTTCGACCGCGTTGTTGATGCCCAGATCCACAACTTCGAAACCCGCGCCCTCCATCATCATCGACACAAGGTTTTTGCCGATGTCGTGGATGTCGCCTTTAACGGTTCCGATCACCATTTTGCCCATGCGCGGCGCGCCGGTTTCGGCGAGGAGCGGTTTGAGGATGCTCATCCCCGCTTTCATTGCGTTTGCGGCCAGAAGCACCTCTGGCACGAACAGGATGCCATCGCGGAAGTCGTCGCCCACAATCTTCATGCCGCCAACAAGCGCCTCGGTCAGAACACGGTAAGGTGCCCAGTCACGCCCGAGAAGAATATGGACGCCTTCTTCGATCTCTTCCTTCAGACCGTCGTAAAGGTCGTCGTGCATCTGAAGGACAAGTTCCTCGTCATTCAGTTCCGACAGGATGATGTCGTCTTCTTCGTCAGACATGTACGTGCTCCTTGCCGGTGACACCCGGCGTCTTGATAGCCCTTGATCGAAAAAACTGCCTCGTCAGACGCGACCGATTGCGACACCGGGAAGGCTGCAACCGACCTTTGCTGACACGTGTCAGTGATGTCCGGGCATGGCTTAGGGTTAATTGCTGGTAAATGTTCTTATTTTGTTCTAGTGTGCCGGAATGCCTGAGCCAGATGAGATCATACCTGCTGACCGACGTCCTGGGCGGGCGTCGAGCACCAATGCGACCGGGCGGTTTGAACGGCATGACCGAGTGCGGTTTGACGATGGCTGGGCGCCGGATGACGACCTGCCGCCTGCCCGGACCGAGGTGACGGAAGAACGCCCGAGGCAGGTTCTGACCCGCAACACGTCGCCGGACATCAGCTTTGACCGTTCGATCAACCCTTATCGCGGATGCGAGCACGGCTGCATCTACTGTTTTGCCCGCCCGACGCATGCCTATCTTGGGCTGTCTCCGGGATTGGATTTTGAGACGCGTCTGATCGCGCGCCCCGATGCGCATGAACAATTGGCGCGGGAATTGGCCCGCAAGTCCTACAGGCCAGCGACAGTCGCTATCGGGACGAACACCGATCCCTACCAGCCCATCGAAAAGGGGTATCGGTTGATGCGCCGTCTTCTGGAGGTGCTGGAGGCGCATAATCACCCCGTTGGTATTGTCACCAAAGGCACGTTGATCGAACGCGACATCGATATTCTGTCGCGTATGGCCTCGCGCGGGCTGGTGAATGTGGGGATTTCGGTGACCACGATGCAACCGGATGTCGTGCGCGCGATGGAGCCGCGGGTGCCGGCACCAAAACGTCGGATTGAAACGATCCGGCGCTTGTCTGATGCCGGAATTCCGGTGCGAATTTGTGCGTCTCCCATGATCCCCGGTCTGACCGATCACGAGATCGAGGCGCTTCTTGAGGCGGGGGCGGAGGCGGGTGCGGGGGCGGCCACATATATCATGCTGCGCTTGCCGCGTGAGGTTACCGGGCTTTTTCGCGATTGGATTGAAGACCGGTTTCCGGACCGGGCTGCCAAGGTCATGCGCGCGGTACGCGACAGCCAAGGCGGGACGGATTACGACCCGACCTTTGGGCAGCGCATGCGCGGGCAGGGGGTTGCCTCGGAACTTCTCAATCACCGGTTCAAGCTTGCGTGCAAACGGCTCGGACTGGCTCAGGATCTGCCGCCTTTGCGGACTGACCTTTTCGCGGTCCCTCCGCGTCCCGGTGATCAATTGAGTTTGTTCTGAGCCAAGCACTGCAGCACGTGTTCAACCGCGCGCGCGACGGCGCCGGGTTCTGGCCGGGGGCGCTGCACCATCTGTGCCGTCACTTTCGGATGAAAACCCACCAATCGCTTGAGCGATTTGTTCAAGAGATGGGCGGGGGCCACGCGGCGTTTCTTCAAGTGCAGACCGCATACGCTCAAGATGTGCGGGCGTCGTTCCGCAGCATCCGCCGATGATCTTGGCGCCACAATCGCGGGCCAAAACGGCGTAATCCGCCATGAGTTCGGGTGTTCCATCATACAGGATCGCACCATCCACGTACTTAGGGATCCCCGCGTTGCCTTTGGCGATCAGCGGCTTTTCCGCACCCGCCGCGGAGAACCCCAACATCGTGCGCAACAGATCGGACGCCCCGACACCACAGTTTGCCCCAAAGGCCACTGGTGCATTGGGCATCTTGTCGACAATGCGCGCCAGTTCAGCCGATGTGATCCCCATCATCGTTCGCCCGGCTGTGTCAAAGCTCATCGTCCCGCACCATGCGATCCCGGCCATGTCGGCCGCTTGAGCTGCAGCCTTGAACTCATCGGGCGCGCTGATCGTTTCGATCCAGACAACGTCCGCCCCACCGTCTTTGAGCGCTTCGGCTTGCTCGTGAAAAATCTCAATTGCTGAGTCGTAGGAGAGCGGGCCCATCGGCTCCATGATCTCACCCGTCGGCCCCATGGACCCCGCCACAACAACCTTGCGCCCTGAGGCGTCGGCCACTTCGCGACCCAGTTCCGCGCCAGCCCTGTTAAGTTCACCGACGCGCTTTTGTCCGTCATGAAGTTTCAGGCGCGCTGCGTTCCCTCCAAATGTATTGGTAAGGAACATGTCGCTTCCGGCGTTTACGAACCCGGAATAGAGCGCACGAATACGATCCGTGTGATCGACGTTCCAAAACTCCGGCGCGTCGCCCGAGGCCAACCCCATATTAAACAGATTGGTGCCTGTTGCCCCGTCGGCGAGGATCCAATCGCGATCGGCGAGCATTTGGCTGAGAGCGTCGGTCATACGAGGTCCTTACAGTCACGGAGATAAGGGCCGCAAAAGCGGCCCTTTGTTGCCTGCTCGTGCCACGTGGGCCACGGCAGTACAAATGCAAATAATTCAACTCGATCATGAGCCTCATTCAGAGAGGCGGGGTCAGGCCTCGTCCATGATCTGTTTCTGTGCCAAGGGAAGTAGTTCGGCCATCTTCGCGCGGATCGTATCAGCATCGGCCTTGTCGCCAAGATCGCCCGCGAGCTTGCGGACCACGTCCTCGTGCCCGGCTTCTTCGAAATCGGCTTTCACGACCTCTTTGGCATAATCGGCGGCCTCGGCCTCTGACTTACCCAGTAACTCGGCTGCCCACATGCCGACCAGCTTGTTGCGGCGTGCAACGGCTTTGAACTGCATCTCTTCATCATGGGCGAATTTGCTCTCGAACGCGTTTTCGCGATCGTCGAAAGTGCTCATACTTCGGTGTCCTTCGTTAAGGGCTCGCGCGATTACTATAGATATGATCATTCCCTCGCGCGGGGGCAAGAGGCGGTTCTTGCCCGCGACGAAACGATCGCCTATATCGGCGCAACGCGCGCGACCGGCAGTCCCCGTCGCTTTTCTCTTTTGGAGCAATCATGGCACGTCGCAAGAAGGTCTACGAAGGTAAGGCCAAGATCCTGTATGAAGGCCCAGAACCGGGCACCTTGGTTCAATACTTCAAGGACGACGCGACCGCGTTCAATGCACAAAAGAAAGATGTCATTGACGGCAAAGGCGTGCTGAACAACCGCCTGAGCGAGTTCTTCATGAACGGCCTGACCCAGATTGGCGTTCCCAATCACTTCATCAAACGGCTCAACATGCGCGAGCAGTTGATCCGCTCGGTCGAGATCATTCCGCTTGAGGTGATTGTGCGTAATATCGCGGCGGGCACGATCAGCCAGCGGCTTGGGATCACGGAAGGCACACCGCTGCCGCGCCCCATCATCGAGTTTTGCCTTAAGGACGACAGTCTTGGCGATCCATTGGTCAGCGAAGAGCATATCATTGCGTTTGGGTGGGCCAGTCAGCAAGACCTCGACGATATGGTCGCATTAGCGCTGCGGGTGAACGACTTTCTGTCGGGCTGCATGTTGGCCGTCGGCATCAAACTGGTCGATTTCAAAATTGAGATCGGACGGATCTGGGACAACGATTTCCAGCGCTTGATCGTCGCGGACGAGATCAGCCCGGACAGTTGCCGCCTGTGGGATATCGAGACGGGTGAGAAGCTCGACAAGGACGTGTTCCGCCGCGATTTGGGCAATCTTAACGATGCCTACACCGAGGTGGCGCGTCGTTTAGGCGTTTTGCCGTCAAATGTCACACATGCGACCAAACCCACGCTGATCAACTGATCAGTCCCAGGTTGGGCACCACGGACCGTTGACCAAACGCATATCGCGGTCGAGCGCGTCAAGCCGGGCAAGTTGATCTGCTGAGAGCGTGAGTTCGGCTGCCTTGAGGTTTTGGCTGATCCGATCTGGTGAGCCTGCTGAGGGGATTACGGCGTAGCCTTTGGCCAAAAGCCATGCCAGCGCGATTTGTTCCGGTGTCGCGCCAAGCTCGCCCCCTATGTCTTTCAGCACCGGATTGGTCGAAACTGCACCACGCGCGAGCGGGGAATAGGCCGTCATGCGCACACCGAGAGACGCACAGTGGTCAACGATTGGTTGATTGTGTAGAAACACATGCAATTCGACCTGATTGGTCAGGATCGGACGATCTCCCAAAAGCCGCAGGGCTGCGTCCATGTAACGGATCGTAAAGTTTGATACGCCAAGGTTGCGGCAAAGTCCGGCGTCATAGACTTCGGCAAATTGCGCCATATAGTCTTCGATCGCGTATTCGTCGTTGATCG
>Ga0064014_10299_pt1 | contig 11151 bp, 11 predicted proteins | sample CrowatWCoCulture_2_FD_61584 | JGI IMG/M metagenome (GOLD analysis project Ga0064014, IMG submission 61584) | Marine cyanobacteria communities from the University of California, Santa Cruz, USA, analyzing cyanobacterial DNA methylation -... | ecosystem: Host-associated > Microbial > Bacteria >...
CCGATAGCACGACCCTATGACTGACACCTCCCCGATGGATCTGAACCGCGCCAAGCGCAATGTCGCGATACTCGCTGCAGCCAACGCCATTTTGGGCAGCCAGATCACGATCGTGTTCGTCATCGGTGGGTTGGTGGGTCAGCAACTGACGCCGTTTGCCTGCCTTGCGACATTGCCCATTACAATGATCGTCTTTGGGTCCATGACCACCGCGCCGTGGCTGTCAAACCTGATGCAGCGCTATGGGAGGCAGAAGGGGTTCTTCCTCGGCGCCATGGCGGCAATCCTGGGCTCAGCGGTGGCTGCCTTTGCGGTGATGCAGTCCAATTTCTGGTTGCTGTTGGTCGGATCATATTTGACCGGTATCTATATGAGCAGTCAGGGGTTTTTCCGCTTCGCGGCAACCGATACGGCGCCCGACGACTACAAACCCAAAGCGATTTCCTATGTCATGGCAGGTGGGCTGGTCTCGGCCCTGATCGGTCCGCAGATCGTGAAATTCACGTCTGAGGCCACGGTCGTCCCTTCCTTGGCACCTATGGAGCGGCCATCCTCGTGGGGTTGGTGGGCATATCGGTCTTCGCATTTCTGGACATCCCAGTACCGCGGGCGGCGGCGCAGGATCAGTCGGCCCCAAAAGGGCGCAGTCGCGTTGAGCTGCTCAAATCGCCGGAGATCGCGGTAGCCGTGGTTTGTGCAATGGTTGCCTATGGGCTGATGAACCTTGTCATGACGTCGACACCCTTGGCGATGGTTGGGTGCGGGTTTTCGACCGGCAATGCCTCAGACGTGGTCAGCGCGCATGTGTTGGCAATGTTCGCGCCGTCGTTTTTCACGGGTCACCTGATCGCGCGCTTCGGGACAGACCGGATCGTTGCGACTGGCCTTTTGTTGCTGACGGCAGCCGGTGTTGTCGCGTTGCAGGGGGTGGAGCTTTTCAACTTTTTCGGGGCGCTCGTGCTCTTGGGCCTCGGTTGGAACTTTGCCTTTATCGGCGCGACGACCATGCTGTCCCGCGCCCATTCCGACGAAGAACGTGGCCGTGTCCAAGGGATGAATGACCTGATCGTCTTTGGCTGCGTGACGTTTGCCTCGCTCGCCTCAGGTGGGTTGATGAATTGCGCCGGTGGTGACGCTGTCGCCGGGTGGAATGCCGTCAATCTGGCGATGGTGCCGTTTCTGGTTCTGGCAGGTGGCGCACTGATCTGGTTGAACCTTCGCCACCGCGCACCGGCTTAAACCCGCCCGGTAAGCCCCGATTTCAACAGCAGAAAGCGGTCGTAGAACGGGCTGATCGCCAGACCCGACGCGCGCCCCAGATCCTCCCGAGACGCCGCGAGCCCAAGAAGCGCATCCGCACGCCAGTCGGCCAGAACGGCTGGGCGCGCCCGGGCCGTCAGAGCCGTGCGCGCGCGCCGCAAATCGGCCCGTGTGGAAACGACAAGCGCCCGCAATGCATCATCGGGGACTGACCGCCAAAGCCGCCACCCACGCCTTTCAAGCTCTGGGGTGGCCACAAGGAGGCGTGTTAGCGCGCCTACAGATGCGACAGTTGAAACCGCCACGTCTGTGCTGTCATCCGCCCCAAGTGCCCGTGCCGCCCCCACAGCCAAGGCGCCCCCGCTTTGACGCAGGTACTGTTTGACGTCATCGGTCGATTGAAATGCATCGCGGTGGACATCTCTTCGCCTTGCCTCAACGGTCTTTGTCAAGATCTTGGCTGACGCGGGGTCCAGAACTTCGCTGAGCGGTGTCGCGACTTCATGGCGACGGACCGGGCGCGCGTCGATGATCTCTTCCAACACATCCGCCCACCACTGCAGGCGCATCTCGGCGATCAGCGGCTCTTGCGTAAGCCAGGGCGCACGCGCCACCTCAAGATTGAACGCATAAATCGGGATGAGTTTCGGGCGTGCCTCTCGCGGGGCGGCCAGAACCGCGCGCCAGCGGTCAGGATCGCCGCGCTCAACGAGGGCCGCGCAGGCGTCAAGCGTCATCGGGGTACGGCCACGACCAGCAGATACCCCGTCTCTTCGCGCGCCGCATGCCAACGCGCGATTTCAAGCTCGGCCTCGTCAAGAACCTTGGACAGCTCCGGACCTGCATCGTCGCGCAGTTCGGCGATCCGACGTTCCATCGGCGTGTAATACGCCTCCCACGCCGCGTCCGAGACGGGCTGATCCCCGATGGGGTCAAAACCCGCCGCCCAAACCTTGTCCATCAGGCCTTTGTGCGTCGTGATCCCGTCATAGTCGCCCCAAAACGCTTCAGCCGCCGGAGATGGATTGTCGGTGAACCAACACGGCTCAGAGAACGCCACACCACCACCCCAGGCCAGTGACGGTTTGAACGCCTCTAGGCCTTCCGTAACGCCAAGGAAATAAAGCGCGCCTGCGCACCAGATCGCGTCAAAAGAGCCACCTAGATCGGCCATATCCCCCACACGCGCGGTAATGCGCGGCTCGTCCGAAAACGCCGCCTGCATGCGCTCGACAAATGGGGCATGCGCTTCGATCCCGACAACGCGCCCCTCGGGCACGTGGGACAACAGCGCGGGCAGATCGGCGCCGGGTCCGCACCCAGCATCGCAAATGGTCCCGTCCGGGTGGGGGTTGAGAAGCGACATGGCCCAGTCAACCTCTTCCGGGGTGCCCGGCCCGGCGCGGACCAGACTGCCGTAGAGTGTAAAAAACGCCTCTTCCTCGGTCATGTTGCGGTGGCTCCGTCGCGCATCAGTTTCCAGTTGATCGCATCCAAAAGCGCCTCGAACGACGCGTCAACGATGTTTGGGCTGACGCCGACTGTCGACCAGCGGCGGCCCTGCCCGTCTTCGCTGTCGATCACAACGCGGGTCACAGCCTCGGTCCCGCCTTGCGTGATGCGAACCTTGAAGTCCACCAGATGCATGTCATCGATCATCGCTTGGAACGGCCCCAGATCCTTGGCCAGCGCCTTGGAAAGCGCGTTCACCGGCCCGCGGTCCGATCCTTCCTCATCGTGGCTTTCGCTGACCGACAGCTTACGCTGCCCGCCGATATCAACGACCACGACGGCTTCCGACAGCGTCCGGCGACGGTTTTGCTCATCGCGCTGGCGTTCCACCGTGACGCGATATCGGCGAACATCGAAGAAGCGGGGAAGTATGCCCAGTTCGCGCCGCGCGAGCAGTTCGAACGATGCTTGCGCGGTGTCGTAGGAATACCCCTGCCCCTCGCGCGCCTTCACGGTGTCGAGGATACGGGCCAGCGCCGGGTCGCCCTTTTTCACGTCGATCCCCATCTCAGTGAGGCGGCGGATCAGGTTCGATTGACCGGCCTGATTGGACATCGGGACGATGCGCGCGTTGCCCACGGCCTCAGGCACGATGTGCTCATAGGTCGTGGGATCCTTCAGGATCGCAGACGCATGGAGGCCGGCCTTGTGCGCAAAAGCACTGGCGCCAACATATGGCGCGCTGCGCAAGGGAACGCGGTTGAGGATATCGTCCAGCATCCGGCTGGTGCGGGTCAGCCCCTCCAGCGCATCCATTTTAATATTTGTTTTGTAATTACTTGCGTAGGGTTCCTTGAGCAGCAACGTCGGGATCAGTGTCGTGAGGTTCGCGTTCCCGCAACGTTCGCCCAAACCGTTTAACGTTCCCTGAATCTGCCGCGCGCCCGCATCAACAGCTGCGAGCGAGCACGCCACGGCATTGCCGGTGTCGTCATGCGTGTGGATGCCCACATGGGTGCCTGGAATGCCCGAAGCGATCACCTCTGCCGTGATCTTACCAACATCTACTGGGAGCGTTCCGCCGTTGGTATCGCACAGCACGATCCAGCGTGCGCCAGCGTCAAAGGCAGCGTGGGCGCATCGCAGGGCATAGTCTGGATTGGCTTTGTAGCCGTCAAAGAAATGCTCGCAGTCAAACAGTGCTTCGCGCTTTTGCTCCACGAGATAGGCAATTGATTTTGCGATGTTTTCGACGTTTTCGTCCAAACTGATGCCAAGCGCGGTTTCGACGTGAAAATCATGCGTCTTGCCGACAAGACACACGGCCTTGGTCCCTGCATTCAGGACCCCGGCGAGCACGTCGTCATTCTCGGCCGACCGCCCGGACCGCTTGGTCATACCGAACGCGGTAAAGGTCGCGCGGGTCTTGGGGGCTTCCGCAAAAAACGCGCTGTCGGTTGGGTTCGCGCCAGGCCATCCGCCCTCGATATAGTCCACGCCGAGCGCATCGAGTGCTTCAGCGATTGCGTGTTTCTCGGGCGTCGAGAACTGGACGCCCTGCGTCTGCTGACCGTCGCGCAAGGTGGTGTCGAAGAGAGAAAGTGGCTCACGTGTCATTGGATTTTCCGGTGTCGGCACAACGTCGGCATAACGTCGGAGTTTCGTCGGAGGAATTGTCGGCGTTGGCGGTGCGCACCATCATTAGTCTTATCATTGGAGCGCCTTGAGTTTGGCGGGATCAAAACCGGCGGTCGGCGACAGGTCTACCCCTGCTTTGCTCATGCGCACCTCAACGCCCGCGTCCATCAGGGCGGTCTTCAAAGCGTCGACTTTGCTGAAATCTTTGCTCGCCATCGCGGCCTCGCGGAGGTTCGCAAGTCGCTCGGCCAAAGGCGCGAGATCGTCCTGTCCAGCGGAGACCCAGTTCGGTACCTCGGCGCCCATCAGGCCCAAGAACTGAAGCGAAGCTTTAAGCGCCGCGGCATCTCTTGCGGCAGACAGGGCGTGAAGTTCGAGCAATGCACCGTGGGTGTTCAGATCGTCCGCAAGCGCGGTGATCACGTTTGCACTCACTTTTCCGGCCTCCACGCCATCGACCTGCGCGTACCATTTGCGCAGCGTCGCTTCCGCCTTGCCAGCCTTCTTCTCGGTCCAGTCCATCGGCTTGCGATAATGGGTCGAGAGGAACACGAAGCGGATCACCTCACCCGGCACGCCCTGATCCAGCAGGTCGCGGACGGTGAAGAAATTGCCCAGCGATTTGGACATCTTCTTGCCTTCGACCTGAAGCATCTCGTTGTGCAACCAGACGCGTGCGAAGCCGCTGCCTTGGCAGGCGCATTTCGACTGAGCGATTTCGTTTTCGTGGTGGGGGAAGGTCAGGTCATTACCGCCGCCGTGAATATCGAAATCCTCACCCAGGAGCGCGCGGCTCATGGCGGAACACTCGATATGCCAGCCCGGGCGTCCGCGACCCCACGGGCTGTCCCAGCCGGGCTGATCGTCGGTGGAGGGTTTCCACAGTACGAAATCCATCGGGTTTTTTTTGTACGGCGCAACTTCAACGCGCGCGCCCGCGATCATGTCGTCCACCGAACGCCCCGAAAGCGCGCCGTAATCCTTATAGCTTTCGACGGCGAACAGCACGTGCCCTTCTGCTGCGTAAGCGTTGCCCCGCGCCACGAGATCGCCAATCATCTCAATCATTTCGGCGATGTAGGCCGTGGCGTGTGGCGCGTGGAAGCGTGGATCGTTCGAATAATCGACACCGAGCGCGGCCATATCCTCATAAAACCACGCGGTCGTGGTCGACGTCAGGTCGTCGATGGCAAGTCCACGTTCCGCTGCGCGGTCGATGATCTTGTCTTCGACATCGGTGATGTTGCGCACGTAAGTGACGTGATCGGCCCCATAGACATGGGCCAACAACCGATAAAGCACGTCAAACACCACCACGGGTCGCGCATTGCCCAGATGCGCGCGGTCATAGACCGTCGGGCCACAGACATACATGCGCACGTTTTCCGGGTCGATCGGATCGAACCGGTCTTTTGAGCGGGTCGCGGAGTTTGTCAGGGTGATCTCGGTCATAGGTCTACCATGCGGTTGCCCGCGGGCCTTAGCGTGATCTTCTGTTGAGGAAAAGAGAACCGGCCCGCGTGACTGTTGTCAGCGGATAATGCAGCAAATGATGATGCAGTTACGGTTCATAGCGTGGGCGTAGCACGGGTTTGGTCGCTGTGGCAAGCGGCTGGGTTGGAGGGGGCACAGATTGAGGCATTCAATACTCACGTCTGAGACGGCGATGTTGACGTTGTCTGCTCAACGTGCACGGCTATTCGCTTTTTCTTGCGCTCTCCTTCAAACCGTCTCATTCGAGTGGATACGATGGTTCCAGGAATAAGCTCCCATTTTTCCAATTTTGGATCATAGTCAGGCGTTCTCTCAAGAAGATATCTGCCGTCGCCTAAGTGTTTGGCCGTCGTTTGGAGCCAAACATCGACGCCCTCGTCAATCAACTTGACGTAAATCTCGATCGTCTCAGACACCTGCAACTCCTATGTTTTTGACGTCTGGGTCGCATCCCGGGTTAGTTAACAAGAGCGCAACCCATTCGCTAGGCGTCGGTTCCGTTGCACCAGTCCCCGCAATGTACTGTAGTAGCCTGCCCCCAAACACGCGAAAGCCGCCTGCGGCAAGGGAGGAGAACGCAGGCGGCCCGGATCGCGAAACGACACCAATCGTGGAGCGATCAGTCGGAGAGGGGACCGAACGATCACGCCACAAAAAGGATCGTCCGGCTGAGCATCGCTGCTCGTGACCTTGAGATGGGGAACGGTGGGCGTTTCTTCATGTCACGTTCCCGCGTGACACGCGGGTCAGGCGTAGCTGACGACCTCGATCTCGATCCCGTCGGTATCGTGGAAATAGAACCGGCGGCCTGATTCGTAATCGGCATGGCTGTGCGGCTCATAGCCCGCCGCCTTGACCCGCGCCTCGGTCGCGTCGAGATCGTCGACGACGACGCCGATATGGTTCAGCCCGCCGACCTGCGTATAGCTGTTGTCGGGGTCGGTTTGTTTGCCATTCGGGCCTGAGTAGACGGCGATGTAGCCGTCATCCGAGCCGACGTGATAGGTCACGCCGGTGCCGCCCATCGCCTCACCGTGCCAGCGCACCTTCCAATCAAAGAGGTCGATGAGCATCTGTGCGGTGGCTTGCGGGTCGCGGACGGTGACGTTGACATGTTCCAAAGTGGCCATGGTGAGCTTCCTTTCTGTGTTGTTCCGCAGCCTTGGTAATTCCTCAAGCTCACTTGAGCTCAAGCACAAAAAACGTGATGCAGACGATCACTGATCTGCGTTTGACTCTGCTGGGCTGAAGATGTCCTGTCGAGGCATGAGATTGTCGTCCCGGATCACCACATTGAGCGACCCCGATGCGCCGGGGTGGGACTTGTTCTACAAGGCGCGGCGCATGATTGCCGGGGGCGTTCCGGTGACCGAGTTGACGATTGGCGAGCATGACATTGGCACGGATCCGCTGATCCTTGACGCGATGGATCTTTCGGCGCGCGCGGGTCGGACGGGATATGCGGACATTCCGGGGCATATGCCGTTGCGCGCCGCGATTGCGCGCAGGTTTGAGGCGCGCACCGGCGTGCCAACCGGGCCGGAAAACGTGACCGTGACCGCTGGTGGGCAAGCGGCCCTATTCGCGGCGCATATGGCGGTCTGTGATCCGGGCGACGTGGCTTTGATGTGCGACCCCTTCTACACCACTTACCCCGGCACGATCCGGGCAACGGGCGCGGCGCTTCGTACCGTGCCGACGCGATCTGAGGCAGGGTTTGCCCCGCAGCGCGATGACATCCGTGCCCGGGCTGAGGGGGCGACGTCGCTGTTGATCAATACACCCAACAATCCGACGGGCGCGGTTTATTCCCTTGGTGTTCTGAGCGGGATCGCTGACGCCTGTCGAGAAGCGGACCTTTGGCTGATCTCGGATGAGGTCTATGACGGACAAGTTTGGGAGGGGGCGCATCTGTCCCCGCGCGCCCTGCCCGGCATGGAAGAACGCACGCTCGTCATCGGGTCGATGTCCAAGACCCACGCGATGACGGGCTCGCGGCTGGGCTGGGTGATTGGGCCACCTGAGGTGATAGACGGGCTGATCGAGCTGGCCCATGGCACGACCTATGGCGTGCCGGGGTTCATTCAGGACGCCGCGCTCGCAGCACTAGAGCTTGGACCCGCGTTCGAGGACAAGATCGCGGCCCCCTTTCGCCGACGACGCGAAATTGCGTTGCAGGGTCTGGCAGATCAGGCCCTGATCCGCCCCGTCGCCTCCCAAGGGGCGATGTACATGATGCTGGATGTGCGCGCGACGGGACAAAGCGGTGCGGCATTCGCCGAAGACCTGCTGGAGCGGCGGCGGATCGCGGTGATGCCGGGCGAAAGCTTTGGCACCGCGGCGGCGGGCCATATCCGTGTTGCGATGACTGTTGATAATGCGGCCTGGGAGGCTGCGCTGAAAGAAATCCTGTCCCATGCAAAGGAACTTTGTGATGCCTGACCCCGGCGAGATCTTCCGTGACCTCCATGTTCCCGGTGACCCGTTCATCCTTGCCAATGCGTGGGATGTGGGATCGGCAAAGCTTTTGGCGGCGATGGGGACGAAGGCGATCGCGACCTCGTCCGCCGCGCACGCATTCACGCTGGGCCGTCCAGACGGCGGAACTGTCAGTCGGGACGAAGCGCTTGCCCATGCCCAAGACCTTGTCGCGGCGGTGGATGTTCCGGTGTCCGGGGATTTCGAGGATGGGTTCGGCGCGGACCCCGATACCGTGGCCGAGACAGTGCGGCTTTCGGCCGAAGCTGGGCTAGCGGGGATTTGCGTAGAGGATACCGCGCTGCCCTCGGATGAGGCTTACGACTTTGACTTGGCGGTCGAGCGCATCCGTGCAGGGGCCGCCGCTGCACGGGCCCTGCCCCGCGATTTCTTTTTCGTGGCGCGCGGCGACGGGATGCTGACCGGAACTTATGGCTTTGACGAAGCCATGCGGCGCTTAAAGGCGTTTGATGAGGCTGGCGCGGATGGGCTCTATGTTCCGATCCCGGAGACCCTCGATCAGATCGCGCAATTTTGTGCGGCGACGGACAAGCCCGTAAACGCGCTCGCTGCCGGACGATTTGCCCGCGCGACGCAGGCACAGTTTGCCGCCGTCGGCGTGGCGCGAATATCGCTGGGCTCGGCCTTGGCGCGTGTGACGCATCAGGCCATTCTGGATGCAGGGCGCGCAATGCTGGACGGCGGGGATTTCAAACCGCTCTCTGCCGGTGCGGCGAGCACGGAAATTGATGCGCTTTTAGAAAAAGGCGGGCGCAGTTAAGCGCCCTGCCCCTTACGCCCGGCTTGCAGGCGGTGTGGTTTCAAACTCAATCGCCGCTTGCTCGTCGCCATCGATTGCACGTTCAAACGCGGCGAGGCGTTTGTAGATCGACATAAGCTCAACGATTGTCGTCCAGGACATCACGAGAAACTGGAACGAGCTTTCGACCCGGCCAAAGGCGCGCAGGATCTGCTGCATCACGCCCAGTGTCACGCCCGCGCTGATGATCGTGGGACCGAGCGCGATATACGGCAGGATCACACCCGCTTGCAGGTAGGAGTACCGCACGACGTTGAAGTAGAGATAGTTGAGGTAGAGCCGGAAATAGTTGCGGCGAACGTTGCCGAAAAGCTCGTCAAGCGTCGGCGGCTGTGCGCGGGTTTCGTCATCCTCGCCCAGCACCAATTCCTTTCGAAACGCCGCCTCGACCCGCTGATTGCGGAACTCAAGCCCCGGCAGCCGCCACCCGGCCAGCCCTAGCAGGGCCGTCCCGATCACGGACCAGATGATGGCGACAAAGACCAGCGCCTGCGGCACCTCGCCCACGATCGGCAATTCTTTGACGAAGGACGACAGCCCCCACAGGATGGGCAGGAAGGCCAAGAGCGTCATGATCGCATCGATAAATCGCGACCCCAGCCCTTCCATGATACGTGCAAAGGCCATCGTATCTTCTTGAATACGCTGTGAGGCCCCTTCGATGTGCCGGATCTTGGGCCACATCGCCACATAGTAGTCGTTCATCGCCGTCCGCCACCGGAAGACGTAGTGCGAGGTGAAGAACGCAATCAGAACCGCTGAGATGATGAAGACCATCGCGATCTTAAGGAAGGTGGCCAGTTGCGCATAATAGTCGCTTGCGCTGACAGCATTGGGATCGCCAAGCGCCTGCTGCACGAGATCATAGAAGGTCCCGAACCATTCGTTGATCATCACGTCAAGCTGGACCTGAAACCACGTCGCAAAGACGATCAGGGCCGAGCCCGCGACCGACCAGCGCGCCCATTTGTGGTCGCTCACGCGCAGCCAGTAGATGACAAACAGGCCGTAGGAAATGGCGGTGTATTCGTAGAGCCAGACGCGTGACGGTTCCCACCCGAAAAGTGCGGAGATGTTGGTCAGATCTCCCCAGTCTTTGAATTCAACCTGCCAGAAGGCAATACAGACCCCGGCCCAGATGATGGCGGACCAAAGAAAGCGTTTCGGGTTTGGAAAAAACGAATGGAACATGTCGCCTATTTAGCCGCTTTTTCGCGCGTGGCCATCCAAAGATGACGCACAAATTCACAAACTCTCTGACCACCGAGTGACATTTGTTTCAGTGCTCGGTGAAATGGCAGGTTGCCCGCTCATCCGGCGTGCGCCGCGCTGCAGCGCAGAAATTCCACCTCTCCCCTCTGGCCAAGGGCGCAAAACCCCGCTAGGTGGCGCGCAAGTTTCCCAGATTTGAACGGCGGCCCCTCATGGACCTGCGCAATATCGCGATCATCGCTCACGTTGACCACGGCAAGACAACGCTTGTGGACGAGCTTCTCAAACAATCAGGTGCCTTCCGCGCCGGACAGCAAGTGTCCGAACGTGCGATGGATTCCAACGACCTCGAACGTGAACGCGGGATCACCATTCTGGCCAAAGCCACGAGCGTCGAATGGAAGGGCACGCGGATCAACATCGTCGACACGCCGGGCCACGCCGACTTTGGCGGGGAAGTCGAACGTATTCTGAGCATGGTGGACGGGGTCGTTTTGTTGGTCGATGCCGCCGAGGGCCCGATGCCGCAGACCAAGTTCGTGACATCCAAAGCGCTCGCACTGGGATTGCGGCCCATCGTGGTGCTGAACAAGGTCGACAAACCCGACGCGGAGCCGGACCGAGCTTTGGATGAGGTGTTTGACCTCTTTGCCGCGCTCGATGCGAATGAAGATCAGCTAGATTTTCCGCACCTTTATGCCTCTGGCCGCTCCGGTTGGGCCGATGAAGAGCTTGATGGCCCGCGTCAGGACCTGTCGGCGCTGTTCCAATCTGATTGTGAACCACGTACCAGCGCC
>Ga0064014_10300_pt1 | contig 11053 bp, 15 predicted proteins | sample CrowatWCoCulture_2_FD_61584 | JGI IMG/M metagenome (GOLD analysis project Ga0064014, IMG submission 61584) | Marine cyanobacteria communities from the University of California, Santa Cruz, USA, analyzing cyanobacterial DNA methylation -... | ecosystem: Host-associated > Microbial > Bacteria >...
CCAAAACCTCCGCAAACTGGCCAAGATCTTTCCTGCGCCGCAGCAACCGCGAAAAGCCTGATCAGAAAGGCACTCGCGATCCGTCCATCGCGCCACTTTCTGCGTCAGCAACACATTGTTTTTCCACAGAATCGGCTCCTAGCAGACACTCGCTGCAGCTGCGAGCAAGTTTGAGCCGCGCCCGGATCATGAAAGCGTCTGGTATGCGGACGAACCCCTGCAAAGCGGTTATTCGTTTCGGCCAAACCGACAACTGCTTTATTCGCCACAACCCGTAGCGTCAGTCGCTAAGCGCCGCAGAATTACTAGATGGCTTTTGGTTTCCGTACATACCTTGGCACGACCCGTTGCCAGTCCAAACCCTCAAACAATGCTTCGAACTGAGCCCGGTTGATCGCGATCACGCCATCTGTCATGTGCGGCCACACAAAACCAGCGCCTTCGATCCGCTTGTACGCCATCACGAGCCCAGTCCCATCCCAGACAATCAGCTTCATCCGGTCCGCCCGCTTCGATCTAAAGATGAAGATTGCACCGCTGAACGGGTCTAGTTCAAATTCGTTCATCACGATCGCGGCCAGACCATCCATTCCCTTACGGAAATCGACTGGCTTTGAGGCGAGGTATATCCTGAAGTTGCCGGCGGGAGAGATCATGGCTTCGCATTGATCGCGAAGTGATTTTAACCAGGTCATCGACTGGGTATGTGGCTGGAAAATCCAAATTGCTCTCGCGCGTCGTCAGTCGAATGCGATCTTGCGTGGAGCAATCGTCTGCAGCTAGCGTCTCTTCTTCGACGACAATTTCCGAGAAAATCCGCTCTTCGCTCACAGTCGATTTCGTTGTGCGTGAAGCTTTTACGTCTGCCCGCCATTTATACACGAGGGACTGGGATACATTGCAGGTTTTCATGACCTCAGCGACGCTCAGTTCACCTGAGTCGATTTTATTTCTGACGAAGCGCTTGAAGCTGGGTGGCCAGACGCGCCGACCGCCAGCATGGACTTCGATAGTGAACCCGTAGACTTCAAAAGATCTCGGTGCTTCGCGCATACAACAACCTCAATTTTGGTGAGTATGCTGCGGCAATAGATCCTGTGTCAGGCTCTAATCAGGAAGGTCGATGCACCGCTTACGACAAAACCAGCGATACGCCAGGTTCAGATGTACCTCTTCACACAGCCGCCGCTCTGATCGGATGCCGAAGCAATAGCCAACCAGCAACATGCGGATCAGCAGTTCAGGATCGATCGACGGACGCCCGGTGTGGCTGTAGAAATCTGACAGATGCGCGCGGATACTGCTCAGATCGACGAAGCGATCAATCGATCGCAGCGGGTGGTTTTGTGGGACATGATCCTCCAGCGAGAACTCGTAGAAAAGTGCCGCCTGTGCTTCCTGCCTCGGTCCCATCATCGCCAATCCCTCCCCACAGGACGAATTGAATCAGCGACTTACAACACGATCAAGTGCGAGTTTTTCAACGAAATACGCCCGTTTCGAAAGCAAAGGCACCATACGCTGCGATAAATGAGGTCTCCGCGCATGGTGCCTTTGCGACATACAGTGTGATGTTTCCGTATAACATGAAGCGTTGAGTCCAGTGTGGACTCAACGGCACCGATTGAGGGAGCGACGCGTCAAACCGCGTGGAATGTGTAGCGAACGCGCATTTCAATAGAAAAGCCGCCCACAGGCGGCTTCTTTGAGTTTGGTTGCGGGGTAGGATTTGAACCTACGACCTTCAGGTTATGAGCCTGACGAGCTACCGGGCTGCTCCACCCCGCGCCAAGGACTGTGGATGTAGACTCTTCGCCTAGAGGCCACAAGCGGATTCGCAGCAAAACGACATGATTCTTTTACATTCCGTTCGACCTGCTCAATCATGAGATGGCCAATAGACAAAGTCAGATTATGATCCTGCGCTCAATCGCAATTCTGAGCATAGTTATTGCGGCATCCGTTGCCGCAACGCTGTACTTTGGGCAGGACGTTTTGATTGCGCTTGGCCTGATTCTTGCGCAAACCAAGCTCATCGCGAAAAAAATTCCGGCCATCGAACTTCCAGCAATCCTAGCTTGGCTCAAAGCCCAGGCCGAGATCTTCTTTCGGATCGAGCTGTTAAAGCGCTGGATGACGACATCGGTAAGCGGTGCAAATTGCCCCCATCGTTTTGTCTTCCAACGCTAATAAACAAGGCTTATATTGGCGGTACGCCAATACGGCAGCGCAGATTGTCGCAAGCGGCCCTAACCAACCATTCGACTAAGGCTATGGTGCCGCACTGCAGCTTCGCTAAAGCCGACATCAGATAGGACGGCCGATAATCGGTTTCACCGACGCAACGCGGTATCTCTTCCTGAATTCGCGAAGTACCATTTCGAGCGTCGCCTCAAAAACGCTCTAATCAAACATCATCGTTTTCTTTGCTTCGTGAAGATATCGCCAGTCGACAAACGCATCTTTGTGCTGTGAAAGAATGTCACGAATTCCGTGGTCGACGAAGAAGACACTGGAATGACAGGGATTTACCGATCGCTTGAACGCGTCGTCAAGCCTCTGTTGGCTTTCTGGCAACAAGGCATCAAACAGTTTGGTCAGATCATGCGACTTAACTACATTTGGATCGTCGTAGTCGAAAACGAACCATGCTTTGAGCGCCAACTCCATCGCAAGCGCCAATAGCATTGGTTCCACACCGACATGTTCGCGATTGGCCCAGTCGTCAGCCTCCTTAAAGCGCTGATCTGGAAAGCTCTTGGTCTTTTGCAAAATCGCCCGAGCGGCATCGCCAATCCTGATTGCTGTTGATAGACGAGCGCTCATCGTTATTCCTCTAGTTCGCCTATCCCTAGATTGGAAACCGAGTGGCCCCTAGGCAAGGAGGTAGTCTTACGGTGCCGACGGCCCACAGCCAACATAGGAACCCCTTCGGTGATGCAGCTGCGCAAACCACCAAAGCCGCCCTTCATTTCACCGGTAAAGCAATGCACTAAGCCGGTCTAATGCCCCGACGCATCAGAAAGTCCAGTCTTCCTCCTCCATGAACCCTTCCAGCGACAAGCATGGGATACCGAAGTGGCGGCAAATGTTGGGAATCTTCGCGCCGTTGCGGGGCTCGCCCTCTAGCGTCACAACTGTGCCGCCTGCGGCGTGGGCGCGGGCAATGATGAAGGGGTCTGCATTGAGACCACCTTTCAGGAGTTTCTTTCGCTCGATAATCTGGAGAAAGTGCGGGACCGCGAAAATCTGACCGACAAAGGCTGCCTCGGCAGCATTGGGCGTCGGAAACAGATCGCGTTGACCCGCCGCCCACTCGCGTAGGGCAACAACCCGGTCGCCATCGATCTCTCGCGCAACTTCTCGCGTTGACGTGATCTCACCGTTCTCGACCAACTCATCAAACTGGACCCAGAGTGTCGGGAAGCGGTTGCGATAGTAACTATGGAAAAGTTGGGAAAATGCGTTCGTGTCGAAAACGTAGCTCAAGGCGTTCTCCTTGAGACGTATTCTTCAAGACGGGTCAGATTCTTGGGCTTGGTATCAAGGATGTCGGCAAGCTGATTGTAGTCGATCCGATCCTGATAGAAGCGCTGGAACGCAAGGTTAATATACTCGGTCCCGAGATAGGCGATTTTCGTGTTGTAATGGTCGCCTCCGCTGCCTCGCGGTCCTTGCTCGGCCCACCGACGCGCTGCTTGGTCATACTCAGCAGGTGTAATTAAATCGCGGTCGAGAAACTTCCTGAAAATAAACTCGCGGCTGACGCTGAACAGTTGTGCCAGGTCAGCAGCCGTCGCTTCCGTCGGTGCCTGCCCTGCGAGTGTTGCATCGAACCTTTGCTCAGGTACCAGAAGGCACGCTGCCATGCGGTTGCAGATGACCTCTATCCGCCGATCATCTCCTGCCAGCTCGTTGACGAAGCCATCACCCGTCGTATCGACACCGCTGGTGTGGAAGAGCAAATGCGCCAGCTCATGAAAAAGTGTGAAAATCTGCCGGGTCTTGGCTGTGGTGTTGTTCACGTAGATGATAGGGAACTCGTCATCGTACAGACAGAACCCGGAGTAATCCGGCTCGCGGAACTGGTCCTTGAAGACATAGACCCCGACGCCCGAAAGCACCTTGCGCCATTCCTCAAGCGCAGTCTCCGTGTTGCCCCAGGAAAACTGCTCTTCCATCGTCACGCCCAGATAGGCGCGGACTTCGGCCGCGATCTCCTCGATCCGGTCAGTGGTGCGAAATGCCAGATCGCGCGTGATCAGGCGCTCGACCGGGTTGCGGCCACCGTGAAGCTCCTCCAGTCCCATCTGGAACGTCCTCGCCTTGCGAAGAAGCAAGCGTATGCGCGGCGGTATCTCCGCGATCTGCGCGGGTCCAAGAGTGCGGAAAGTTTCCTCGATGGGAGGCAGATCAGGCGGTGCCGGAAAGAAAAACACGGCAACTGGAACCTTGAACTTCTCTGCCATCTTTTCGAGCTGGGGGTAGCTGGGAATGCCTCGCCTGCTTCCCACTTGGCGATCTTGCGGAAGTCGGCAGCAGCAGCGTCGACCGAGAATCCTGCTCGCTCACGCGCCCAAGTTACAACTTCTGGTGTTACGGGCATCGCGTCTGCCACGGATGTCTGCTCCCTACCCTTGATCGCAGTCTTTTCGACGACTCTACCCTTGGAAGTGCATGTTCGCAAATCGAGGACATCCTCGCCGCATCATTGGATCGCTCATCAAACCATGAACCGCGACTTCGTACACGCAGCGAATGTCTGGAGTCCGCCCGCCCCGGTTGCGTCTACTGCCTTAGGTTCAGTTCGACTTCCTCAGCAAAGTGCCAAGGCAGCAGTTTACTATACTGACTTCGAGGCACCTTTTCAGTGAATTTCTCAAACACCCACGTGATGTAGGCATGTGGATCAATGTTGTTCAATCGGCAGGTGCCGACCAAGCTGGCGATGATGGCCCAGGTTTCGCCGCCGTCGGCGCTCCCCGTGAACAACGAAGCTTTTCGGAGCTGAACGATGGATCGAATTGTGTTCTCCACGTTGTTGTTGTCAATCTCGACACGACCGTCCCGAAGAAACACACGCAAGCCATCTTCCAACGCCAAGGCGTAGTTCACGGCTTTACCCATATTGGTTTTCATGGCACCATTCTTCGCATAGGCTTTTAAACATGCGAAGATCTCGTCAACGATCGGGGCGCTCTCTCTTGCCCGTGTGGATTGGCGAATAATATGAGCCTGCCCTTTCACGTCCTTTTCAATAGCATATAGCTTTCCAATCGTATCGATAAGCCAGGCAGCGGTTTTGTCCTTGTTGGACTCCAGCTCTTCCCAGAACTTTCGGCGGACATGGGCCCAGCAGTAAGCAAGTGTAATTGGCTCACCAATTCGTGTTGTCGAAGTCAATCGGTTGTAACCAGGAAATGCGTCGACTTGTAGCACGCCCTCGAAGCCGGACAACATGTCCTCAGCGTGAAGGCCCTCGCGGGTCTGAGTATATCGAAATGCGACGGCTGGCGGTTTGTTCCCTTTCCAGCGCCTGTCATCGCGGCACAACGCCCAGATCCGGCAAGTCTTTAGTTTGCCAAGGCCCGGGAACATCTGCCCGAGATGTGTCTCATCCATGTGCAGCTTGTTGGATGATTTGATGTCCTTGAGCAAAGCCTCGTAGATCCATTTGAGAGCGCCTTTTGCTTTCTTCATGAGGCGCGAGAGCGTAGATCTGTGGATGTGAACTCCTTTACGTCCGAATATCTCAGCAATCCGATGTAGCGGGAGGAAGTCTGCGTATTTCTTTATCAACACCGCAACAAAGACTGAGGTGTCGAAGCCGCTCCCATCAAATGGGCGTTCCGGGACGGGGTGCTGTGCAAACTGACCGCACTTTCGGCAGACCTTCTTGTAGTATATCTCTTTGATGACGAATATTTCCGCCTCCTTGTAAGCAAGGCGCTCACGTATCTCTTCGCCTATATCGCGATGTCCGCAGCCACAACCACATAGCTGATCAGGTTTCGGATTGAACTCACGTTCTTCCCGCCGGAGATTTTTTGTGTAAGTCTTCGCTTTCTTTCCTTCGCTTGTTCTTGGCTCCGCTGGCTCCTTTGATGGCTGAGCACCCTCGTCTGTCGCTTCTTCGTCATCATCAGCTTCAGTGGAGGGGCTATCAAATCCCGACGATGCTGAACCCTCCTTGGCGTCCGATTTTTCGCTCTTCTTGCCGTACTTCGCACGTTGAGCGTTCTTAAGCTGGGTCTTTAGGCGTTTGATCTCAGCGGCGAGCACTTTGATCTTGGCAGACAGTGTGGAGTTCGACGCTTCCGACCTCACGAGGCAATCCGATAGCTCCGTGCTCAGTTCTGCGATCTTTACCGCCGCTTCCCGGACAGCTGAATCTGCGTGCATAACCAAGAAATCGCATTCGCGCTGGAGCTGCTCGATCATCTGGTCGAACACCTGCTGGCCTGGCGGGCCAGGATTGGCCCCCTAAGTATTGGAGGCCTCGCGAAAACCATGCGGGCGCGCTGTTTTTGCTGCATTGTATTTGTTCATCCCAAGTTGGCTGTACGCGCAGCTTTCTCATTCGCGTCCGGTGCATCGGGCGCGATTTTGCTTGATTTTTGGAGGTCGAAATGGGATGAAGAAGGCATCGTGAACAGCGATTTAGAGCCCGGATTTTGGATTGCAGTCCGCCGGGCTCAACCTTTTTCAAGTCCCTCGAGTTATCTAAGAGATCATGCAGAACCTCCATTTCTGGTGGAGTGATCAGTACTATTGGCTTTGACCGTATGGCTTCGTACGTAGCGTTCCCAAGACCCCAACGGAATCTTTGGGTTGCGCTTACCGGGTGTCAGATAGATGTGGTCAAGCTGGCGCGTTTTGATGAGATAGCGAACGCTTGCCACAGGCACCCCGACGCGAGACGCCAACTCTGCAGGAGTTTCCAGACTGTGGGAGGTGCTCGGATCTTCGTTACTCATCGCCTGCCATTTCTGAGCTTGTTCAGGGCTTTTTGTTCGATTTTGTTTGATTAATCTCGTTTCGTAACCGATTCGCTAGCATATGACTTCATATGCGTCAATATGGAGGAAAGTGATCGTGAATGGCGCGCGCTATGATGCAGGGCTAGGCCAACGGCTATACGGTGTCCGAAAAAAACATAGTCTGTCGCAACAGGAGTTTGCGACTTCAATTGGCATCAGCCGAAGCGCTTACCAGAGTTATGAGCGAGCGGAACGCGAGGTCCCCTTTTTTGTCGTGCGAAGCGTCGCTGACCGCTACGAGACCGACCTGCTTTGGCTTGCATTTGACGATGGAGATCAACGCATCCTGTTTGCGAAACCAAAGAATTGGCTTGCGGTACGATAAGATATTTCGCTTCATTGATGAGCGTCTGAAAGCTTTGGATCGTGTCACGACAACAGACAAACGCTTTGCACTGGCCATGCAGGTTGAAGCCCAACTCTATGCGAACAATCGCAGTGTGAGCCGCGCTAGTCTTGAATCTGATGCTGTGCTTAGCAGTCTCATAGTGTCCATGTCCGAAGCCGCATAATCATGACAGACGCACACATTCCCAATGTTGCCTTATCCACCTGACGATGACGCTTTAGACGCAGCGCTTGCTGATGTTCTATCGAACTCCGAAGCTCTCATCAGAGAGAATTCGGACCAAAGGCCGATCGATTTTGGCTCAAACCCGAACAGGTTTGCGTGCCGCGGCTGCGGGCGTGAGGATTACCTTCATTTCGACGAACGCGATGGCGCTTTCTTCCTGTCGAGAGAGCGATGTCCTGAATGTGGAGAAAACATCCGAGGTCAAGTCGACACCATGTATTGGAATTGGCTGGTCTCCAAGCGAAAGTCCTTAAAACGGCGCGCAAGAAAATTGGAACGCGCAAGCATTTTTTCCATTTTTGCAGCGATATTAATCGGGATTAGTCCGATGGTATTGGTGAACTATGAGCTTCTGAGGCTCGAGAGGATTCCGCATTTCCAAGTAGCTGCGCTTTTCGTTGGCGTCGCGTTTCTAATTTGGTCGCAGCATTTATCGAGAAGCGCCAAAGCGACCCGCTTGCGTCGCGATCATCTTAACCTACACGACTATTTAGCGAGTGAATTTCCTCTGAAGGAATGAGCAGAGCGGACCAAACCACCGATGGTTAAGCCTCATGCCACTCGGTGATTTTCCAAGCCGCACCAAACCGATAACTAGGAGAAAAATGGAAGAGATGCCAAACATACTCCCAAAGAAAAGGTAGATCAATCATGCGGCTGTGGCCGGATCCGGGAGCTGATGCGCCGTGCCGTCTTGTCTTTCGCTTTGATCAGACGAGGTTGTCTATTGAAGACAAGGGGAACGGCTTTTCCTGCCAGTTCGGAGCACGGGCGCATGCAAATTTTGACGTTTTGAAGGTTAGCGATACAGCCGAGTTCACGTCACCTTGGTAAATGCCGCTCTCCAATGCAATTTGGGTCATGTCAGCAAAGCGGTCTTTCCACTTCTCGTGGTTTACGACGGCTTTGTCCGCGAAGCAGAAGTTGGCTTGACGCAACCATGCCTCCAACATGTTCGCCGGTGCAGCGAATGGCCGGAGTGAGCCTGTTGCAACCAAGTAGAAATGTCACTGGGTTTGCAAAGCAGAAGTGTCACCACGAGGCGAGACGGGAGCAAAGCCTGACAGGGCGAAGACCTCAGATATCGCAGCCCTGACTGGCTTTGCGGGGTAGGGAAAGAGCACCTCTGCAGTGTTGAAATGCGTGGCGATGTAGGCAACACTTTATTGGTCCGAGCGCGCATCGACGGCAGCTTGGCATCTACCCGGTAAAGCTCTCATCACACTGAATTGGAAAAACACGTTCGGGCTTGGTGGTGGGTCCAGATTGGGAAGTATCTGACGCATCACCCCTGTCACGGCGGGTTGGTTCGCAAGCACTATCCCGTTTTCTAGGACATCACACCGAGCCACGACAAATCCCGGCTGCTGCGTGTCCGTCAAATCAACGCTTCCAGACACCGCTAGGCGATCTTGATGCCAACTTCTGGCCGCCCCTTCGGCTTCTTCCCACTCGACCCAATCTTGCCATTCGTTTGTGAACTCGGCCTCAAAATCGGGATGTCCTCCCCACAAGATACAGCCGAGCACATTGTCAAACGGTGGCGGGAAAATCGTGGCTACCAGTGTTCCGACTTTTGTGTCCAAGCGGATGCGTTGTTGACGTTCGTTTTGGTCAATGACGTCTCCTAAACTCAGCAATGGGGCATTTGTGCTCTGAACCACGCTGGCTTCACAGGCATCGAATACTTCGCTTAGAGAAACGTCGGCATATGCTTCGGAGGACAACAACGTTAGGGCTGCAAGGCCAGCCGAAGTAACAAGATACCGCAACAAGATTGTCTCTCCTTTGTTCGGTAGGGCTACAGGCAACGCACCGATGAAGCAACATAGTGTTATCACCGCGTCTATTTTGCGAAACTAAGAAAAAGTCTCGATATCAATTGCTTATAGATTTTGAGGCTTCTTCCGCCCGTTCTTTGCGACGCCGTTCATAATACGCTTCCATCTTTGAAGGTCGACCTGGCGGGCGGCGTCCGGTCTTTTTATAACCGTTCTTGGCTCTGACGGGTTTGACCTGTGGCGGCGGCGCGGTCTTTCCCGTTCTTTTCTGATTTGAGCCAAGAAGGACTGCATCGAGACGTTTGTGCTTTGTATTCGCGGCATGTGTGAAGCGCTGTTGGTTCGGGGCGGGGAGACAAGATCAGAACAGCCATTGCACCTTGGTCCAATAGAGTTTCAGCGGTTGAGCACGTTCATGGAGAAGCCAGGTCGCGTCTGGTCGCGCGAACAACTTCTCGACCGTGTCTGGGGTCGCGACATCTATGTCGATACTCGGACGGTGGACGTTCATATTGGCCGCTTGCGCAAGGCGCTTTGCCAATACGGTGGCGTGGATCCAGTCCGAACAGTGCGCGGCGCAGGATATGCGCTAGGCTGACCAAATGTTGCAACCAAGTAGAAATGTCACTGGGTTTGCAAACCAGAAGTGTCACCATAGGGCACGACGGTAGCAAGGCTTGGCAGCCCGCAGACCGCAAATACCGAATGGCTAAAAAGCCTTGCTGGGATGTTGTCGGTGATCTTTGGTTTTTTACGTTCTTGGCGAATAAGCGATCAGCCCCGTTCGCTGCCAAAACACTTTTTGATCATCTCTTCGTTGAAGGAAGCCATTGCTTCGAGAGCCAACTCGGTACTCTCCCGGATAATCCCCGAATTGATGAGAATGATCTCTTTGTAGTTCGCGCGCGCGGGTGGCGTCATGTCATCGGGCAAGTAAGGGCCACCGCCAAAACTACCATGCCAAGCAAAGAGAAGTGGATCACGGCAATAGTCAAACGTACCTGCAATCATCCGTTCTTGAGCATGCGAGACCGCCCACGACATCGATACAGGCCCGAAACCAAGGAAGGCTTCAAGCTTCAAATATGTAACAGGAGCAATCCAAGCCAATGGATATGCCACGAGCACAACAACAGCGATGAACAGTGCGCACCTGTAGACGATCTTAGTGAGCAATTCGAAGCCTCCTACGACTGACACGTGGTGACCTTTGAGGCGTTGATCAAGTTACTGGTTGGTTTGTTCCGCCGCTCGAGCTGCCCGTTCGGCACGCCTGCGCCAATAGTATGCTTCCATCTGTGACGGGCGCCCCGGCGGGCGACGTCCGGTCTTTTTGCAACCATTCTTGGCACCGACAGGTTTGACCTTGGGTGGCGGCGCGGCCTTTCCCGTTCTTCTCTGATTTAAGCCAGGAAGGACTGCATCGAGACGTTTGTGCTTTGTGTTCGCGGCGTGTGTGACGCGCTGTTGGTTCGGGGTAGGGTGAAAAGATCAGAATAGCTATTGCGGCTTGGTCCGACAGAGTTTCGGCTGTTGAGCACGTTCATGGAGAAGCCAGGTCGCGTCTGGTCACGCGAACAATTGCTCGACCGCGTTTGGGGCCGCGACATCTATGTCGATACACGGACCGTGGATGTCCATATCGGTCGCTTGCGCAA